>Ga0160429_1000055_pt1 | contig 153929 bp, 158 predicted proteins | sample SolpanmetagenomR_FD_108199 | JGI IMG/M metagenome (GOLD analysis project Ga0160429, IMG submission 108199) | Solar panel surface microbial communities from Lawrence Berkeley National Laboratory, California, USA - R | ecosystem: Engineered > Built environment > Solar panel > Unclassified ...
AGAAGAAGAAGAAGAAGAAGAAGAAGAAGAAGAAGAAGAAGAAGAAGAAGAAGAAGAAGAAGAAGAAGAAGAAGAAGAAGAAGAAGAAGAAGAAGAAGAAGAAGAAGAAGAAGAAGAAGAAGGGTGAAAGATTGTTGATAAAGAAGAAGATGACAAACAGCAGGGAAGTGAGGGAAGTGAAGTGTAGTGTAGTAGCTCTTACAAGGCTATTATTGCTAGTATTATTCGGGTGCTTGGGTACTTAAAAGGTGTCTCAAGCAAGGCTGGAGGTCGGCTGCAAGTAAGCACTAAGCCAAATTGGCATAAGCTTGTTTCAGATACCAACAAAGTACATGCATGCACGCAACCTTTGCAAAAAATAGTACAAGACTCGTTCTCGCACGATTTGTAGTTTTAGTCAAACACAATCTCTTGTCCATGCCACCTATCACGTTGAAAAGCCTGCAACCGCGAGCGTCAAGCACACCGCAAGCGTCCATACTATTGGTTCCATGACCATCAAAACACTGAGGCCTTTCTTCTCACGCGTACTCTGCAGCCAATGAGACAGACACAGTAGCGGTAAGTAGACTAAGTAGCTCAAAAGGAAACCTCCGCCACTCAAAGACGGTCGTGAAGGTGGTGAACCTAACAGAAACCGTGAGAGTCCGATGCATGAAGTGAGGAAACTGGTCGCACAAAAGGCTGCTGCAATCGCCGTGAGGATGGCGCTGAGGCGTGGAATGACTACCCTTGCTTCAACAGCGAACTCTTTCAAATCTGCCTTCATTCTGTTTGAAATTGATTGCAGGTTGTGTGTCGCTGATTGGTCGACTCTGCGAGTCCTGAAAGTCGTAGATACAAGCGCCACTAGGTGCAGGTATCCTGAAAGACACGCAAGGCATCCTGCGTAATGAACCAAGAACCAGACCCAACTTCGCTCAGCATCAGATGGAAGCCACTGAGTACCAAAGAGTATTGCGAAGACACGGACGAGTACGCCCCCGCCACTCATCAAAGCTGTAGCGATCGCGTTGTTTTCTGGATCTGTCAATGGAATACCCAGAAGAATTGTTAGCAGCGCTAGGATGGTCATGACAGTCTTCGCATCGTCGGACATGAGGATTGTCGGCACATAGACCTTGTCATCCCTTAAAAGAAGTAATGTCCAGGCGCCAGCCAGCATGAAGGCTGGTCGATGTGCTTTCGGCTTCAAGGCAGCTCCATCAAGTAACACCGCTGCGATTTGTACAAAATACACGTAAGCGTAAGCAGTCCCAGCCACTAGTGACGGTACTGCAGGATCGGAACTTGGGATAAGACATTGTATTGCATATTGACGCAGCATGGCAACAAAGACGGTCTTCCACTTGCTGATTGAACTTTTATGAGCCTCTTCAGCGTTAGAAGCAAGCTGGCTTTCTTCGTCATTACGCTGACCCTTCCCCTTGAAGTCCGCCTTCTCCTCAGTGGCTGAAGGTGAAGCTGATTTGCTGTTGAGTTTGAACGCAGCAAACAACACATTCAGGCGAGTTTCTCCAGGCCGACCTAACGTGAGCCAAATAACGTACAAAGCGACGATTGTAATCGGAAGGGCTATAGATGGAACAGAGAAGTGTCCAAGCTGGTACCAGTATAGCCATGGAATAGGGCGACAGATTCGTCTCTGTGTGCATGATGAAGGGCAGCAGACAGGAGGTGTGGCAACACTTGGCCGATTTTGCTGTAGTACCATCTGCATCCCGCTTGTAGTAAAGTGTTACAATGTGAAAAGCCTCAACGTAAGGCACAATGGAGGGAAAGCAATCACATTGATAGGACGTAGTAGGTGTCCACGTCAGCGTCAAATGTCAATCAAGCCGATTACCCATTGCTAGGAGCTCGACTACTAACTCTGGAAGCCTTCAAAACGACCAAAGTATGTGGCCAAAGTAGGAAGCTCATCTCGAGTTCACAATGTGTCTAGCGGAGTCAAGGCCGTCACGGTCGTACACTCACGATCATCATTGACTCACTTCTTACATCGACGACGTGTAACACCATAGCGGCTGTGAACTGCTAGTACGTTAGACGCGCGACAACTTTCCCGGAATCTAGAGCATGAGTTTCATCATCATCACCAGACATTCGTGCTTTCACCATCGACATTCACTATCCGCATTCACCATCCACATTCATCATTTGCATTCATCATCCGCGTTCACTTAATCACCTTATCCACTTCGCCTAACTGAGCCGTCATATTGCTATCTGTCCTCTATAAAGCTCTCCTTCTCGCCTTCTACGATGTTGGACTTCTGCCTTGAACATTTCTACGGAAGACTGCGATTCCTCCATCCCACACCTGTATATATATCTTACAAGGCAATGCACAACAGTAACATTTCTGGTAGAGGGTCATGGCCATCGGCAAGACCTCTAACATCATCTGCCTGATCATACGTCCAGATCTGCCATGAAGAACTTCCTCCGAATCACGAACAATCAGCACAAGATCTCACTCCATACCCCATCGTCGGCTGATCTTCACAATTGACTCAGCACATCGCTTCTTGCATGCTCACAAAGCCCTTCCTGCTGATGTTGTTGATCAAAAGCGCTTGTTCTGCAAGAGTCAGGTCGACGTGGAACCGCGAGGTCGCTGGACGATCCAAGGTCTAGATGACAGGCAACGTCTTAAGAAAGAGAGAATGAAGAAGGAGAGGGTGGAGGTGAAGGTATGAAGAACTGACAGAGATAGAAAGAGGAAGGACGAGCAAGAATACCTACCACGCTACAATAGGTCTTGGAGAGAGACCGGTCAAGAGATCGTGCCTTTGCACAAGGAAGAGGAGGATGTGAAGGAGGAAGATGGTAAAGACGGGTGCGCGAAGGATGAAGAGGAAGACGTAGACGATGAATACATCTACCTCCCAGTAAGTTACGCGATAACAGAACCTACCGCAAGCTGTACTGACTAACCAGGACTGGATGTAGATGGATGACTTCATCGTGGATGACCCATACTACGTGGAGGCTCCGTATTGCAAGTACATGTCAGAGCACTCTCAAAAAGCAATCTCTACGCTAGGAGCAAGGGGGTCTAGCAGGGCTTACAATACCAGCGAAAGCTCTTCGACACTTGTCACAACCTCTTCTGCTATGGTATATATAGGCGGCCTTTTACCCCATCATCGCTAGACTGCATGCTCGCCTCACCCTTCGACTACACCAAACTCTGCCATCATGCAAGCTGCATCGACCTCCGTTACGCAAGCAATGTGCCTCGGCCCGGCAGTGAACCTAAGCCGGCAAGAGAATACCTTGTCAAGCTCGACCGCTCGTCCTGCCTGTGGTGCTCGTCCTGGACTAGCAGCTAATCTTGAGACACATGGTCGTACTATTGTGGAAACTGGCGGGCTCCACTTCGACACCACCGCACAACCAATTCCTCCTAGCTTCCAGGAAATTAGCGCTCGTGGTATCAGGACCCACGAGATAGAACCGATGTACTTTCCTAGTGTTGATTAAGTGACTACTTCGGCCTTTTGGCAGTCAGAAGGACACTCCGCGAAAGCCGTTCTTGCACGACGCACTTTCGCACAGCAGACCTCAAACGCGCACAAAGGCTCAGCTCTGGACATCCACAACATCAGCCACCCTGATTGTCGCGAGGCAATCGAGGGCCATCCAGACAAAGCTGCGGCTGTTGTGGCTCAGGCATACCTATTTGCAAACATGAAGGCAGCCCAGCCTTTCGCATACGCAATTGGGTATTCTTCAAAGTTCGAGCAGCAGGGCTCACAAAGAATACACACCATTTGACAGACAGATCCAGTCTGTCATCAATCAAGGAGCGACATGGGAGAAACATGTTTCTACCTTCATCAGCAACGGCGTCTCTGCTACTGTGGAAGAGCACATCGCCATGATGGACCTGTCAGAGCAGGATCGACGAGTATTCTGGGGAAGGCAGTTTGACATGGATCAACTGTACACTGTATTGTTGTTCCTCTTTCCATTGAGGAGCAACATCAACCCCTTTGGCATCTATTCGGAGGAAGCTGCAGGAGCACCATGCCTCCATTACACCTGCAGCTGGTTCGTCGCAGCTTGCGAGGTGATATTCGAGTATAATGTGCCACTAACGATCGTCTGAACCGTACCGCTATTCCTTACATGGATATCTTGGCCAGTAACGACCTGATGAGCGACGTTGCCTTGGGTGAAGGAGGACACCTGCCCGCGCAGCCCGTCGCCGTGCTTTATGGGGACCGCCAGAGGTTCGTCAGATGATCCTCGAAGCACTACTCACCGCATATCGCACACATCCTGGAGTAGCCGCAGCCTACGTTACATGCTTTCACCAACATATTATGCCTGTCGCTAGAACGTCGCCCAGTCCATGCTGTTGGTGGAGACCAACGCAGGGCCTTCCAGTTCCCAACCTTCAAAGAACAAGGAGATTGTGGTTGGAAGTGGGCATTGATGGTCGGCTTCAGTTGCTGGATATTGAAGCACGGTCAACGCATGTTCTTGACATTCTCTGCTCGCACAACCATAGCAGCAAAGTCCTACTCCTGACTCTTCCTCATCTGAGGAGTCCGACACCAAAAGCACGACTGGCAGTGAGGACTCCAGTGACGCCAAGTCCGAGTCTTCGTCATGTTCCGACCATCTTCCGAGCACTCCCACTGCCAAAGGTGGTAACGGTAGAATCTCGATGGCCGGACTCTTTAGGATTAAGTGAGCCCGTGGGTGTTTCGACTGTTTGCAGTCCTCCAGCACTAGTCGCAAGTTCGCAGAACACGACACGATGCTGCGTGAACATACCGACGTACGCTTGAGAAACAGTGAAGGAAGGGGAACTGGAATTGTGGAGATCGAGAAAGCTCACAACAATGTCATAATAATACCGGCGGCTGACACGAAGGTTGTTGTCATGAATTTCGCCAAGGTGAGTCGTCTTCGCTACTACCTCCATGTCGTGTGAAACCTAGTAAATTGCTTTAGCGTGTGTACTTTGTGAAAAACACTATATATATCTACTGCGGACGCTATTCACCGCTGCATCCTCAACAGCTACTACATGAGAACGGCATCGCAAAGAAATACGTGATTGCAGACAATGGTACACTGCTGCAGTTGTCGCTCAGCCTGCTGTTGTTGGTCGTGCTACTCAGGTTCGGTATCATGACCCTGGTAACTCACGCCATTCAATTCAAACCAACGTTATCAGACATGGCAACTCTGAAGGCCCTGTTGTTCCTCCTCAAGCGCTTGGTCCTCCTTGCTTCATCACCATCCGCATTGGCGACAACCTTGATTGGGCTGACCCTGCCACCTGGAATAGATTGGCTCAGACAGCTTAGTCCTTGACGACTTAAGCTCAGGATCAGAGAACTAGAGCAGCGAACAAAGGTTCAGTAACTGTTCCAATGACCTTCAGGTTGCAGTGACGGAATGATGGATTCGAAGGATTGGTGGTCTGGATACACTGTACACAGTGTACAAAACACAACACACAATAACCACATTCCTCGAAGCTGGGACGCGCAGCCCCGTTAGGAACTACGGCACGATGGAAGAATGGAAGCATGCTACGAAGAGGGAGATTCAAGATGTCACGGCATCTTGCTACGAGCAAGACCCCAAATACCATGCCTACATCTACATGAGGCCTGTGATCGACGCAATTGGCCTCGATCAGATTTCCGTTCCGAGTCGCCGGAGCAAGATAGTGGAGGTCGCCGGTATCAGCCTATGACGGCTTCTCATCAGCCTACCTCGTCATTGCCTCTCAGCGCGATTGGAAATTGATCTAGTACAACACGTTTGGCCAGGAAAGCTTTCAGATATCAGGGTCAAGGTGATCGCTCTAGTTGCAAGTTCGAGTGGCTTGCTAGGAACGAGGATCAAGATTGTAGTAAGAAGAAGTACTAATTTGCTTGCGGTATTGTATGTTGCTTTTAGCTAACTTGACGAAGGTAGAAGATTCTGGTAGATCGCATAGCTCTGTGTGCTACCCATAAAGTAGTTGGTGCTGCTAATCCCAATGACCGGAGGTCAATTAGAGTGAAGAGTAGGTATCATCATCATGGAGCCTGGATTCGGCGGACAGCTGTCTGCGTGGCTATGAATGGTCGAACGAGACAAACTGGGCGAAGCTGTTGAGAACAATTTGTTCGACGAATAGCCGAAGGCTCACTATTTCCTCGAGGTATGAAGTGTTTGTCCGACGAGATGCATTGTTTATCACAAGGTCCAAAAAAATTTGCCGACCGAAGCGGAAGTCACGACATAATGAGGTTGCCATTATCATACGCCCCAACGCACCCCCTAGCCACAAACAGCTGAACAGCTCCCAGATGACCAAAAAACTGCAAAAAGAAGATTTTTGGAGATTTTATATATTGACCAGTTGTAACTGCTTGTATCAATTGCCTTGTTGGTCTAGTTGGTTATGACGTTGGTCTCATATAACATATGATTAAGCGGAGCTTAAGCAATCCGAAGGTCTTGGGTTCGATTCCCAGACGAGGCATTTTTTATCGCTTTTTTTTACGAGTTTTTGTCCAGCAGACGTGATCTAGGAAGATGCTCGTGGTCATTTTTGGCAGTAGAATATGGTGTTTTCATTCATGTGCCTCTCCTCTGATCGGGCAGCGTTATTTGCTATTGACATCTCCAAATTAAACTTCATCCTCCAGAACATATCAGCACACACTGCGCTCTTGTACATCTAAAGCCCTCTTTTTCCATCGAGGCACTATTTGTGGCAGAGAACGTTGAACGCGCGTTGGATGTCGACGCGCAGTAATGGCCATCGCTAAAACAGTCGCAGCTGCATACATACAAAAGGGTTGCTGTACAACTATAACTTTTATAAGCACTAGATACCAAGACGACGATAGTATTAAAGGATTCATTGAGCATCATCGCTCGTTCCCCAAAAAATCTCAGGTTGAAGCAGACAAATTTTACGGTTTTTGCAGTCGACTAGCTTGTTGCCGAATGCATTCACCATGAATTGATCATGCCATCCAGTGAGAATAACCCAATTGTCCGAAGCACGAGCTAGCACGATCCCACTGTCGAGGAAACGGCACATCGCAATAAGAATATCATGAAGCAACAACCACCTCAGCCCGCAGTAGCTCCCACATTGCAATACCCGATCGGGGGGGTTGTTGGTGTAGTCGTGGAGAAGGTCAATGGAAAATTGGAGTGTCCAGACCCAGACTGCGTCTTGATGTTCAACCAAAAGGATATGGTAGTACACCTCGTCAAGAAGATACAGCAGGATGAGAACTGATTCATGTGTCCGCCCGAACGACGCCTAAAGTCACCCAAGACAGATTCTTTGAAATACCATGCCAACTCGCACATGAAAAACAGCCAGCTACTGACACGCTTGATCTATAATGAGGAGCTCCCCTCTGCCGATCTAGTTACCCAAATCAATTCGAAGCATAGTCAGAAAGAGGATCAAGAATCTCCTTGTACTTGTTGACGATAAGGGTTTCGAGTCTCAAAGCGAAGTCAATAAACACGAGCGTGAGGTTCATCACGACGAATACGAAAGATGTGAGCACTGTGACAGTGAGCTAAAGAGGGAGTTGAGGAGACATTATCTCAATTTCAGCTGCCCCAACGATTCATCAAGAGCAAGAGAGCGAGTACAGTGTCCGAGATGTCCACGAACACCAATGAGGCAAGACACTGGTCGCCACCTGAACATACATGAAAGGAACGATGACGGACAGGCAATGCTGAGCAGTCTTGTCGCGTTGCCAGGAAAGCTCTGCCGTGGTGGGATCCACAGTGAGACACTTGAAAATGAGGGCGGTTGTTGGTGTGGCCGTGGACAAGGTCAATGGAATTTCAAAGTGTCAAGTAACAAGACAAGGTAACATCTTCACCATGCTATCTTGACTTCTTACTGATGGCGCCATGAGCAATCGACCAGCTCGCAGACCTCAAACCGCCTCCCTCGCAATGACCCAATAGCACAAAATCAAAGGACTAGGATACCATGCACGATATGCGGCAGTTCAGTGCTTGTAGGCACTCCACGCACAAATCATAGGGAACTTGAGGCTTTCACAGCCTTCAAATCTGTATTAGTATTGTGTTGAGATTGGGCATGAGAACCATCATTGGGATGGAGCCAAGCGGCAACAGCAAACGTCATAATACCATAATCCGAAGAATCTACAGTGCCTGCAAGCACGAAGAATCAAGGGACCAGAGCAGTCACAGGTAGGGTGTTAGAAAAGGTCAACGAGACTGAAACTCCAAACCAACTTTGTCACATACCACGTCGACTCACACATCAGAAAACAGTGACATGGTACAATGCCTAGAGTGTGGCAAGGAGTTTCCGTCAGCATACATAGACGCCGACATCAACTCCAAGCACAGTGCAAGGGAAGACCAGCGCTAGCCGCGCTCTTCAGTGACAAAGGTTTTCGAAACCAGAAAGAGCTTAACAAGCATGAGCGGGAATTGCACAGCGAAGTACGAAGAGTGCTTACACTTACCATGTATCATGATAGAATTGCAAGCGACATTGATCTACTACTTGATCCAGCCCTCGCATCACCTTGAGAACCTCGACTGCCTCCTCTCGCGCCGTGGGACTGACTCTCTTGCCCTCTGGCAGATTGACGAGTTCCTCGAATGCCTTAGCCCACACATTCCAGTGTTCGAGATTCCATTCCCATTCCTCGTAACTCTGAGCATTGTTCTGGCATTGCCGCCACACCCAAGCGCCATGACCTTCCGGAACAATCCACTGTGCGGCAGCAAGAACCTGGCCAGCGAGGTATCCAGACCACCCCGGCACCGAGTATGGTATACGATGCTTTGGCAGAAGCATAAAGAGCGCACTAACCCAACCCAGATTCGCCTTGCCCTCCTTGGTCAACCTAGCAAGGAAGTAAGAAAGATTACGCCACCGCTTCTGCTCCACGCTTTCAACCTTCTCAATCCCTGACCATCTACTGCGGCCACTTTCGGCTAAGGGCTCACAATTGGCCTGCAGCTCTAGTACGGTCGCTACATGGGCCGTACAACCGCTGAGACGGTATAGAGCAGGGTATCAGTTCATCCATGATTTGTCGCCAACATCACCACGACCCGGCTATTGAACCCAACTTCATGTTTACCGCTACCTTCTGGAGAAGGTCCCCAGGAAGTTCCAAAGCATCTTCTCAGAGATCCGTCCAAAGTTGCTAGTAATATGATAGCACGCCTCGACACAGAAAATCTCTTTGATTTCGGTGAAGAGCCAATTATGCGTTTGCGTCCAAGATGAAACACCATTCAATGCTCTGAATAAACATCAACACTGACACGTACCCAGCCCAAAGTCCCAGCCTCTTTGGAGTATATGTATGGTTCCGCAGTTTAGTGAGTTGATGTCGGTGATTGAATTCTTTACTTTTCATTTTCCGAGAGGTATATATATCCAACACATGCCTTGTTTTTCTGCAGAGATCTCGTCCTGTGACCCGATACCACAATATTACGCTTCAGCCTCACCCGATATACCCTCTCCTCAAAGTTCCTCGCTCATCGCTGATAAGCAAAGTTCAAATCATTAATCAACTTGATACCCGCAGCCCTAAACGTATCTGGCTCCGTGCTAGCCAAACCCGTGACATTCGCATCCCACACAATATTCTCCGGCGCAGACAGATTATACTTTGGCCACGCGGGCGCACTAGCAGGTCTGCCATTCCAACCATTCGGATCCATCGTGCTAATGAAGCTAGCCCAAGACTTCGACATAAGGCTAGCCAGATCGAGGAAGTTCTGGGGCTTGCCTTGGAAGGGATTCACGTTCTGTGGTGGGTACCCAACACCAAGGGTGTTGTCGAAGACAAAGGCGACTTCTTGGAAGTGAGCAACACCGGAGTTGATGTTGTTGCCGGCTGGTTGGGCGTTGAAGCGGAAGCAGTAGGCTGGGAGGCCGGCACCTGCCCATGTTTCGCATTGAAGACGACGGTTGGCGATGAAGGTGGCGTCACCACCGTAGGCTGCGGAGTAGCGGTAGAGTGCGCCGAGAGCAGCTGGTGCCGCACTACAATTGAGGGTGGAGGGAGGCGTGTCGCAGATGTTGAGAGCGAGGTAGGTGGTAGCGAGCTCTTGGGCTAGAGGTGCGGCAAGATGAGTGAACGGGCGGAAAGCACCAGCTAGGAGGGATTGTAAGTAACTTGACTTGAACGGTGGCATCGGGTATGATTGACTTACTCTGAATTGCGTTTGTAAACTGAGCGGTTGTGTTAATACCAGCAAGACCGAAAGAGACTCCCTCGTCAGTGTTAGCTCCACTAATAATAGGAACGTGGACGAAAGCGCCTTCGCTGAGCTGAACACTGCCGTATCTGGCAAGAATGTCGCCGTCAACAATGGGAAACCACTGAGAAGAGTTGGTGGTGTTGAAAGCTGTGTTCAAGGTGGCGAATGGAAGACCACGGATGCAATCTAGTGTGTCGATGGCGGTGGTGCAGTTTGTGTTGCGCACAATAGCATCGTAGATAGGCTGGTAGCGGTCTGAGCCGAATTCACCGACATAACTGACAGAGTTGCCGGACTCCATGATACCAGCTCTAAAGAGCTTGTCGTCGCGGCCGTTGTATGCTATGAGGTGCATGCCAACAGAAGCAGCACCTATAGGAATGTTAGTATTACATTACGATCATGCTGAATGAATGCAAGAACGGACCTGCCGACTCGCCCCAGATGGTGACAGCTGCTGGATCACCACCAAACGCAGCAATATTCTCCTGTACCCAGTGCATCGCTATAATATGTCAGTCAACTTCCTCGCTCCAAAAGAAAGTCTTCACAAACCTAATCTCTGATCTCTCATACCCAAGTTGGTGTTGCCACTACCAGAAACTTGATCACTAGAAAGCCATCCCCAAGCACTCAATCTATAGTTGACCTGGACAGCAATGAAAGGTTTTCCAATTTCGACGCTGTTCTGAACAATGAACGACCTTTCCATGGATGTTAGAAACACTCATTCAAGCGGTTGTAAGATGTCAACTTACATGTTGTAGCGTCTATCAGCATTGCCTCCCATTCTCCATCCTCCACCATGCAGCCACACCGCAATCGGGAGGGGTTCCTTGTAAGCAGAGTAGTTGGCTGGTCTGATGACGTTGACGTAGAGGCAGTCCTCTGAGACAGGGTATGGCCATTGGTCGGCCTGAGGATGGGTGTTAGTTTGACTGCAGGTCTTGCAGATAGAGTGATACTTACACCGTAGCCAACGCATTCTGGTACATAGTCTATGGCATTGATGACACTACTGAAGGTGGAGTTGATCGAGTGAGGTACTCTCAATCTCAGATCACCGATGGGAGGCTTTGAGATATCAGCATAAAGTCATAATAGCTGTGAAATATTGGAGCACGACTCACCTGCGCGTAAGGCACTCCAAGGAAGTAGTCCTGGTTGTAGACAGTATCGTGAACACCCACAATAGTACCATTCTTGATCGTCACGGTTGGGGTAGCAGAGGAAGAAGCACCAGACCCAGTTGCAGAGCTCGTGGCAGTGGCAGTAGCAGTAGCGGTCACTGACAAGCCAGTTCCACTAGGGCCAACAGCGTTGGCAGTAGCAGAGTAGCCTGTCGGTTTGCCGGCCCAAGAAGGTACGGGCCAGGAGTTAGGGAAATCTCCATGACCCCATCCTCCATTGTTGTTACCCCATGGAGCATTAGGAGCAGCTTGTGTAGCACCAAGAAAGATGGCAAGAGCCGAAAGTGAGAGGGGAGAGGTAGACTTCATGGCTGAAAATCACTACTTTTACAGGATGCAGGGAACAACGGATCGACAGAGCAAAAGAAGGAAGGAACATGTCCATGTTATATACTCTTTTTGGAGAACTGCCGACTTCTAGACGATCGAGTTCATGACGATCCTCTGACCTCGGGGTACTTGGCTGGAGCACTTGGCAAGTCTCCAGTTCATGGTGTAAAAGAGGAGAGGATTAGTCAAAAAGCGGAGCATGGTGAGGGGGAGTTGGTCTAGTGTGTCATAGCGAATGTACCGAAGTGGGACCGATCAGTGGAGGTGAAGTAGGTTACCTAAGCCCGAAGATTAACCAGGACGACAACGAAGCAGCCATAAAGCCTGTAGTCAAGCTAGTAGTGGCGTGAGGCTTGACGAAAGAGTCAGTATTTGACTTCAGAATAGTCCAGCTAAGCTCTCTAGTCATTTGTGGCAGTCGCTTACATGACAAAATTCGTCGTATCCGCAAGGTCCTTCGGGCTGCGGCACCTAAGGCCATCGGTGCACAAAACCACCCATTCCCCCAAAAAAGAACCTTTGTCTTTGAGTGGGAATTGTACTTGTGTATGCACGCCCGCAACAATGTCGCCGTACTGAAGCTGCTCATTCAGGATACAGCAGTGATCTGAGGACGAGATGTGCAAAAGAGGCAGTAAGGCCGAAGTGTGGTCGTCCCCGTTCTTGTCCTCCCTCACTAAATGAGGTTTCACGAAAATCAATGTTCTTTCTTTGCGTAATGTGATGATGATGATGACACTGTACGTGATCTTTGCTGTGACCTCCTGCACCTTCTGCATAGCGTAAAACGTACACCATAGCTTCGCATAGTTGGAGCTCGAAAAGTCGTCCTCTCACCTGAAGCTTCAGAGTCGATACCCAACAGGCCATCAAGCCCAACTCCCGTTCTCTTATCCCTTTCCACCAAACAAAACATGTCCGAAGAATACCTCGGCGGCAAGCGCAACAAGCCTCCAACCAAAGACAACATCACCACTTCACCAATAGCAGACACAATGAAACGATTCGAGTGCTGTTGGGCATGGCGATTCAAGACGTATCAACATGGGCAGGTGATTATTAATGGAAGTGCTTGCTGGACTTGTCAGGTACGTTCCAGTTGGAAAAGAAAGGCGGCGGAGATGGGAAGGAGGTGATTGTGATGATGATGCGGGTGCTGATGCTGATATGAAATAGGCCAAGGGGAACTATAAGCCTGGTGTGCAATGATTCGAAGGGAACGCGGTATAGTTGAGAGTGGTTGAGAAAGATCTGGGTGGAGAGAGTGGGCGGTGGAAACATTGGGTTCGTGCTGTTCAAATGATGGTTTTGAGATAGAGTAACAAGTGTGAAGCAGTGCAACATTGATTGATGAATAAGCTGAAGGACATTTTGGGAGTGTACCGCAGAGTAGAAATGTGGAGGATTTTAAGGTGCAGCAGAGGTCTTTCGTGACGTGAAGAGATTGTTCAAGAGTTTGTTCGATTATAACTGTATGAGTCTCGGAAACTAGAGCAAAAGCAATACTCGGATTACTGCAGCTTCATACACCAGTTGAAGACAAGTCGAAATAGCAGAGTATTTGGTGGCTTGTGATGGTCATGATATTGGTATTCGCTATGCTGATGCTGATATCTATTGTACAATGTATTAGTAACATGGTGTGTATGCTTCCTTTGGGCTTTGACCCAATGCCGTTCACTTCAGATATGCAACAACGTCCTCTCTCCTCTCTAGTCCTTCTCACTCCAGCACCTCCTCCTCCACTGACTTGAATACCCCCATCTGTCAGTCCTCTATTCCATCCAAACTTCACTCCACTCCTACCAATCTTCATCTATCTCCATCCTCATCCATCCACCACCACTTCCATCCTACTTCTTTGCCTTCTTCTTGTCCTGCGGATGCAACCCAGGTGTCCAATGGTCCCTCATTTGACAGTTCGGGCAAGCACTCCCCCTGTACACCACCAGTTGATGTGTCCAAGGCTTCCAAACATATATGCAGTCGTAGATCCTCATGTTATCATACTTATGGCGTGGTTCGCTGTTGGGATGATTTTCTGGCGGAGGAGGAAGTACACCAGCGGCGGTACGCATTGCCGTAGCCGGAGAAACAGGAGGCCCACCGAATCGAGGCGAGTATGGATTGTTGGCTGGTTGGTATGGTGGAGGAGTTGCAGGATTGGGAAGAAAATGAAAGCTCGGCTCGCCCTTGCCTTTGCCTTTGCCTTTGCCTTTGCCTTTGCCTTTGGTTGAGGAGGGCGAGGAACTTCTTGCTGGTGCTTGTTGAGGAGCCAATGGAGGCATTGGACCCCAAGGGTAAGTCGGAACAGGAGGGATAGCGGTCTTCGGCTTGCTGGAGGAAGACGAAGATGCTGTTGGAGGTGACTTTCGCTTTGTCCCAGAAGAGGAGGATGATGAGGAGGAGCTTGCCTTGCCCTTGCCCTTGTCCTTCTTGTCGTTTGAAGAGAAGACGATAATTTTGGGTGCCATTTTGTTGTCTGGAGTTGAAGATGGAAACAAAGAAGTGATTGAGTGTGGTAATGTGAAGTGATTGAAGGTGGACGGAAAGTGTTGTGTTGACTTATTGAAGGATGCGTATGTTGAGGAGTCGATGAATCGATGAAGAAGAAGTCAACACAACAGCAAAACCATCACATCTTAAGTACCAGAGCCATCGACATTGTGCAGCCCAGTGTGAAGAAAGCGTTGAGTCCAATTGTGAAACATGAACACCAAAACTGTGAAACAGAAGACTCCAGCTCAACAATCAGACGCGGTTGAGGTGTAACGCGAAAAGTGTGAATGTGTTCACAATAGCGAGAAGCGGAGCAGCTTTTGTGATATTGTGCAACACCACCGAGTGGATCTGTGCTGGAGTGAGTTTCTCAATGGCGTCTGTGTTGCTGGCGTCTTTGTACAACAATGACACAATGAGAATGGTTGAAGCGCTTTGTCCATCTCTTTTGCAGTAACAAATTGCCTTCATATATATACTTTGGGGTTCTTTGTCCAAACTGTCTCAATAACTTAGCTGGTTCTGTCAAGCCGAACCCCAGACATGAGAGACTCCCGATTGAAGAAGCGAGTCTTGTAGATGGTACAGCTTGAGCTGGAACTCAACATTCTTCATGTTCCTACTAGTGCCTACATAGTAATTGTTGGGGTAGCAGGGTGGACTCTTTGTCGCAGCAACGAAGCTCGTGATCAGTGAGCGTCGTACGAACCTCCAATGTGTGCAAGCCTTGAGATTATTCTTATGATTTCAACGTGATACACCCTTTTCTAGATCAACGAGCTGTACCCTTCTGGCGTTTGCCCAGAAGCTCAGGCTTCGTCTAAAAGTCGCTGCAGCCTTTCATCACTAGATCGAAGTGTAGGCGGGATATTCCGGTGGAGGTAGAGCATGCCCCCAGATGTTTCGCTTGTATCGAGTCATTCTCGTTCTGCTGTGTAATCTCAAGACCAGCCCCATCCCAACCGATCACTCCTCGCAAAAGCAGCCAACCCGCCTCTTCCTTGCCTAATAGCAGGCGCTTGCATTCGCGGCGTCACTGGCAGCGCACCACCACCTATTCCTCCCGGCACATCCAGCGCTGGCAACCCAGGCACACCATTCCGTCTCATCAACGCGATCTCATTCTCATCCAACAGCGTTAAGTAATTACTAGGCACAAGTCCTACCTCTCCAGCTTCGTTCTTGGCTAGCCACCACGTAGCCATGCCTCCAGGCTTGACACGCAGCAGTTCGTTTTTCGAAAAGGCAATCTCCTCGTCAGCGCCTGCAGGGTCAATTATGTAGGTATATGCAGCGCGAGCGACACGAACGCGATCGAGTGTCATGTCGAAATCGTCTGGTCGGATATCGATGGGAGGTGCGGGCGGTGGATCAAACATGCTATCTGGTGTAGCGAAGAGCTGATCTGCTGATGGCGGAGCTGGCAGATTTGTAGGAGATGCGGCTGTTGATGGACGTTTGGATATTTCTCTGAGAGTGAATGGGATACCAGCATGTCGCCACCAAGCGATCTCACCACGTCTAATCTCGGCAACTTCGCCAGTCTCCGGATCCAGTATCGGTGGAAGAGGTAGTTCAGCATATTTCAATGGCCAGGAGACTTCGACAAGGAAGTTCTGCTTAGCGAGACTCGTGATTGCTTGAAGAGGGGTGAATAAGCGATCGCGAATATCGTCGACGGGTTCACTGGGCCAATTGTTGTGCTGCTGATAGCGCGTCGTGTTGATCTCGACACTCAACGAGCGTAGTTGACCTTGGGACATTTCGAGAAGTGTAGACCAGGTTGCAGACCATTTTTCCTCGTTGAAATGCTGTACGCCTTCGCCCGCTTTGGCGAGCATGGAACCTGCTTGTGGGTAAAGAAGCCAGGGGAAGCGCACTCGTAATGTGAGAATGCGGATGTTGTCAAAGGAGGATGCTGGAATGCGAGACTGGAAATTGGAAAAGACGAGCAAAGACGGGAGGATGATTGGCGTTTGATTGTAGAGGAGAGGGAGCGCTTCTATGTGTAGTTGACGGCAAGTCCGCATAAGGCGTGTAAGGGTGGTACGTCCGCGATGTGGTATGCGATCTGGGTTGCGCTTCTTTGTATTTCCTCCTCCAGTTATGATCATTTCGCCTTTCACCAAATCTTTCAACTTGCTACTGCTACGTTTGAGCTCCATTTCAACCACAACTCCATTTTCATTCACTAGAGCTGGATCCTTCTCATCGGCCAAGAGACTGAGGTATACAAGCTCCCGAACCTCATAGGGTAGTGATGTCAAAAAAGCGCAATTTGCCTGGTATACGGGGTAAATATCTTCCTCCTGCGCAGCCGAAGCTAGGTCGACCTGAGCTTGTCTACTCTTGCGACGAGGCGTAAGGAACGACTTGAATGTGGACTGGCGAGAAGAGGATGTAGGAGATGTCAAGGTCAAGGTAGTAGCTGCGTTGAGGGATGGTTTACGCGAAGGACCTGGGGATGATGAGGATAGTGAGTCCGTCCTCGTTGTCATCGGCACAAATGTAATTGTCTGCATTGCCAGCAATGCTTATGATTATGTAGGATGGTGATTCTTAAAGCACGTCTGTTGAGGTGAGTGCGGTAGAGTGTAGATGTAAAAGAAGCAGTATAGCACGCCGGCGATGAGCACGGAGAAGATAATACGATAATGAGATTATATGAAGATGATAACAAAAGAGCGAAGATGAGCGCACATACTTGTAAAGCTCGGTTGTTGAGCAAACATGTCATCGTTGTGATCGTCACTGCAACGCCCTCTGGGGGTGGCAAACCAGGAGGAGTAATACAGCACGTAGCCATACTAGCAAAGAGGAAAGCTGGTCGCAAGTTTCTCAGTGACAACACGAGTCTTAGAGGAGGAATGAGATGATGAAGGGCGTAGTGAGCAACATGGTTGCAAGTGTTGTTAGCAGCGAGTTCTTTGTCAGCGGTGAGTTATAGCATAGTTCAAAAGTCTTGATATAAGACAAGCATCAAGTAGCGTCTTGGCAGGCAGTCAACACCATTAGCGATTGGCAGGGCACGGGGAAGGTCGGTGATTCAACGAGGCTGATTGATGGGCAAGGTGTCTTTACTCAAGCAGATATGGTCTCTAGCATGTTGTCGAACCAGCAATATTACCGCTCGTTCAGCCCAAATATAGCACCCTTACTGTGCATCGAAAGTAATCTTACAGGGGTATCTCAAACTCGCCAATACTGTCTTTCAATGCGCCCGAACTATGCCACTCGTCTCAAGAAGCAGAGAACGTCTTCAGAGACATCAAAATTCCAACTCCTCAACTTCCATCCCACATTCCACACACTTCTTCACTCCAAGACCCTCCTCATTGATAATCGCCCTTCCCCATTCATGCTCATGCCTATCCCCTCTATTCCTGATCACATCACCAAACTGTGCCTCCCTGCCCTCCTCTCCTTCTCCACCACCACCAATGCCTCCTCCTCTCCCTCTCCCTCTCCTCACAGCTTCCACTCTCGTTCTCCTCTTCAAATCTTTCAGCTTGTCCGCAAACTTCCTCTCCTTCCTTTGCTTCTTCTCCTTCTCCCTCTTCGCATATTCTTCGTCCAATTTGTCCTGTCCACCCCACTTCCTCTCACTAAACGCATACTCCTCCACCTGAAACCGCAGATAAAGCATCATATTATTCCACGTACTCTTATGCGGATTCGGCTTCTCCAGATGCGGTAGTAATTCAGGATCTTTTAATTCCGGCTCTGTCAACAGATAATCCTCTCGTGCTTCAGTTTTAGTAAGGAGGGAGTATTTATCCGGAAGCCGTTCTTTGCAAGCATTGCACACGCGAACACCAAACACATCCAGCCACGTCCAATCAATCTCCAGCGAATCACACTCGCGACACCCTTGCTTCTCCCCTCCTTCACCCTCCTCACCTTCTCGTTTGCGCAATCCACTCAACCCTGGCTCGAAAGGTCCTGCTTTTGTCTCTCGCAGCTTCTTGAGAAGAAGATGTCGTTCCCATTCCTTCAGCGTCATATGTGCCGGTTTCAGCTCTTGATCGGGTACATGTAGCGCTTTGTTGTGGGGATCATCTTCTGCAGTCAGAAAACCACCTTTTGTGTCGGTCATGGCAGAGAAGTCGTATTCGATATATGAAGTCTTTGCGAATTTGCGGGCGGGCTGGATGGGAGCGTGTGCGGAAGCGGTTTGCGCTGCTGCTGCGGCGGCGGCGGCTGCAGCTGCTGCTGCGTTGCGCACATTGGGGCCTGCAGTTGAGCGTGTTTGTACTATTGAGTCGTATGGTCGTTTCTGTCCGGCGGTGGCAGGGGTGGTAGTGGTGGTGGAGGAAGTAGGGCCATCTCGTCGTCCTTGTTCTCTCAGCGCCTTTGCCTTGAGACGATTAATCTCCAATTTCCGTACTTGCTCAGGTGTTACGTCCATGGTCGCAGGAGGACCGGAGGGAGGTGGCGTTGAGGGGCATGCCGTCGCCATTGTTGTGGTGGAGTAAATCAAAACAGGAAAAGACGCGGAAAAAGGAACTCTAATTAATCTATCCGGGAGAGAAAGAGAGCGATGTCAAGGTAGAGGGTAGAAAAGCGTAGGAATGTAGTTAAATGGTATCTGATGTGTCTGCAATGAAGTGTTTCAGGTCTGCGTCCGGGCATGAACTCCGGCTACGTCAGCGCTAATCATCACGTGACATCTGGAAAGGAAATACAACTCTACCTTGCTCAATTGTACTTGCCAGTACTTGCCATTCGCAGGTTGGTGTGCTTATAAGCCTCATGTAATCAACTAAGCTTCGAGGTAGAGCTGACACATCCTACGCAAATCCTACGCGGCGCCTAATGAGGCAGGTCAGCGCCCATAAAGCCAAGAGCTGAAAAGCTGAGTAGCTGGAACGCGCTTTGGGCACAGCCTCGTGCAGTAAGCGTGAAATGTACATGTACATAAATACCCCTACGTCTAGTCTAATGTAGTTTATACTATCTATAAATGCTCATGTCCGGCCGTGTCTCATTCCTTTGTCCTATCATGTAAAACCTTTGTTCGCCTCAAAAAGTGACCTTGTCCAAGAAAAAACACCTCGAGGCAAGCACGTTGATACTCTACTGTATGAGCTCTACTCATGTCGCTGCACAGCCGTGGACGAAGCTGTTGTTCGGCCACTCATAACCTGTATCAGACCTAATGGCACTGTTAGCAAACTCCGTCGACCCAACAGCTCCGTTCACGACTACTCACCAAAGCAACTTCTCTCTATTCTGATAGGCCTTTGGATGCGCCGCAATGTAATCAGTCGTTGGATACCCCGGAGGATCACAGCCCATAACACCATCCTCATCCTGGTAAATCCGAATATAATCAAATCGCATCGTCGCAGGCATCAGTGTTGCCAATCCAGTCCAATTCAGCTCAGCGAAATTCCCTGACATTCCGAAATTGGCAACAACAGCCAGTGGTTCTTCTGGGATAACACGTTGTCCAATATTACCGTTCGGACCTACAGCTCTCGCATCAAAACCCCAGGTCGGAGTATCGCCAATGAACCAGCGAATGTAAGAGTCTTGTGTACCGCCAGGTACATATTCAAATGCGTAACTCTGGTACTCTTTGTCATTATACCAACTATTATTCAGGTTGGTGACGCCCGAAATGGCTTGCTGGAACGGTCCGCCACGATAATTGTTCATTTGTGTAATGGTAGGGTCGAAGAGTTCAAGGTAGTCGTAATTTGGTTGATACCAGATGTCAAATGGGGCGAACTGACCACTTTGCGAAGCTGATCCTATACCTGCTTGGTTGCCAGGCTCCATGAACCCAACAGATGCTTCGATCGCATCAATTTCGGGAGCTGATCGTGAATTCCCCTGACTTGGGTGATCTTCCCCATTGCAGGTGCAAGCTGGAAGACGCATACCAGGCAGGTGACTGAGGCCGTCGGGTGAACTCTGATTGGCAGTTATGCCGTAGTCGCACTGATCGTGATAGCTGTATGGCCACAGGCCATCTGTCGTCGATGCATACCCAGGTCTTCCTAGGTTTCCCATTGCCCAAAAGCCTACATTATGGGTCAGTGCTGGGTCGTCTTGCTCGATATGGGTCGAGTTCACTCACCCGGCCAGAAACCAATTGTATCGCCACTTCCAGGAAGAGAGATACTGGCCTCCATATACCCCCCCTTGAAGCACATCTGGTTCCACGATTGAAGCATACCAGAACGATAATTCAGGCCGTGATTCTGGAAGGCATCAAATCGAATCTGTAACGTTCCATTTGCAGTAGTGATTGCGTCCGGGTCATACCACTATGTGAATCAGCTTGAGATTACTACCAGCTAACACTTTCGACCATACCTCTAAGTCTGCCGTCACACCATACCACAAGTCTACTGCTGTAAAGTATGGATCATCTCCAGGGTAGAAAGTTCGACCATCCACCTCGAATTCGTCGGAAAACTGATCAACCTGTCAGCAAGGAACTACAAAAATCTGCAAAGCCGACCACTACATACCACGAGTTTCATATTACTTCCAGTCTTCGACATTCTTGTGTATGCACTAGTAGGCGTCGCTGGATCTACCAGACTCGATCTCACGTTCTTCAATAACGGTACTTTATCCCTGATACAATTTGGGTTTGACGCGCAACTCGGCGCTATTGGATGCACTGCACCGTCAACAAAATATCTGTACCACATCCGTTAGCACGGCTCGTGTACTAGCTCGACGTCGACTGCAGAACAATGACACATACGTCACTGGCCAAACCACAAACAGAACCAGAACTCCGCCCACAATAAGCAACAAGCCTCCTATATTTATCATCCCTCTCTTGCCGAAAATCTCGCATTCCCTACCATCCTTCTCTCCCGGTTGCGGATTATGCAGCCAGTCGTCTTTCTCTACATCCTGGGGGTATAATAGTAGACCTTCTGAGGGTGTAATGTTGTATCTTGCTGCGACAGTCTGAGTGTTTACATCTCCATCATCTTCAATGGAGCTCGATCGATGCGACGAATCTGAATCGTGGGCGCCAGCAAACAGACGATCGAAGCTTTTGGCCGACTCAAGTGATGAGCGTGTAGAGGAAGCCACGGAGGTTGCAGGCGACGGTGAACGAGACGAGCGATCGCGATATCGTTTTTGCTTTGTTATCGGTGATGGTGGTAGGAGGTGTTCTGCAGATCCCATGCGTCGCACATCGCCGCCAGAGGACTGCCGGCTGGGGTTGTTGAAGGATGGTATCAGGGATCGTCTTATAGGTTGTTGATTTCGTGGTGGATCTGAAAGATTTCTGGTTGTTGACGTATTGGCCTGTTCCGTGGCATCGTGAGCTAAGAGGTCTGCCGGATTCGAGTTGAGTCGAATGTGTGGGTTCGTCCTTGTTCTTGGAATGGAGAGTGGGCGAAGCTTTGAGCGCGGAGGAGGAGACGGCATACTGGTGCAATCTGGATGATTCGGGGAGTGCGATGCGGTGCTGTTATAACATGCTCAGATTGTGGTCTATAAGAGACGGTGCACGGTGTAAGGAAGGTCGATAACACAAGCAATTGCCAGCAATTGCTCTTGTGTCGCTCCTGCTGTTTGAAGATTGTTTCAGCCAAGCCAAGACTAGTCCAATGGACCACTGTGGCTTTTTGTGGTCTCGAAATGCGACAACGGCGACACTAGAGGTTTAGCAGTATATTGGATAGTAAGACAGTGTGGTAAAAAAATGCATGGGAAAGAACAAAGCAACGAGCAAGACAAGCGAAAGACGGAGGAGTAAAACAAGCAAACACAACAGAACACAAAACAAAGAAAGATCACATCTCGCATCAGGAGCGGAGTCTACTCGGGCTAGCCGGCAGAATAGTTGAGATTGGTAGAGCAGCACGCGCTTCTCACTCAATCGACACGATATTGCGTAAACGATTGTGGTCTCGACGGCAGGCCCCTAAGAGATCTAAGAGAGCGAACGCGATTTTCAAGGTTGAGAGAGCGCGTTTGGGTGGAGTCGGCCGGTGAAGTTGCCGTATCGTATCAAAACATTTGTACGGCCCTGTTTTGACCCTGAACAATGCGGCAGAGGGCATTTCGAAATACCATCCAAGTTGACAAAGCGAGAAAGACGTGGGAGAAGTACTGTAACAATGTCTCGTTGAGCTTTGAGAAGGTAATGTGAGACCCGAGAAACGTCGCAGGTACAACACATGGAGTATGCTATGGCTCGTGCTCAGCAGAAATAGGTCATTTTTTACATGGACTAGTCGTTATTATCCTGGCGGTCTAGCTAAGAGGCTTCAGCAAGCCTAGACAAGTACATAAGATCATCAAGCTTTTGGTTAAACACAGCTTCCTTACACACATCATTTAGATGATAATGTACTCTCCATCCACCCTGTCCATGGCTTTTCTCCATCTGAAAGCCTGCGTACCGTCCACAATAGGAGCCTCTGTCCCGTCCCTGTTCTCTTTCCAAATCTTCAGTAATACTCGTAGACCACTTAGGTTATTATAAAAGCCACTCTCCTTGTAGATGCTGATGATTTGCTTCTTGATCAATTGTCGATGTGTCTCCTCAATGCATTCGGTGCCGATGATGAAAAGTGGCCATAGCATAAACTTCGTCATGCAGCTGTTTTCGCTGATCTGTGCGATATGGAAGAGACCTTGAGCGACAATACCTTGGAAGTTGTCATTGAAAGATGGAAGTTCAGGATGAGCGAGGCGTTCGGTATACAACAGTGCAGCCAAGCGGAAACACTCGGAGATGTTGAGCATATCGCGTTGAGGTGTGGATAGAGTATCCATGGAAATCATGTACGGAGCGTGCATATGCTCGAGCTCCGATTGAGCAAGACCTCGTCGAATATCACGCCATTCTTGCCAGAAAGCAGCGCGATGATCTCGGTCTGGTGTTTGGTTCATGTTTCCATCCTTAGACATGGAATTGAAGTCCATCTCCATTCCATAGTCTCCGCTCATGAAGTCGCCCATGTTCATGAAGTCGTGTCGCTGCATCTCACTACTGACTGGCTTTTCCTGCGCCAATAGATTGAGTCGACCAAGGCGAGATATGAGCTTGAATAGACGACTGTCGCAGCCCGAATACTGCTCAGGTGCTGCAAGATTACCAGTAAATGTATTCAAATCAATGCAATCTCCAGAGATTTCTACCTCACGATCATTAACAGCTGAGGTCATGGCATCAAACCAGGCAAAGAAGATCTCTACCCAGCTAATAAACTCGGTGTGCATCATCTGGCCTCGCAGCAGGAGGAGTTTTCGCACACCAGCAAGTTGTACCTTAAACTTTGAGAAACCACTGTCGCAGACGTGGAACAGACATAATACCAGTAAAGTGGCGAGTACAGAATCATCCCGAGCAGACATGGCCGAAGTCAGACGCTGGTTCAAGAGCTTGACTGAGAACGCCTTGTATTCCGTTTCCTCGGCGGTGGGTGGCGATACAATAACGCCGTCTTCCATTTCTTCATCCATGTCAGGCGATGTCGCTGCGAGGAAGCGAGGCAGTACGGCAGCTTCCTTCATTCTCATGTTATTGAGGGCTAGGGCGGCGATGGCGTGCTGGAGGCCTACGTCTTGCATAGCCAAGTTCAGAATATACGTTCTATATGGATTCGGACTTGCACCGCGGTCGAAAGCAACGACTGAAGGACAGATTGCTTTGTCATAATAATCGAGAAGACTCCGAATTCGAGGAGAGATGTTGAAAAGTGGCAGACAAATTTCGGGTGCTTTGATCTCATCGAGGTATGCAAGGGTCGAATGGCTATAATCGTCTCTAGATGTGGATAATGAAAGCAGGTCGGTGTCCTCGATTTCGGTTGTGCCGCTGTTCGAATCAAGGTTGCTACCAGAATCAGTCGGCGATACTTCTTCATATGCCTGCTGGTCTGCTAGATAATATACCGGATCAATGAGAGCTTGCGTATTGTTCGTCCTATATGCATCTCCTGTAGGCACAACATATTCCGCATTACTTAATCGAGGATCGAGCATCATGTTCGATTGCATCTGCGCAGCTCCGGCCTGTAGAGGATCATCTCGTGCTGATGATGTGTGAGAAGTACCCATCGGATAAGAGGATGAAAATGGATTCGTTGGAAAGAGCTCTTCTGCAGGTGCGGTAGATCCGCTCATGGTACGCTCGAACGGTCCGCTGGTGTAGCTTCCAAACTCTGACACGGTGTCCAACGAGCCTGGAGATGCCGCCGAGCCATTGCCAATGCTATTGTTATAGCTAGGAGGTGGCATTGACTCGTCTTTTATTGGGTTAAGCACATCTGACAGGAAGCCTGAGTGACTTGCCGGTTGAGATGGAGGAGGAGCCGGGGGCTGAGCTGTCGCAGGCTTGGGCTGTGGAGGAGGAGGAGGTAGTTGCCAGCTATTCTCATGTTTGAAGCCTGTTGGTGGGTCGTGAATGGTCGAGTTGTGGAAGCCAATTTCCGCCTTGATAGATATTGACCGAGTCCTCGTGCTTCTTTTTGCGGCGCTGATTTTGCTCTTCGAGTCTGTAGTGGTTGGTGTTACGTTGCTACCGTTTGCAGGACGTGTTGCTGGTATTGGTATCGGCAATGACATTCCACGTAGTTTTCCTCTGCTGGCTACACCAACACCCCACGTCAAGACTGTCTTGTAGCCTGGGCATTCTTTGCCTTGTTCACAGCATGCTCCGCAGTATGGCCTTTTTCGATCGCATATTGCTCCACGCTTTCGGCACGATGCACAATCTTCCCCAGCTCCGTTGGTTGAAGCTTTCCTTCTTCGTTTCTTGGCTGGGTCTGGGATCTGTGGATTTGGATCTTGTGCGATGGCTGGACTGCCTGACATGGCGAGGGACGTATAGGGAGGGATTCGAGTATCCAACTGCTTTGTAATCGTTTGACCTCGTGGAAATGTGGGGTGAAGGATTAGGTACTATGGCTTGTTGGAAATACTTGGCTTTCCGCGAGGCGCACGAGATGGTAGTGATAGCAGGCGAGAGTGTGAGGCAGTACATGCAGTGACAGAAGATACACACAGAGGAGGGCTAACAACCAGTATTATTATGTTTGCAAACAGCACCACTTCAGACGAAAGAGTTCGGAATAAGCGGAGTGGTGCAGAACGCTAACAGCCGGGGTAGAGAGATAGCGATCAATGATTGACCAAGCAGAAGGGCGAACCGCAAATAAAAGCGCCAGGGTCGTCAGATATTAAGCGCATAGTAATGCCAAGGTCGCTAAGAGGAGAAAGCCACCATCCCATCCTTCAAATCCACTCACGAAACAAGCCCTTCTACTTTCGGCTGGCTGCCTTCCTGCCGACCTTCTATTCCATTGGAACGGTGGCGTGCTGTGACTCTCTTGTTACGTCTTGTCATGTTCGTGCGTCCACCACGCGGCGGTGCTTTGCAGTCTTCTCACAGTCAAGGTCATTCCTTTGCGCATGCTTCTGTGAGATCTACCTTGCACTTATGCACAATATATCGATACAGCTGGAATACCCCCACCCGAATAGGGTATTAGTACGTGGGGGCTTGTTCTTATCTCAAAACCCAGTTTTAGAGTGAGGCGTTTCTTCAGGGACCTGATCTTCGTCTAACGTTCTTATGAAACATGCTATCAGGCGAGAACATGCAGCAAGATAAACGGAGCGACACTACCACTACTACATGTCCACTTCTGTGAACAGCTTTTAGCTAACGAACGTGCTGCAAATGTCAAGCTACATTAGCGCGGGGCGATGTTACGACACTGGCGCACGAGCATAAACTCTGTCTACACCGTACGATACACGAAAACACGAAACGTATAAAAGGGTAGCATCCACGGCTCGCACGAAAACGGTCCTCCAGCATAATAGACGCTGTAGCGGCCATCGCCGCAACTCTTATCGCTTGATCCTGTTTGAATGATTCATGCTCTATCGGCCTACAAGTCTCCTAAAAATTGTCCAACAACATCTCAACATGGACGAGCTGCATTGAGGATGACAGCCAAAGTGCGAAAGATACGTATTGTCTACATAGTGCTGATAAGCAACGACACATCATATCTTTTACGTACACGTTTAGGCTTGATCCGACGACGCGCGAGCAGAGGGTGATCCAAAATTCAACCCACCATCACACCATCACCCCACCTCTCGGAGATCATTTCACCGCTTCTTATCGAATTATGCACTGCCTCTTCCGTCTGCAGGATTCCGCTATATACAGAGATACACATTGCAGCCACTACCGTCAGTACTTTGCAGCGTGCTTCTACTTCGACTTCCATCACGTGGTGGAACATAGAAAGAAACATACTGTAGACTTCGGATGTCTGCAGGAGGATGACGAACGGGCTAAGGAGGCCAGGTTTCCTCCTATTGCTCCTTCTTGTTATCCTGTCGTTGTTGTCGGACTATACTACCGACTACGGTGAGAAGACCGATGTCGTTTTCAATAATACCCCTCCCCCACCTGATTTGGTGCTGCACATCGAACAAGCTCCGGCGGCCTTCGCAGCCGACATGTACCATTGCTACCGCTGAGCGCAGTCATAGCCATACAAGTCGTGTTACTGCTCTGCGGAAGTTGAGTGAAAAAGGAGCTGTGCATGTGTATTGTGAATGAAACTCCAACAAGCTTAGGGTCTATTATTCAACCGTGCAGTGCTGTGAATAGCTACTTTGACTACTCTGCTAGATTGCTATCAATTCTTTTCGTGAAGTCTTAGCAAGATCGATTGCACTATGGATGTGCCTACGATGCAATATCGGCGGTGAGTCACTGCAACACTTCCACATTAGAATCCGATTTCCTGAGACCTGTGCGTAGACTGGGCAAGAGTGGCCTCAAAGTTTCCAGAATCATTCTGGGGTGCATGATGTTTGGAGATCCGTCCTGGGAGGGCTCGCCGTGGACCTTACCAGAAGAGAAGGCATTGCCACTACTTAAGAAAGCTTACGATCTGGATATCAATACTTGGGATACTGCAGACACGTACTCCAGTAAGTAATGCAATCCTGTAGCTTCTCGGCTGTCCGTGGCTTCGTATGGCCCTGAAGATGGTCAATCTGAAGTCATCATCGGCAAAGCCCTCAAGCACTACAATATCGACCGCGAGAGCGTCGTCATCATGACAAAGCTATATTACCCAGTCATGAGCGGGACCTCACTCCGGCCCCAACCTGCACACAACACAGGCCGACTCGTCAATCGCATGGGCTTGAGCAGGAAACACATCTTTCAAGCGGTGAATGCCTCCCTCGAACGCCTAGGGACAGACTACATCGATGTAGTGCAATTACACAGACTCGATCGCGACACCGAACCAGAGGAGATCATGTGCGCACTACATGATCTGGTTAAGATGGGCAAGATCCACTATCTGGGAGCTAGTAGCATGTATTGCTGGGAACTGGCTAGGCTACAGTACACAGCGAAGATGAACCATTGAGCGACATTCACGAGCATGCAGAACCTGTGGAATCTTCTGTATCGCGAGGAGGAAAGAGAGGTCGTCCCATTTTGTAATGCTGAGGGCATTGGCTTGATACCGTGGAGCCCGCTGGCAAGGGGTTTGTTGGCAAGGACGTGGGGTAAGGGAAGCGAACGGGCAGATGCTGATTAGAAAGCAAAGAGCTGGTTTGTTGGAGATCAGGATCAGCAGATTGTACGCTTGGTGGAGGACATTTCAAAGAGGAAGAACGTGGGAATGGGTAGTGTGGCACTGGCATGGCTGTTGTCAAAAGGCGCGTGTCCGATTGTTGGATTGAATAGTGAGGAGCGGATCGAAGCAGTCGTGGAAGCGTTGACTGTGCCGCTGGACAAGGAGGATATTGCAATGTTGGAAGAGCACTATCACCCTCCAGCTATTCAAGCTCACTGATAAATGAGTAAGATAAACAAGCAACTTCTACACCCCCCTTCCTCTCCGTTGCGATATCTGCCTCCTGTCAAGCAGAAGCATAACCCGTGCGTGTACTATGTGCTGTCTTGTTTGAACGTCTTCTTGAGTGGAGGCTCTGGGCGCTCTGTGATGGCTGCATGAGCTGGTAGTTACATCTTGGCAGGCTGCCGAAGGAACGACGCTGCCTTCGCTACATTGAGCAGTAGGAGGAGGACCAAGCCACGCAGAAGCCTTTACAGCGCAAAGTCCGCCGCATACCGCGCACCCCACACGAAATACACATTGAAACCTTATGAGTGATCCACCAGGCGGCGCTGCTTCCGTGTTCCTGGCCCGACGACAGAGCTACGACATCATGTGATCTTATGTTGCATTGGAGTCAACCTCAAGGTAAGATTATTAAGATGGCACAATCGATGAGAGAGCTGCTGCGTATGACCAAGTTACAGCCAGCCGAAGTGATCGTCCTCCACTATGGCCCAACCCATCTCCCTCCATGAGACGCTCGAAGCTCTACCGCCAGTGTATGAAGCTTCGTCAACCCTCCGCAAACAAATCAGCCAACGACTCTCCTCGTCAACATCAATCCCTATCCTCGTTGTCCTGGATGACGACCCGACCGGCACTCAGACATGTCACGACATCAACGTCCTCACGACTTGGTCAACGTCTGTCCTCGTTAGCGAACTGTCATTGACGCCAGCTGGTTCGGGCTTCTTCATTCTCACCAATTCTCGCGCTCTACATCCAGATGATGCACGGAAGCTGATTACCGAAATCTGTAACAATCTGAAAGAGGCTGCTAAGCAAGTGGGAACAGAAGTCGAGGTCGTTTTAAGAGGTGACTCGACACTAAGAGGCCATTTCCCTCTGGAACCAGAGGCAGTCGAGGATGTCCTTGGAAAGAGTGATGTTTGGATTCTAGCGCCATTTTTCCTGCAGGGTGGGCGGTATACAATCGGCGATGTGCATTACGTAGCAGAAGGAGACAATCTTGTGCCAGTAAGTGAAGACGTCCGCAGATGAACATGACTGTATTCCTGTACTGATCAACGACAAGGCTGGCGAGACACCCTTTGCGAAAGATGCAACTTTTGGATACAAGTCGAGCAATCTCAGAGACTGGATCGTAGAGAAGAGCGCACACGGTCAACGACATATCGACAGATCTCACATTTCAAGCTTCGACCTTGCCACCTTGCGCAAAGAAGGGCCTAGTTACGTTAGCTCACAGTTATGCGCAGCACCAAAGGGCTCTGTGATTGTTGTCAACGCTGCAGATGAGGCTGACATGGACGTCGTCATCCTGGGCATTCTCGAGGGTAAGACATGCAAATCTCTTTCGTATCTTCACACCAGTTACTTACCCTCATCTAGCAACATCAAAAGGCCTCCGTATTCTCTATCGTACCGGCGCCGCCTTTGTCTCTGCCCGCCTCGGTATCCCTCCAATTCCGCCCATCAGTGCCAGCCAGCTCTCCATGTCCTTCACAGCAAACCGCGGCGGCCTCATCATCGCAGGCAGCTACGTGCCCAAAACCACCTCCCAGCTCAAGATCCTGCGCGAACAAAGCGGCACCCACCTCACCACCATCGAACTAGACGTCGAGCAGCTACTCTCTGGCTCAGACGTCCTCGACGCGGCTTTACAAACAGCAGAAGCAGAAATCTCGCGCGGCCAAGACGTCCTCGTCATGACCAGCCGCAAGCTCGTGACCGGTTCCAACGAACGCGAGTCCCTCGACATCGGCAGCGTTGTGGCGCGCACGCTCGTCGACTTCCTTACCCGCCTCAGCGTGCGGCCGCGATATGTTATAGCCAAGGGCGGTATCACGTCGTCGGATATGGCGACAAAGGGATTGAATATGAAGAAGGCGTTGATTGCGGGACAGGCGTCCAAGGGAGTCCCGCTGTGGCGGTGTGACGAGGAGACGTGTAAGTGGCCTGGATTGCCGTATGTGGTTTTTCCCGGGAACGTGGGCAGCGAGGAGGCGTTGTTTGAGTTGGTTAGGGATTGGAGAAAAGTTTAGTTAGGAGGTGGGAATGTTATTGTGTGCTTCTGTCTGTACTCTTCCCGCTGGGGTGTGAGGCGAGGTGAGGCGGTGCGGTTGTCATACTGTATCGAGGGACGGATGGTGATGTGCAACTCAAAATTAATCAACAACGCTTCATAGACACTGAAACTTGGTCGAGAGTGCTGACTTCGCTCTTGGTGTTCCAAGCTAGATAACTGGTACAAGCAGTTCACTTTCAGATTCAGATTTGTGTGGAAGTGACACTTTTCACTTTTCGCTATTCCTTCTCCCTTTTCTCCTACTTCATACTTCATCTTCATCGTGACGTCTGAGGCTCAGCCTCATAATTATCGCTCCTGCTACTCAAGTGCCAACATTCAGACTGGCTGCTTCAGCTGAGCGGGCAACTTGTAACGCGTACTCAGGTTGATTTTGTTAGTTGTTCGTGGTAACGGTCGTGAACAAGTAGCCATGTGCACACCACAAGGTTAGTGAAACAGAGAAGATTCGTGTACGATTACATTATCATTATGAAGCTTACACCCCTCACCCCTCACAGGTCAAGGATGGGCGGCACACCCCTTCTCATTCCCTTTAAGACCCTATCACTAACCCACTCGCTCAACATGAGCGACGTTATTTCTTTTCTCATCTGTAGGCTCCCTCTCCGTCTCCATATCCTCCATCACATGGACCTTGTCCATGACATCATGTCTGACCTTATCATCTTCGCTCTTGGGATACGCGTACTTCCACATCATGTACAACGGCTTCTGGAACAGGTCGTCCATACTCTCAATGGACCTGCCTTTGAGTTCAGGCAAACAGAAGTATATGAAGACCACGCCAGAATAGGTGAGCATGGCGTACATAAGGAAGACGCCCCAGCCCATCTCATCAATCATTGTCGGGGTGGCGTGGGTGGTGCCGTAATCTACGATCCAGCTGTGAGGCGAAGAAGAAGTTAGCGAGGCGTTAAAGGAAAGGCAGGGGAAAAAAGCAGGATGAATACTTATATTAGCGAAAAAGCAGAAGCTCATACAGGTGGACCTGATTCTGGTTGGGAACACCTCGGTAGCGACAATGTAGCAGGCGACAGAGTGTCCGAAACTCCAGCCAAAGGCATAGATGTAGATGAAGATGATGCCAACGATGCCGCTAGCTGGTGTGCCGGAGATTGTTTGTGTGTTCGTGCCAGCGAAACGAAGGTAGAGTGCGAGGTAGAGCATAGCAGTGGCTTGCATGCTAGCGCCAACAAGGAGGGGAACGCGGCGACCAACGCGGTCGACGAGGAAGGCGACGTAGAAACATGTGGTAGCGAACTTGACGACGCCGTAGACGCCGGTGGTGAGGAGGGAGGAATTGGACTTGACGCCGATGAGTTGGAAGATCTCGGGCGCGAAGTACTGTGGTTGTCTAACGTTAGTTTTGTTTGTCCAATGTCTAGATGACTGACAGTAAGGTACGTACGTTGAGTAAATCTGTGCCTGTAAATTTGTGGAAGAGGAAGAGCATTACTGCCAGAAAGAAGCGACGCCTGTTGCTGGGAACGAGGAAGATGTCTTTCATAATAACCCAGTAGCCATGACCAGCGAAGCACTCTTGCTCATATAAGACCTGGGCGTTCATCTCGGCATACTCGGTCTGAACGTATGGGTGGTCCGCAGGAAAGTTGCGCAATCTACAGAGGTTCTTCAAGCCCTGCTCAGCTACAGAGACATGTCAATCCAGTACCGCATTATCAGGGCACAATGAGTGAAGAATGACTTACTCTTTCCCTTGTTGATGAGGTAACGTGGTGATTCTTTAACGAACGGGATTTGTAGGACCATCAATGCACCTGGGATGAGCTGGATACTCATAGCAGTCCTCCATTGGCCGTTATCATAGGCGATCGTGGGACTAGTCCACCTGCTCACACCGTAATTGACCCAGAAAGCCAACACGAGAGATAAGAGGATCATGAGATTGTACTATCGCCCGAAGGTAAGCAATCCTGTCAGTCTCAACATCCAAGTACTAGATAACATACCGTAGCGGTCATACTACCACGAATACTCTTCGGTGCATTCTCAGCAAGGAATTGAGGCGTCAACATCGACGTAGCTCCTACCCCCACCGAGAAAACGTCCGGCCAGCAAGACTTCATAGTGTGCAACCATCTGCAGGATAGCGCCAATCATGAATATGACACCCCAGAGGAAGATTGACCACTTTCGCCCGAGATAGTCTGATGTTGGAGCGGAAAGAAGAGAGCCTGCTGAGGCACCAGCAAAGATCATTGCAGCGATGGTTCCCTTGAGAGCATGTTAGCATGGTCGAACTAAAATTGTCGGAGGTGATTACTCACCTTGCGACTGGCGGCAGCAGCTTTAGAGATGTGGGCGTATCCGAAGGCATTCTGGAATGACTTGAGAGTCAAAATACCACCAATATTACCAGAGTCGAAGCCGTAGAGACAGCCTGCCCAGGCGACCTGCCGAGAGTGTTAGTGAACATCGTCAGGCAAGGCGAGGTTGACACCTACGGTGATGACGAGATACCACAATTTTTATACTCTGCGCCTGGTTTGGTGGAAGCCAGGAAGGTAAACCAGACATCTCAATCTACATGTCACGTCTCCCTTCCGGACAGCAGACATCGCAGTCTGCCACTCGTCTGACACACGACACCACACGAAGCGAGCAAAACCCCGTGCTTTTCGAGGCAGCACCACACCACCTCATGCTCATGTACACCTCTCAAAATGCAGGAGACCAGGACACAGCTAGTGTGAAACGTCTTTCTTCGCACGACAACAGCAACAGCTGGAGCGAACCAGAAGTCTTGTTCAACGACCCCGGTGTCTTCATTCGCCAGCCCATGATCGTGCTTGACAATGGTACATGGGTCATCCCTGTCTTCAAGTGCATCACTGAGCCCGGCACTCGCTGGCTTGGTAACGACGATGTATCGTGCGTCCGTGCGTCGCAAGATCACGGCAAGACGTGGAAAGAGTTCGAAGTGCCCCAAAGTCTCGGCTGTGTGCACATGGCGATCCACAGGCTCAAGTCGGGGCCGGGCAGATACCTTGGTATGTTCCGTTCGCGATGGGCAGACCATGTTTATCTCTCAAGGTCGCAAGATGGCCTCAACTGGAGTGCACCAGAGGCAACGAGCCTGCTGAATCCGAATGCTGGAGTGTGCTTCGATGTATTGGAGTCTGGTCGTGTTGTGCTTGTGTACAACCACTCATCAAAGGAGAATACAGTTGGTAGGCGAGAGGGACTGTATGATGAAATTGCGGACGAGGGAGACTCAAGGAAGAACCAAGTCAGTAAGCACGGGAAAGAGGCGTTTTGGGGTGCGCCTAGAGCGCCATTGTGTCTTGCATGGAGCGATGATGAAGGTCGATCGTGGGAACACCGCGTGCTGGTCGAAGGCGATGGTTACTGCATGACGAATAATTCCGAGGAAAAGCTCAACCGCGAACTGGACTATCCGAGTATGCTTGTTGATGAGGAAGGTACGATACATGTAGCCTTTACATACTGAGATCAGGTACTTGAGAATTGGTGCAGAAGCCTTTCAATAGATATATTCGAGTAATAAAGTCCTTGATCCATTCCTTTTCTTAATTCTGTCCTTACAATTTCAGATTGTGATTATAGTAGAAGCTTTGGTCCGGACAGATCGGTTAGCCACTGCTAGGCGACCGCTTTGCGGAAGAATGAGGGAACAGGGCTTCGCAATTAGAACCTGGCAGAGCTCATCATATCGCTCGCTGAAGGAAATAGCTGAAAGTGGTATAGTATGTTTAGTTCTACGAATTGAAGTTCATTTAAACTCATAACCGCGCTCTCGGCCTCGCCATGGGAGCCTCTTCTCCAAAGTTATCATTCACGAGGTAGTCAACATCCCGTGTGTTGAGTTGTCCAGCATGCGCTTGAGTTACATCGGTCAGGCCACTCAATCGAAGTGTAGTCTCCAGCTCATCCTTTAAGACTGTGACGGCAGTATCAGCAACGTTTCTCAAGGTTAACGAAAATAATATAGACTTACTTTGAGTGAGATGCTCCACACCTTCTTGTCCATAGAAGAGTGAGTAGAGATACGGTCTTCCAATGCCAACTGCAGTGGCGCCAAGTGCCAAAGCCTTCAAAATGTCTGTTCCTCTCTCGAAACCGCCATCCACGTAGACCTCAAGATGTTGGAAGACTTCAGGACAAAGCTTCCGTAGTTTCAGCAGTGTCAAGATAGATGCTTGTGCTCTAAAAGAAAAATGGTTAGCACGACAAAGCCCACCAAGCAAGACTACAGTACTTACGTGTCAAGACTACGACCACCATGATTCGAAAGCATGATTCCATCCGCTCCCCATTCCACAGCCATCTTGGCGTCCGCCGCACTTTGCACACCCTTCAAAACCACAGGTAACCCGGAGACTTCCTTGATCCACTTCAAATCTTTCCAGTTCAAGGTCTTGTCCACATACTGTGCCATGATCCTGCCCATCCCGCCTCCTTTCTTGTCATTGCCTGCAACGGCACCACTAATAGCGGCAGCAACAGCGATTGTGGCGACCCGCTCATCTGCTTCTCGTTTGCCTGCTACAGGAGCATCAACTGTGACCAAGATGGCTTTGACTCCTAAATCACGGGCTTTAATGAGTAGTTCGGCTGTCTTAGGGCGGTCGGAGTTGACGTAGAGCTGGAGGAAGAATGGTTGATTGGGACGTCCGGCCTCGACTATGCTCGATAACGAATATGATGCATTGCTTGAGATCTGTAGAATCATTGAGCTAGGATCTTGAAGAACTGATTGGCCGTACAACTCACACATTGAATTATGTCCTCAGTGCCCGCTCCTCTTGCAAGCGCAAGCTCGCCATCCTTGTGAGCAAGTTTCGCCATGGCCGCTGGACTAATGAAAAACGGTGCTGATGTCTCGCAGCCCATGATGGAAGTCTTCATGGACACCTTGCCGACATCGCGAAGTATCCGCGGTCGAAACATAATACGACGAAGAAGTGATTGGTTCATTCGGTGTGTGACTAAATCTGTCGCCGCTGACGAGTAGAAGGCCCACGCTTAGCAATTTGTTAGCACAGTCTAGGTTAAGATCATCTGCCTCAGGAACACACCCTTCGTGCTCAACTCCCGGTTTTGGCAACATTGGCAAAGTCGTAGGCGGAGATAAGGCTGTAAAGCTCGGGCTTGCCAGCCGGAGCCACAACAATATCAGTGCTGGCCGGAAGATCAATCTGGGATGTTGGTGCTGCCGAGACAGGATCGGGAAGCACATCTGTGCTAGGCAGGTTGAATGCGCCCATCACCTTCTCTGCTCCTAGTGTATCCGATATTATGTCAGGGGCATGAATCTCATCATAAGCAAGCGTAGCGTCAGCGCCAGCGTATTTGAGTATAACTTGATGTGGTCGTTAGCATAGCCTCACATGTTCAGTCTTGTCAAGCAGATTACTCACTTGATGAGCCTCCGGGATGGAGATCAAGGAAGTCAGACACATTCCAGACGTTTCCATGGACAGCAACCCAGCAATCGGAGGCTGAGCTGTGCTGCTGAAGGTCACTCAGGGTTAAGGCGGATGTGGAAGCCATGTTTTAATATCACTGTGAATATACTGATGATTTTCTGCCACAATATATCTTGCTGAATTCTGAAGCACCGTGTGCCCTATTGAGGTTTAAAACTCTTCAGCCGCATCTTAAGGGACGTCCTTTTTCCGATCTCACAGTAAAGTGGCAAAAAGCCGGCAAAGTGAGGCTGATCCATCAAGAAGGCGTGTGACCGAGTCCTCGCCTGGAAACATCCATTGATGCCTGTTGCCCTGCTGCAGGTAGTTTAACCTGCGGCGGAAATGCGCATTCGGTCTTCTCTCCCTGAACCCTGAAAGTGTATAACATGGGTCCAAGCTGAAACATGGCCCGTCTTGGCGCATGGGCGTGGGGGGGACATTCACTGACCACGTCCCGTGTCTCATGCTGCCCGGTGTTGTCCGCTGGGGCTAATCTGGCACATCCACACGGCGCTGAAGGAAAGCTTCACGTGGCCTGGACAACCCAAGCTGCTACAGTACAAAAGCGCTCCTGACGATACAAAGGCAACATTTACTGTTCAGCCCAGTACTAATACCCATTCCACATACATCTTGTAGTATTCTTCAAGACCTATGAGGTAGAAATCTGATCAATATGACATCGAGTATTCCTCCAAAGCAGCATATGCTACCCGCAGGCATCTACACGCCAATGATATCGTTGTTCAAAGACTCTCCGCGCCAGGAACTCGATCTGGAAGCCATGTATAAACATTGTCAGCACGTTGTCAAATCCGGCATGCATGGCCTGGTATATCAAGGCACAAACGGTGAAGCAGTTCTCCTTGACGCAGAAGAGCGACAACAAGCAGTCTCGAATGCTAGAAAAGCAGTGTCTGATCTCGGACAGCACGACTTCCCAATAGTTGCTGGAATCACTGGCGAGTCGACCAATCAGTCCATCAAGTTCGCAGAGCAAGCTGCTTCTGCAGGAGCTAGCTTTGCAATGCTTCTTCCTGCGTCGTATCGATCTTCACATAGCCTACTTGGTAGTAGTCAATAGGAATACAGTCAGTCTGCTTCAAATCCGTCTCTTTGTCAATGCTCCGATTCCCTGGCGGTCATTGACGCCCTTAAGGTTCACCCGTTCTCCTGTGACTGTCATATCCGGACAGTATCGAGACAATCACATTTGCCAAGGGTATACTCGTAGCAGTGTGCTGCCATTGCGTCTTTCACCTCCTCAGCTCGGGTCATTTTTTCCCGAAGCTACAACGTGGCTCACAAAGATCATCGCCACGCGGTTCGTAGATGCAGGGTCTAGACAGCGGAGGCTATCAATGCGGCTCAAAGAGCGAGCAGAAAAACTTTGCTTCACAACACCGACAACAACACCGGCCATGTACAGGCCAGTAGGCTGGTTGGCTGAACCAATGGCCACTACTCCTTGGCACTGAATCCATTCGCCACTATCAGCGAATGGGCCCGCATTGAAAATAGTGGATAGTGTACCTATAGCTTGCAACTAACTTGAGATGCCACGTCCTGTTTTCGGAGCCTCACGTTGTGATTGTGTATGCTTGATTGCCCTTGTCTTCCCTTGTCGTCGTCTATTGATGTCCCTAATCTGCATTGCTCGAGCTATTTCGTGTATAGAGTTCATTCCATTGACTAAGAGTAATCAGAATTACGACGACGCTATTACACACGATATCGCCATTGGAAAGACAACGTGCTGCTCTCTCCCCGCACTTTTTCGTCCTTGCGACTCTCTTTGCGCCGAGAGATATTGCTAGTGGTTAGGAGCTTGTCTCTGCTCTCTGTTTAAGTCAGAACGATCTTTCAGTCTAGAAGCACTGTCCCCGTCTGTCAATCACACAATACAAGCATTTCCTCAGCAATGGCCTCTACAGCAGCACCCAATGGCGCCGCCTCTCTCAATGGCCACGACAAGCTCGAACTCAAGAACATGTGCGAGGAGTCCCGAAGTCCCTACGTACGTTTGTCCTTCTCGTACCAGAGTTCTAACTGATCACATCCTCTCCTAGGTACGCTCCCATGCCCCCAACCCAATAGCCTGGCAACTCTGGTCCCCCTCCACCCTCGCCCTCGCCCGTACCCACTCCCGCCTGATCTTCCTCTCCATCGGCTACTCCTCCTGCCATTGGTGCCATGTCATGGCCAATGAAGCCTTCTCCAACCCTGACGTCGCAAATCTCCTCAACACCTCGTTTATTCCAATCAAGCTCGACCGAGAAGAACGTCCTGATATCGATAGAATATACATGAACTACGTACAAGCTACAACAGGACATGGTGGCTGGCCATTGAATGTCTTCATCACGCCAGACTTACAGCCCATTTTCGGAGGGACATACTTCCCTGGACCGGAAAGTGAGATGGTGCGCAGAGGCGAGGTGAAGGGGTTTCTAGAGATCTGTGAGAGGGTGAAATATATGTGGATGACACAACGAGAGCGATGTATAGCCAGTGCCAGAGGAGTGACGGAGCAATTAAGAGAGTTCGCTGCTGAAGGCAACATAAGCGGCGGTATACGGTCAACAGATACCGATACAGGTCTCGAACTGGAACTGCTGGAAGAAGCATACACTCACTTTTCAAACAAATACGACACCCTTCATGCCGGGTTTGGGACATCGGGCCCCAAATTCCCAACGCCAATGAACCTGCAGTTTCTGCTTGAACTCGGCCAGTTCCCGAGTGTGGTTAGAGATGTGGTGGGAACAGAAGAATGTGTCGGTGCGGCGAGGATGGCGCTCAAGACGTTGAGGAATATGGCGAGAGGAGGCATTAAAGATCAAGTGGGAAATGGGTTTGCGAGATATTCTGTCACGAGAGATTGGAGTTTACCGCATTTTGAAAAGATGTATGTTTTGCTTGTCTTCTACATACACTATGTTTGCTGCCATTTTATTGGCATAAGTTTACGGGACTAACATAAGCGTCACAGGCTATACGACCAAGCCCAATTACTAACCAACTACCTAACCGCCTTCCTCCTAACGGGCGACTCCGAAATGCTCAGTGCAGTCTACGACATCTCCACCTACCTCACCACGCCCTCCACATCCGGCGGTCTCAGCTCACCCTCTGGCGGCTTCTACTCCTCCGAAGACGCAGATTCCTACCCCTCCCACACCACCAAGCACCCAAAACGCGAAGGCGCATTCTACGTCTGGGCCTACACCGACTTCACGACCGCAATCTCCAACGACCTTGACGCCAAAATTGCTGCCGAATTCTACAACGTCAAAGAAGGCGGAAACGTCGACCCAGAAAACGACATCCACAACGAGCTCAAAGGCCAGAATGTGCTGTGTATAGCATCAAGTCCGGAGGCTCTGGCGAAGAAATTCGACATGCCAAAGGAGGACGTTGCGAATGTATTGAAAGATGTTCGACGCAAACTGCGCACGTACCGTGACACGCATCGGCCGCGCCCGGCGCTGGACGACAAGATTATCGTGAGCTGGAACGGGCTCGCGATTAGTGCGCTTGCGCGAACTAGCTCGGCGCTGGAAGGCGTGGATGATGCCAAGGCGGGAGAGTGTAAAGGTGCTGCTATCAAGGCGACGAAGTTTATCAAAAACGAATTATGGGATCAGAAAACAGGGCAGCTTTGGCGGGTGTGGAGGGAGGGGAGGGGCGAGACGAAGGCGTTTGCGGATGATTATGCATTTCTGATACAGGGATTGTGTGATTTGTATGAGGCGACTTGGGATGATGCGTATTTGCAGTGGGCGGATGAGCTGATGCGTAGGTTTTTGATTTTTAATACTCTTTCTTTGCTCTCTCCCTTGTATCACTTTCCTCTCTCCCTTGTTTCTCTTTTCTCTACTCCTCCTTCGACAACCTTTTCCTTATTTTCCCAAACAAAGCTCTCTCTCTCTTCCGCTCCATACACCAAACTAACAACACCCAGAAACACAAATCACCCACTTCCACGACCCCTCCACCAACGGCTTCTTCAGCACCCCCTCCTCCCAACCCGACATCCTCCTCCGCCTCAAAGACGGCCTCGACAACGCCGAACCCTCCACCAACGGCATCTCCGCCCTAAACCTTTACCGCCTCTCCTCCTACCTCTCGCACACCCCCTACACCACGCTCGCCACCAGCACTCTCTCCGCCTTTGCCAACGAAATCGAACAACATCCCTTCCTCTTCCCGTCTCTCCTCAGCAGTGTCGTGATCAGTCGCGTTGGTATGCGTGGGATTGTGTTGACGGGGAATACGGAGGAGACGAAGGAGGCGTGTTTGAGGATAAGGGCGAGAGTGAGGCCGGGGACGAGCTGTGTGAGGGTTGGTGATGGGGCGAGGTGGGGGTGGTTGAGGGAGAGGAATGAGTTGGTGAAAGGGATGAGGCCGGAGAGGGCTTGTGTGCAGATTTGTGAGGAGGGCGTTTGTGGGGAGGTGGTGGAGTTGAGTAGGGAGATGGTGGAGAAGGCGTTGAGTTGGGGCGGTGTTGGGGAGGAGGGTGAGGGGTTGATGAGGGTGGGTAGTTGAGTGGAGGGGTGAGGACATTGTGCTGAAGCGCCGTGATGAGATTTCCCAAGATGATTGAAATGATGGCAAAGTCGGGTTTGGCTGGTTGGAAAAAGGAGGAAATGGAGGACTAGAATGGCTGGAAATTGGAATATAGAGACCCAGCTTGGCATGTGCTGTTGTAGTCTTTGAGAAAAGGTTCTTATGGTAGGGTGGCAGGTAAGTAGGTAGGCTACTGCAACCAATTTTGACCCCTCGGTGACGGATTCTTTTTTCTTTCTTTTCCTCTCTTTCTTTCTTTCCTTCCCTGTACGTGAGCAAAGACTGAAAACTGGCATCCCGGAATATTCACCCAAATCCCAACACTGAGGATACAAGTTCATGGCTCATTCACGGCATACTCTGTGCAATCTCTAACGATTACTTTATCCTCCTTTCCTATTAGTCATGCTATCACTTTTTATGAGAAGAAGTTAGTGAGGATGAGGATAGGATAAGAGGTGGGACTTGAAGAAAGGATCAGAGAAAACAAAAGACGAAAGGAGAGGACAGGAGAAGAGACGCAAAGAGAGGATAATAGACGAGACGAGAAGAGAGGTTAAGAGAAGAGATGAAAAGAGATGAAAAGAGAGGACCATAAACGAGACTAGACGAGAAGAGAGGACCACAGACGAGACGAGAAGAGAGGACAATACAAGAGACTAAAAAGAGAGCATAAGACAAGATGAGAGACGAAACAGATGGCAAATGAAGACAAAACAAGGAACGAAAAGAGAGGAAAGGCACATCACGACCTAGCTCAAACCACGAGGCGCAAATAGGACCTAAGATTTCTTTTACTCAAGGAAGGAAGCAGATGTTAGAAGTAGTATGACTACTCTAGCCCAACGGCTCCCATGCACCTCGTTCTGTATGAAAGAAGTTGTACATCGGGTGTGCAGAAAAAAGAAAAAAGAAACATCTCGCTTGAGAATGGTGAACGAGGATGTGGGCTGCCAGTTTTCGTCGAAATCGGAGAGTGACATCAAACTATGTCACTGCAAGGCAAGCTTCTCTTTCCTGTGCATGCAGAGATCTTCTCAGGATGTAAAGCTTGCCTTTGCTTTGCTTTGCTTTAGCTTTGAACTGACCACGAATGAATGATGTGCCCTTTGAGCTATTATCGTTGTTGGGGAGATACGTGAGGCGAATTTCCTCCACCACGTACACTTGTTGCGCTCCCCTGCTCTTGGTCTTGCTCTGGGGCTTGGAGGATGGGGAGCTAAATGTGCTAGCCAATTCGGCCGCCATGTCGTTGAACGGCACGGGTGACAATTTTTGTTCTGTTCTTGTCTATCCTTGAAGCACAGATCCAGGTACGTACCTATTTCGACAATCATGAACTCCATACTAGAAATACAGGCATGGCATCTGATCAACAAAAGGGTGTGGTTCACTTCCTCTCTTCATTCTTTTTCTTTTTCGTTTTCGTATGGGATGCAGACGTCCTTGCGTGGCGTTTCAGGTCGTTGAGATTATCACGTACGCTGTCTCTACATGCTTTTCTTTTGTGTGTCTTTGTTCCTTTGCTTGCTGCAGATGCTCCCGGGTCAGTTTAAATTCTGTAAGAAGAAATGCAGCAAGCGCGAAGTGAAGATGGTTGAGTACTCCTTATTTTGAGGACGGCACACCCAACATTAATCGCAATACTTATTGGGGTGCTATCACAGTGTTCAGTCTCACCATTCGGGTATCAAAATGGATCTTGCTTGAGGTTGGTGACGGTAGGTAGACGCTTTTACATCAAGCATGAGTAACAAGCTCCGTGTCTACTCTTCCTTATTATATGTATTATCAGCAATACACAGTGCAGGACTGACAATTGAATCACATCACATGAGAGATGACGATAGAGATCGTTGTCACGAGCAGTCTCACGAAGGCGATGGCCATCAAATGAACAAATCTATGATTGTTATTTTGTTCAGCGTATGCTTGTCATCTAACTACACCTCGTTTTCCACAAAGCTAGCAACAGAGAAGAGAAGAGAAGAGAAGAGAAGAGAAGAGAAGAGAAGAGAAGAGAAGAGAAGAGAAGAGGACAGAAGAGTAAAAGAGAACGTTCCCGACACTCAAGGCTGATAATTGTACCTAGAAACGAAAGAAGTAAAAGCAGGAAAAAAAAAAAAAAGATGGTGCAAAAAGAAAACATGGGCATCCATCTTTTTCATCATCGCACCCATGCAATGCATACATACATACATGCGCGTCCATCATCTCACATCCACGCCAGCTTCAACCAGCGAAACCAGCATCCATCAATTCCTTCTCACATCACAAGCTCTGTGTTCTTCAAACAGAATCAGTGCCCACAACAGTAGGCTTATTCAAGCTCTGCCCAATATTCGCACCATACCCCCCACCCATATTGCCCGCCGGGAAATAGTTACAAACCGTAAAGTACGGCGGCACATTACTCCCAACACCGCCCAGCCCGCTGGCCGAACAATCCACAGTCGCACACCCCACACTCGTGCTCTCCTTCCACACAATCTGGCTGAAATGGCCCCAGTGCTCAAAGTTGGTCATGTCGGGGTTAGCAGCGCCATAGAGGCCGTTGAACCAGTTGACCTCGCCGTTGTAGAAGAGATCACTAATGACGTTGGTGACTTGGGAGGCGGGCGCGCCGGCGGCAATGTTTTGCCCGTAGCCGCCGCCGCCAGCAGCCGTGTTGTGGGCGTATTGGCAGGATTGTGCGATTTCGAGCGCGATGGAGACGAGGGTTGTGTTCCATGTTGCGGCGGGGGCGGAGTGGTTGGCGCGGTGGATGTTGTGGTGGGCTAGGGCCACTAGGGAAGACTGTCAGAAGCTAACCCCAGGGTAGTGATTTGGTCAGTCATAATGAGAAAAACTTACTGGCGGCGTAGCCGGTTGCTGCAGGGGCGGCGGAGGTAGCTGCAGGGGCAGTGGTTGAAGTGGTGGAGGTGGTGGGTGCGGGAGGGGTTGTGGTTGTGGTAGGAACAGGGATAGGGGTGGATGAGACGATGGTGCGGAGGGTGGTGCTGACTTTGGTTGGAGTTGAGGTGGTGATGGGAGCTGGAGTTGAAGTGGTAGAAGGAGCTGGGATGAACGTGGCGCTTGTGAGGACGATGGGAGTCGACGAAGCAGCCTCGGTGGTGCTAGTGGTGGCTTCAGCAGTAGTGGATGTTTTTCTCCTGGTCCACCATCCGAAACCCCAGTCTTGAACGGGAGAGGCGAGGGCAGATGTGGTAGCAGCATCAGAAGTGGTAGCAGCGACATCTGTAGCATCGACAGCAGTAGAAGTGGCGTCCACACCAGCAGTGACGTATTGAGTCACGTAAGCGTATTCAATGTCGGTGACAATAACGACATCACGCTTCTCGTGAGCGTGTTGGTGCTGGTGCTGAAGAGGCTTTGCGAGAGCAGAGGTAGCCATCAAGGCGCCGAGAGCAAGGACGGAACGCATGTTGACTGGATGAAAGGGTTGATGGATGAAAGACTTTTTTGGCTTGGAAAAGGTGAAACTTGATTGAGAGACGGGATCACAGATCTCCGTTGACGATTGTAATGACTGTAAAGAGGATGATCAGCTCAAGTTTAGAAAATAGAGGCAACAATAGCATGGTAATGGTAATAGTATATTAACCAAGAAAAGGTTACAGAAAAGTTACAAAACGCGTAGAAACAACAGCACAAGGCTTTTTTCTTTGACACAAGACACAAGAAGGAAACAAGACCTGATACTTACGTGAAGTGATTTGAACAGATAGAGAGACAGTAGAGGCAGCGACTAGCGCGCGTAAAAGAGAGAGTGAGATAGAGAGAGTGGTGGTGGTTAGTGGTTAGAGAACGACTGGAGTGTGGTGTGATGGTAAAAAAGAGAGAGACGGGGGCGAGGTCAAGGTAATATATCGCGAAGTCTCACAAGGAAGTCAACAAACGACCAAGAAGAGGGGCAGGGGCGGAGAGTAGAAGAGGATCGAGCGCGTTCATCCTAAAGCAATTTCCCCTCCGCCTTAGCTGGAACGTGTTACAGATTGATTCATGTCATGTTGATGTGTTGACAGGGGGGCGTTTCAGATCCGAGACACGCTACGCCAGAACGAGATTAAAGCCGCGCTTAGCGTTTCTTGTCTATTGGCCAAAACTACTGGGTTCACGCGGCAAGAGTAGTGCATCTTTGGTTTCCGTAGTGAATATTTAGTCCCGCTCTTGTTCTTGTTCCAGATTGAATTGGCATAATTGGCATGACAATCTTTTCTTTATTTTTCGCACGAGGTATTGGCCACTCTGAGCACGAGCTCGAACCCTTTCACCCCTGATACGAGCCCGAGCAAGGGGTGCGTGTGCTGAAACACTACCCCTGCACGCCCGGACTATTTGAATGAGACAAGACAAAAGGTATATCGTCGGACAAAAATCCTTGTTATTTTCATGACACACTCCATTGTTTCACAACGCGGCGTTGTGCGGGGAAGACGCCAAACCAATAAAAACTGTTGGAGCCGAAGTAACAACACAACATCCTGCACCCAATTTGCCTGACACTATCGGCCGGCTCTTAGGCCATGCACGGCATATCGGTGTACCTTGGCATCCTTCACTTTCGTAAACGTGGCAACCGAACGGCAGGAGTTTCAGAATTACGATGACGACAACGACAACGACTACAAGGAAACTGTGAGGAATGCTTGCACAAAATGATCTGGAACATGTATTTGTAATAGCCGTAAAGGCGGGATGGTGCTACCTATGTCCGATTCATCCAAATTAGAATGTCTACATCTTCTCTACATCTTCATCAGTATTCCATAATCTTCAACTTCTTTCCAACATTCGCTCGTCTATGCTCTTTATCCTTCTTATTCCCTTCCTCCTCAATCTTCAATTTCTGCAACAGCATGCCCGCGTCAAAGAATCCATCTGTATTGGCAAACCATTAGCACAAAACCTCTCAAGTCGCAAACAATAACGAAAATAGGAAAAACAGAAAAAAACTTACAACCACCCAACCCATCATCATCACTATCCTCACCCATCAACTCCAAAGGCGTCCTCGTGCCCAGAAGCTCGCTCCCAATGACTCTCCCTCGACTCTTCATCCTGCCTCCAGCCTTCGGTCTTTCTTCCTCCACCTCCCTCGCCCTCGAAATCGTCTTATCCTGGCCCGGCGCCTTCCGCATCGTCTGCCGAAGCAACTTCCGCATCTCCAAGAAATAACCCTCAATTGCGTCCACGAACCGTTTCGTCTGTCTATGCTTACTGCTTGCACAAATACTTACAGAGCCGTCTTTGATGATGTAGCCAATGCCGAATCCTTCGGCGCTCGTGGGCCCGAAGCCAAATTGTCGTAGACTGGGGTTACCGCAGTTGGAGGTCGAGATGATGGTTGTGTTTAGTGTTTCCCAGCCGCTGTCGGTAAATATCTGGGGCATACGTTCGGGCACAGTGGTGGTACGTGTCAGGTGCGAGCCTAGACTGACTGAAGTTTCGTCTTCAGAGGTCAATGTGGACGATCGGCTTCGTGGTTCGTCTTGTGGAGGAGAGGTGCCAAGTTCGGAGTCGCTGGAGTAGCCATTCGAATCTGCATCAGCAATGGCAGTATCTGCTCCCTCCGCTTGACCTCGTTGCCACAAGCAGTACAGAGCATAAAGATGGCGGTCCTGTCCTTGCGCTTTGGCACTTTCTTTCGTAATGGCGGAGTGCCGCTCGCAAGCAGCCTTCAATGCTTCGACTTTCTGTTCAGGTGGGTTTTCGCCCCAGAATGTTTTGACAAATTCGGAGGATTCGGTGGTCACTGGTCTAATTGCTTCTGTCCGGCCGTGGTAGTACATCTTGGTCATGGCGGGCTCGTATACACATTCCATTCGCCCGTAGAGACCGTAGTAAGCTGCTTGATAGGCCATTTGTACAAAGGCATCTGGTGAGAAACCAGCAGCCTTCATAAAGTTTGAGCCATACCCTTTGAATTCAATCGTGGCAAACTCGTTCTGCTGTATCAAGTCTGCTAGTCTCGTTTCCGCGAAACGAATAGCTGTGGTGACTTCGGGAAGCATATCCCATTCGAGCTTGTGCGGTACAGTGCTCACATCGCCAAAACTCTTGGGATCGCGTTTCGTTGGATCAGGACTGGTTGATGCCCATAGACTAGGTGCTTGACCATTAATCGATTTGGCATAGCGGAGAATAGTGTCTGTGTAGAGATCACTGGCAAATCTCAGCACAGTATGACCATCCACGCCAGTATGTTCAAAGTTGATACCTGCGCTACCATTCTTGCAGACAATGATCTGAAGCTTATCATACCAACGATTCGTACAAGTACCAATCTGTACACCTCGCTCGATTTCGCTTGTTCCACAAAGCATGTTCATACATAAATCAGCGGCGTTCTGTGGTTCGGTGTCGTCCAAGCAGAGGATGAATAATGCAGAGTCGACAATGTTCAGGCAGTCGGAATTGTTTGAGCCTTGTTCTCGATGCAGTACATTGCGCAGATCAGACCAAGTCTTTCGATTTTCCGTACTCAACACGCCCAAAGCACCTTTGGCAGCGTCGAAGATTGATGTTTCAGTAGCATCATTGAAGATTGTTTCCAGATTTTGCGAGACGTCGTTCTCGGTCATGATGATGTCGTTGTTGTGGTCCAAGATGTCGAACCAATAAAATTGACCTCGACAAATTACCACAATGTGTTTCGAGGTTCGGTCTTCGTTGATTCGACAGCCGTGATCAGTGGGGATACGTGCTGTGCCAAAAAGACGGGAGTATTGATACATATCCAAAGGCTGGTTGCGGAGCATATCTGGTGGAAGCTCCTCTTTTCGCACTGCTCGCACGAATGCTAGAGCAGAAACGACAAGTGAGGCTGCTCTTGTGACTTGGTTGTTGCGAGCTGGAGTTGGGTCGTCTTCCAGTAAGAAGAACGGATTGAGGTTCAAGACCACAGACTGATCATAATTCAAATAGGAATCATACCCTGGTATCAATTAGTCTTGCCAATCACCTCTGATACAGCGCCACACTCACAAAACTGCTCAATGTAGCTCGACTTTCCAGTAGCATATTGCTTCAGTCGTTCTTGCAACTGTGGTCCCTCATTGTGCAAGAAATCATCAACAGCATTCTCGGTAGCTCTATGCTCTCGTCCACTCTGCAAAGGCTCGAGTGCAATCAAGTACTTTTTCAGTGTTTGCTCGAGCTCGGGGATAGGAAGCTTTGGTAGCTTATCTTGTGCCGCGAACGTGACACCGGGCTTTGCTTGTGTTGTCTTGCTCGATGCTAATGGCTCACGAGCTGATCTTGAAAAGTTCGCTGTTTCTGTTACAGCAGCTGCTTCTGATCGCTCGATATTATGTTCAGCTTTGCCATTAGTTTGTGGCATGTCGGCCAATTTCTCGTTCAGAGACACTGGAGTACTTATTCTTCTACTTGGCATTGTCAATACTGTTTTGACTCAAATGTACAGTGGAGATATTGAGGTAGAAATGGAAAGCTGTTTGAGTGCTGTACGATAAAAGTAGTGGCAGTCTTGGTGACAATATGATGGCATTGGTAGAGGTAATGATCAAATGAATGAACCAGTTTTTGTCGGATCACAGAGCATGGAGGTGTAGCACGGAGGAGAGGGAAGGTATATAGATATTTGAACTTACCAAGCTAGAGGATGAGCGGAGAAACAGTAAAAACACGTAGCAAAGCGGGCAGACGGACGCAGGGATCAATGAGTTATAGTCAAAGCGCCAAACATATATGAGATGGACTCGTGACAATGCGGCTCCGTCATTGGTATGAAAGGTCGGGTGAAAGGGAAAGTGATATAGCTTGTGCTAAACCTTGGTAACTAACACGAATTTCATCCACGTGACCTTTTGACCAAATGTTCTAGCCTCCGCCATTGTACAGAGTGTCGAAAAGAGATACTCTCTGGCTTCCTCCAGCTATCCAGCACATCTACTTAGTGACCGCCATCTTGATGCTGTGCTGTAGACCATTTTCCGAGCAGGCCGAGTCTCATGCGGCCTTCCATGCGGAGGGTCTTGGCGCGAGCTTGATCGATGTTACTAATCACATTATATTGACGTCGGTTGACATGTGCTCAAACTCCGTCCAATGTTTATGCCCTTTGATCTTGCCCATCTTCCTCTCCATGACAGACTTGCTTCACGTCCTGCCCGACTTTTCCACTAAGACATTCTCAAACCTCCTACCGTCTCTCGAAAGATCACAAATCACAGTCTCAGATATCCTCACGTCCGATGCGGTAGACCTTGCGAAACGCGCCCAGTTACCGGCGCGTGAGGTCCGCCGGCTCGCTGATGCGCTCCTTGCTGCTTTGCATGCACAACTGGGATTGCCCCCGTATGGAGACGCGCAAGAAGACTCAGACTCGCCTCCTTCTCAAAAAAGGCGAAAAACAGATCAGCAAGCTTCACTACAAAGGCCCGGAACAGACCTTGAAAGAGATTGGAGCACCATCAGCATATTAGATGCTGGACTTGATGCCGCTCTATCTGGCGGAATACCGACTGGCTATGTGACTGAAGTGACTGGCGAGAGGTACGGGTATCTGTCTGTGGGCGTCATCATACCTAGATGCTGACATACTGCTAGCGGCGCAGGCAAGACCCAGTTCCTCCTCACCCTTCTAGCCGCAGTCCAGCTCGCACCACCCCTCGGGCTCTCTCGCTCAGCCCTCTACATCTCGACTGAAGCACCCCTCTCAACTAAACGTCTCTCGCAGATGCTCTCATCGCACCCATTGTTGAAAGACTTAGATCCAGCCGACAAACCATCATTATCTCGCATACTCAGTATATCGACGCCAGATCTCGAATCCCAAGATCACATCCTCCGCTATCAAGTCCCTGTTGCCGTCCGCCGTCACAACGTCGGCTTGATAGTGATAGACTCCGTCACCGCAAATTTCCGCGCTGAACAACCTGACCCTACAGCAAAGCCAATGAGCAACAATAGTCGTGCTGCAAGAACGATTGATATCTTAGCTCTTGGCACCCTACTACGAGACTTGGCACGAACATACAACCTCGCCATCGTAGTGGCGAACCAAGTCGCCGACCGATTCCGTCCTGAACCACCATCTGCCTTCCCAAACACACCAGGGTCATACCGACAGCCTTCGAGCAGCCATCCAATCACTGCACAAGCGCGACTGTCCCGTCCACAAACACCAAATAACCCACCCTCCTCGTCTGCGCCAAATCCGAACTCAGTATCTTATCCTTTTCCAAATATCGCTCACCCGCCAGATCAAAATCGTGCTTTATTACAACCACCACAATCACAGCAACATTCGCAACACCAAACATACCAACATCAGCAACCAACAAACCCACTCTCACTCGACCATCAACAACGTTTCTTCACAGGTTGGGGCGACACACTATCAACACTCAATCTCAAAACACCCTCTCTTGGTCTCGTCTGGAGTAACCAGATTGCATGTCGTATCGCTCTTGTTAAGCGACCATGTCGGCCCGCGGCTTCCGCATTGTCGTTGGTGAGATTAGCAGAAGGTGGGCGGGATGACTATTTGTTGTTGAATGCGAATGGCAATGGCAATGAAGACGAGGAAAGAGATGTCGATGGATCGCTGCTGGAGGCAAGAGGTGGCGCGAGTAGATGGAAGAGACATTTCAGGGTTGTATTTGCTTCGTGGGCGGAGGGAGTGGATGGAGGTGAAGGCGTGGAAGTGGAGATTGGTAAGGAGGGGATGAGGAGTGTACGGTCATATGTACGTGCAAGTGGTGTCGCCTGAGCATCAATCGATGATATGATACACAGTGCACACCGCATGAACGATGAGCAATGTTGTCTTTGCTTCACGCAGAAAGAGATTACGATAATAAATTGCACACAGCAATCGACGATACATGAAAGCTCCAGCGATTATGCTAAATCAGCTGGATTTTCCAAATAGAACTACTCGTACAACACTATTACCGTCCTAAGTATTCCAGCTAATCGATATATATACAAACACTACACTCCCAAGGACTTTCCACCAACATCAACGTCCCATCTAGTTCCACTTCAGGAGCTCTCCATCAATCTGAGCAACAATGCTCGAAGCACCTTAGGGTCTGCTCCCATCGAGGAATCTGCATGCGAAGCAGCTGCTGGCGTTGCTGGCGGTGGCGACGACACGGACTCGGGCTGTGGCCGTGGCTTGTGGCTGTGTGATGTGTGTTTCGTCTGCTTTGAAGACGATGATGATGATTGTGGCATTCTTCCCACTACGGATTGTGTGGACAATGGTCGAAAGGATTTGACGGTGTTGTGAGAGGCTGGGAGATGAAGACGCTAAGCCTGCTGCTGATGTGGACCTGTCAAGGCGGCGTGGTGTGAGCTTACTTGCTTGCTGCTGTGAGAGCTTGTCTATGGAGAGAAGAGCTTACGTGAGCGACTGTATGCTTCGTACTGTATCCTCCTTGCACAGAAAACTTCTTGTTCGTGACAGATTATTCCTGATGAGGGTGAGAGTGAGAGCTAGAACGAAAGTGGAGATAAAGAGGTAGAGGAAGAGATGGAACTCGTTCTTAAGTAAGCGCAGTGGCGCGGCAATGTTTCACAAGAACGCTCTAGTGGGGCTATAACACCTTCGCTCTCGGATGATTTCCTTTGCACTGTAGACGCACCCAATAAACTGGGAAGAGGCTTCGCGGCCATTTGTGACACCTGCTCCTACAAGTAATTGTCCTTGCTTTCCTTGTGCTCTTCTGACAATTCGGAGAACTTAGAACGGAAGCAAAAAGATATGGAGTAAGCTAGACTATGCGCTCTTGATGCCATGAGGACAGTGTAGAAGGAAGAGTCGCCGTCTAATTCGAGATATGTTGCTATTTCTGAACATCAGGACAAGCCAAGGAAGCGATTGAAACGTTCTCAATACGGTGAGGCCGTGGTATTGCTGGGGACCGATTTATTTTCGTACGATATCTTGCTTTGTTGAGCGACATCCTGGTCGTCATCATACATGGGACTTTTGTGCAAATTTACCCGGCCTGCATGCGGTGGCAGGCAGACAATTGATCTTTTCGTTTTTGTTGGAAGAAGGACCATCATCCTGTACTGAAGGCCTTCCGGGAATTGTGAGACAATTAGCAATTCACGGCCTCCGCCTTGTCGGTAATCATGAGCCACGTCCGAAGCAAGGCTGGTGATAGCGAATGGGAGACTTTGTGACACTTCCTTTAAGCCAATGTTGGCCGGAATCGGGCAACACGCCGCTTTGCCAACACAGCACGGCACAATCACGATATATCACCATACCTTACCTCAATCTCCAGCCTATCACTCACCAGTTACTCAAACCGTCTCGGCTCGGTCCTCTCACCTTCAGCAACACACACTCTCAGCCTTCCCTGCAACTAAACCAACTCAAAGCACCCTTTCCACACACAACACCCGCACAGTACACTACTCGGCTCACATGATCCAGGTCTTACAAGCCACCAGAAAAAAAACATTAAGCAATCATCCTGCAAAGGGACGACTGTCTGAGCAGTCGAGAACTCGAAATTTGCTTTCTGTATGTTCTGGTGGTTCTGGAGGTTCTGGATGCGATGTGCGAGTATCTGACTGGGATGTTGTGGTGGGGAGGGTGTTTGGGAGGTTTGGTATGGGAGTGAGGTGAGGATGAGGTGAGTGCGGGGATGATGGAAGAGGGATGTATTGGTTGGAGCGAGGGATGAGTTGTGGTGAGGATAGGTGTGTGTTTTGTGTGTGTGGTTGATGCTGGATGGCGAGGAGGTAGAAATTAAGGTAGTTATGAGAAGATGGATGTGGGGCGTTGTTTTGGTTTCTGTAGTAGGCAGGAGCGTTGATGATGTTTTGATTTCTGTAGTAGGCAGGTACGATATGATGATATCTTGGTCCATAGAAAGCAATTGCACTGTGTGTATGAATGTAGTCAGCAATGAGTGTTTGGTTGTGCATTTTGTCACATACAGATCACACTATTTAAAAAAATGCTGCCATTAATAGTGTGGTCTCGATAATGCAGTCAACAACCCCCTCTTCAGGAATTGTGACATTCTGTCATTACTTCCGACTCGTCTTCCCAGAACAGACAGTGCCTGCAATCTGCATCAGATCGCCAGCGTAGCAGACCACCCCTTATCTGTAGATTCTTTCGCCAGATAATCGGAGCCAGCAATCTAGCCGTTTAGCTTGAATTCCCATTTTACTTCTTAGCAGGAAACTTCGGCTGTCCAATCTTGTCTCCTCTCAATATCACGTTCAGCACTCTCTCCATATTGCCCAACACCTTTTGATCTGGCGTCGCCGTTCCTCGCTCGAAGTCCGCAACAATCGTGGGTGTGGAGTTACACTTGGTCGCCAGATCCTTCTGTGTCATCGGTCCACCCTTGTCATTCTTCGCTACTGCACGAGCAGTCTTGATCGCCTCTCCGACCTTGGTGCCAACAGTCTTCGGCTTCACAATATCATCAGAACGGTCGACTTTCGTAAGACGTTGCCCTTCTGGGTTGGAACCCTAGTAGTAGTGTTAGCATGGAATGTCCGAGCAACTCAGGACGACAAAACTTACGGTATTCGCTGATGAGTACTTCTTTTCTGTGGCTAGAATGGCACCGCTTCGTGCTGCTGCATTGAGTGCTGATGATCCGCGTACGACAGTCTCCCGTTCACTTGCACCGGTGCGGGTCTTGCTGCCAATCTTGGTAACTTGGTCCCAGTCTGACATGATTGCGATATATGCGGTGAAAGTAGTAGTCTGGTGTTAAGATCTGGTAGTGGGGGATGTGGGCGAATAGCTGTATTGGGTTGTCGGATTGTGTGTAGGAGAACAAGCGTCGAAGGGCAATATGTGTTTTGTTGATGGTGGTGAGGCAAAGGAATTGAAGAGTGTTTAAGTGTTTAAGATGTGACGATGTTGTGTGTTTCTCGAAGTTACCATGTCATTGGTGATCCTGACTCACGGCAAGCGCCACTGTGACTATGAGCAATTTGCCCCTTTTGGATTTTCAAGCGCAATAATAAGCAAGACTAGCAAGACAACAGGAACAATAAAGGTGATAGATATTGCTCATTTGAAGAGAGACCTATGTAGCCTTGTTCTGCTCGGGTGATGGTATCCAGCCTCTCAATCTTCCCGTGATGATAGGACTCACATCGTCCTGGTCCTTTCAAGCCTTTTACCTTCATCATTCATGATCGCCGATAACGCCTTACTATGCAGACAATGTGTTCCAAGACCTCCCTCTACAAGTTGCTCGTGTCGAGCTCCCTCTCTACTTCGTACTTGAAGTCGAAATATTGCTTGTCGAAATCTAGCATTGAATATCAGTAACCATTCCATTTCATGAAATACAAGGCTTCAAACTTACGATGTACTCTGACGTATCCATCCTCACCTCCGGAGGCGTATCCCTTGCCCTCCGGGTGCACTGCAACAGTGTTCAGTGGACCGAAATGACCTCTGACACGACCAATCTCCTCCTCAAAGATCTTGTGGTACACTCTCGCCTCGAATTTTCCTTGTCTTGCAGAAGTTGTGGTAACATCCATAGCAGCTTGACCTCCTCCAAGAATGACAAAAGGCTTGATCGGTGTGATTGAAGCACTGTTTAATGGTGTGTCTGTAACATATGTCTTGAGTACCTCCAATGATCTTGCATCAACGAGCTTGGCACTCTTGTCTTTCGAAGCTGTGATCAAGTACGTCCTGTCTGCCGACCATTGCAAATCGGTGATCTGTTCTGTGTGGACATCCGTTTGGTAGTATTTCTCGCCCGTGCGTGCATCCCATTGTGAAACTGAGCCATCCTCGTGTCCTGCAATGATGTATTCCGACAAAAAGCTCCATCCAGCGACAGTGGCTTTGCTATCTTCGAATGTAATTGTGAACATCTTCTCATCCGTCTGCTCGGCTTCCACATCAGGCACGATTTCGTATGCGACGATTGTTCCCAAATATCCCATACGCTTTTCCGTTACTGCTAGTAATCGTCTTCCGTCTTCACTGAACTCTACGCGCTTCACAGCTGTCGGGAAATCCCAGGTCTTCAGGAGTTTGCCATTCGACACATTCCATAGCCTCATTGTGTTGTCGGCGCCGCCAGAAGCCAGCAGTGTAGAATCGGGGTTGACAGAAATGGTCCATAGTGCACCTTGATGACCTTTGTACGTTCCGAGACGTTCTCCATTTGCGCTGAACCAGGCACAGATAACGTGGTCTTTTGATACTGAAAAAATGAGATCGCCGTCCGCGTTGTACTTGATTTGGGTGAGGGCACGTTCCTAGCATATATATTAGGATAGCATTTTGACCGTAGGTTTTCAGAAGCACGTACGTGACCGGAGAGGAGAATAGGTCTCATTGCTAGTTGTATGTGTAAGTGATCTAATTGAAGTCGGCGGTAATGTCGAAATTCGTTAAACAGAAGGGTGCGCCAGGCCAAGCTCGCGGGGTTGATTCCTTAAAAAGGAGCGTGGACTCATAATTATTTTTCCGTTTCAACAATTCGAGGACGAAATGCTCATAAGGTGAGTCACTTTTGCTTGGATTTTGATTCTGCAACTGCTGCCAGCCCCTAGAGTTGACTCTACACTATCGACAAGTAACCCCTGGGCAAAAGCAGCTCAGAGGGCAAATGTGTCGAGGTGTCATTGGAGGACCCGGATCTCTGGCTCTGCGGGGACGACTTGTGACGTTAGCCTTTTCTCAAACAAATCGTCCTTCTCTTCTTTTCCCTAGTCTTGATTCTTCATTCCGTGCTTTCTCACACACAGTCATGGTCGCACAAAAGATTGATGGCACAGCCATTGCTAAGAGCATTCGCGAGAGGCTCAACAGCAACATCCAGCAAAAGCAGGAGAAGAATCCTCGGTACAAGCCTTCATTGATTATCATTCAGGGTATGCTTGTACTTTTTGTCATAGTTTCCCATGACCAATCTACTAACTATTCCATGTAGTTGGCGGTCGCTCGGACTCAAGTAAGACTCTATGTCATCCGTTACGCCTATCCCACTTTGACTCACACTCACAGGCACCTATGTGCGCATGAAGCTGAAGGCCGCTGAAGAGGTACCTTTGCATGTGAGATTACAACACTCCGTTCGATCATTGACTTCTTTAATGTAGGCAAACATTCAATGCAGTCTCGAGAGCTACCCCGAAGACATCAGCGAGTTCGAGCTGCTAGAAAAGATCAAACAGTTCAACAATGACACCTCTGTGCACGGCATCCTAGTCCAACTCCCTCTGCCTGATCACATTTCCGAAACCAACGTCACATCTTCGGTTGCGGACGTCAAGGATGTCGATGGCTTCGGCACAAGAAACATTGGCGAACTTGCTAAGCGTGGTGGAAACCCCTTCTTCATTCCCTGCACACCAAAGGGCGTCATGGTAATGCTGAAAGAGACTGGAGTCGACCTCAATGGAAAGAATGCTGTTGTTATAGGTCGTAGTGACATTGTTGGCAGCCCTGTCAGCTATCTACTCAAGCACCAGAATGCCACCGTTACGGTCTGCCACTCTCGAACACAAAACCTCAAAGACATTGTCAAGACTGCAGATGTTGTAATAGCAGCGATCGGCAAAGCACAATTCGTTAAAGGTGACTGGATCAAGCCTGGCGCTGTTGTCATTGACGTTGGCACCAACTTTGTGCCCGACGATTCAAAGAAGTCGGGGCAGAGGCTAGTGGGTGATGTCGAGTATGAACCAGCCGCTGAAGTTGCATCACACATTACACCGGTTCCTGGTGGTGTAGGACCAATGACTGTTGCCATGCTCTTGGAAAATGTTGTTGACGCTGCAGACAAGTATTTCGAGCAGCTCAAGGCAAGACGTATAACCGCGCTGCCACTTAAGATCAAGTCACCGCCACCTTCGGATATCGAGATCTCTCGCGCACAACATCCAAAGCAGATAACCAAGGTCGCCGAAGAAGTTGGTATCTCATCTCACGAGCTGGAGCCGTATGGTTTCACCAAGGCCAAGGTCGATCTCAGCATTCTCAAGCGTCTCGAACACAGACGAAATGGCCGTTACGTCCTCGTCGCAGGAATCACACCAACACCACTTGGTGAAGGCAAGTCAACCACTACAATTGGTCTCGCTCAGGCTCTTGCTGCTCACCTCGGAAAGGTTGCGTTCGCGAACGTGCGTCAACCGAGTCAAGGACCCACTTTTGGTATCAAGGGTGGTGCTGCTGGAGGTGGCTACAGTCAAGTCATTCCTATGGACGAGTTCAACTTGCACTTGACCGGCGACATCCACGCTATTACTGCAGCGAACAACCTGCTTGCTGCAGCAATCGAGACACGCATGTTTCACGAGAACACACAGAAGGATGCTGCTTTGTACAAGCGTCTCGTGCCTGCCAAGAAGGGCAAGCGAGAGTTCATTCCTATCATGTACAGGAGACTCAAGAAGCTCGGTATTGACAAGACAAATCCTGATGACCTTACTGAAGACGAGATACGTCGGTTCGCAAGATTGGACATTGACCCGGAAACCATCACTTGGAAGCGTGTACTGGATGTAAACGACAGACATCTGCGTGGTATTACTGTTGGCCAGGCACCCACCGAGAAGGGTCAAATCAGAGAAACAGCGTTCGATATATCCGTTGCCAGCGAATGTATGGCCGTTCTCGCTTTGAGCAAAGATCTGCACGACATGCGCGAGCGCCTTGGCCGTATGGTCATTGGTAGCTCTCGACAGGGTGATCCTGTAACTTGTGATGATATTGGTGCTGGAGGTGCTTTAACAGCATTGATGAGAGATGCTATCAAGCCCAATCTGATGCAAACGCTGGAAGGCACTCCTGTCTTTGTACATGCTGGACCATTCGCCAATATCAGTATTGGTAACTCTTCGATTTTGGCTGACAGAATTGCTCTCAAGCTTGCTGGCACTGAGCCGGATGAGGAGCATGCTTCGCAAGCTGGCTTTGTGGTCACTGAAGCTGGCTTCGATTTCACCATGGGCGGTGAGCGCTTCTTCAACATCAAGTGCAGAGCTTCTGGCCTTGTACCAGATGTCATTGTTATTGTGGCAACAGTCCGTGCACTGAAGACACATGGTGGAGGTCCCGAAATATCGGCTGGTTCTCAGCTACCTGAAGTCTACCGTACCGAGAACGTTGAGATCCTACGTAAAGGATGCTCCAACCTCCGCAAGCAGATCCAGAATGCTCGCTCTTATGGTGTGCCAGTCGTGGTTTGTATTAACAAGTTCGACACAGACACCGAGGCTGAGGTACAAGTTATCCGTGAAGAGGCTTTAGACGCAGGCGCAGAAGATGCAGTGCCTGCTTCCTTCTTCACTGATGGTGGTAAGGGTGCTATCGACCTCGGCAAGGCTGTCATCGAGACCTCCAACAAGGGTATCAGCGAGAAGGAGTTCAAGCTCTTGTACAATCTTGAGGGCAATGTCCACAGCCGTATGGAGAAGATCTGTAAGGAGATGTATGGAGCGGATAAGGTAGAGTTCAGTGAATTGGCACAGAAGAAGGTGGATATGTACGAGAAGCAGGGCTTCGGTAATCTGCCTATCTGTATCGCGAAGACGCAATACTCCCTCAGTCACGACCCGGCACTCAAGGGTGCACCAACTGGTTTCACAGTGCCCATCAGAGATGTCCGCATGGCTGCTGGTGCAGGATACTTGTAAGTTTGGTTGGGCTTGTATCTTCCTTCAAAACTTTGCTGACACTCTTTAGGTTCGCCCTGGCCGCTGACATCCAGACGATTCCTGGTTTGCCTACAGCACCAGGCTATCTCAACGTCGATGTTGATGTAGAGACCGGCGAGATTGACGGCTTGTTTTAGAGAATGATCACTACATTAAACACTATGACCGAGCACTCAACTGCGAAAGTCATTTGACGAAGGATTACGAAAGGCGAAAGCATTATGTTTGGGAAATTCAACAGAGATACCACATTCAGATTCAACAGCATGGCGTTAGGAGGAAACAATAAGGCATCCAACGCTCTTATAGAAGGCAAGATCTATCATAGATTCCATCAATATCAATATAAATTTGAACTGGAAGTAATTGGAGATCTTCTTTAAGGAGAAGTGTCACGTGGGAGAGTTGCCAATCTTGATAGTCGTCATGCAACAGCGACCTCTCTTGCAAAACAACACCGCTTGCATCCGACACTACTACACAACCAGCTCTTTGCATCCCCTCGCTCTCGTCTCCTTCGCGTTGTTGCTTGCATATTGTGTCTTGCCGAGTTCCGGGACTAATCTCGCTAAAGGGATAGAAGTTGTAGCGAGACTGCCGCGGCCACCACCTCTGGACAGCTACGCTCAGTTCCGCAGCTTTCAGGACTCTTCCCTCTGAGCCGCCTCCCTAGGCAGACCGCAAACTCGGCCCAGAAATCGCCTCGAACACACCTCTCCAATCGCGAGCTCAAATCCTAAAGATCAAAACCCATCCCACAAGAGCCTGGAACTATCTGGGCTTCCTCACAGCAACTAAATCCGCCACTCCTCTACACACAATTGTGCAGAATGTCCGGCTGGGGTCTTGGTGGTTGGTTTGGTGGTAGTGCAAGTGCGAAGAAGAAGGATGCCCCAAAAGAAGCTATTCTCGGGTTGCGATCGACGCTGGAGATGTTGACGAAGAGGGAGAAGCATATCGAGAATGAGATTGATAATCAGGATGGCCTGGCGAGAAAATATGTCAATACCAATAAAGCAGGTAAGTGCAGTCTCGTCATAAGAGTAGCTTGATGGATAATGGCGGAAAAGAATCACCATGGTTGTGCTTCTTCCAGCAGAACACTGCGCGAAAAGTCAGCCTACATGGCAAAGAAACAAATAGCTAACATACATATTTCCGAAACAGCTGCCAGATCCGCCCTCCGCCGCAAGAAGCAAAAAGAGCACGAACTATCACAAACACAAGACCAAATGATGACACTAGAGCGCGAGATCGCCAGTATCGAAACCGCCAACATCAACAAAGAAACTATGACTGCAATGCAAAATGCCAGCAAAGCTCTAAAGGTCATTCACGGTGGCTTGACAGTCGACAAGGTCGATCAGACAATGTACTTCCATTCTCAGACCCTTGCCGCTTCGCAATTACCAGCTATGTACAAGTACTAACAACCTCCCAGGGAAGACCTTCGCGAACAACATGCCATTGGCGAAGAAATCGCCGAAGCACTGACTCAAGGTGCTGGCAGCACTGGCATCGACGAAGACGAACTGGAAGAGGAACTTGAGGGTCTACAACAGGAAGAGCTGGATAATAAGATGTTGAAGACTGGCACTGTACCTGTTGGAGATCGTGTTGATAGAGAGAGGGATCAGGTTGCGAGATTGCCGGGCGTACCGGTGCATAGGGGACGGCAAGCAGTGGAGGAAGACGACGAGGAGGAGGAATTGAGGAAGTTGCAGGCTGAGATGGCTATGTAGTGAAGAGGTGGCCGATTGGATGAGTACATCATGATTGCGGTCAATAGTGATGACAGTTTCTGCACTCGTGGTGGTGTTAACCAGGTCAATAGATGATTATATATGCTCTGTGGTGTTCTGGTGCGACTGTAGGTTTACGATTGAGGTCAATTCCAAGATATGAAGCTCGTCTTGAGTTACTGCCAGATTCGATAACAAGACACCTCCTAGACTTCAACATGCTTCCATTCCGCTAGATAGATGAGCCAACGTCTATACTCATCTTGTGCTTTGGGCTACGTGCTTTCTTGTATGACCTCTTGTAAACAACCTTTTCGAAAACTCCAGGCCATAAGTCTTCCTCGTTGTTGCCATATTTCTGTTCCCTCTTGCATGAGGTATCTGTGGACCTCGCCTGCCAACAATCAAGCAGCATTTCTAGCTCTCTTAGCAATGCTGCCATCCTCCAAGCTCACGTCAGCCGCCCGTCTGTTCAAAGACCCATTGACAACACCGGACGCACTCAGCATATCCCCCGGCCCCTGCGGCACAACAGCACTTCTCACCAACCCGTCACCAAGCTCATCATCGGCATCATTCGCCCGACCACCACCAGCCAACCCAACCAATGCAACCCCACTGTCACCTCCCACCAACTCTTTCGCCCTCACCCCCTTCTTCAGCGCTACCTCCTCCTCCCAACCCTCCGTCAACTCCTCCATCTTGCTTGTCACCTTATCCCGATGGAAAAACAACATATCCTGCAACTCCGCCTCCTTACTCTTCACCACCCTACCATGTCTCTTCTTCAGCTTGACCTCCTTGTCCCAAACACCGTGCTTCGCGCTCACGTACACGCTACTCTTCTCATACCAGTGCTTGATGCGGTCTTGATCGTCGGTTTTGAGCGCGCGGAGCGGATTCTCCCCTACGAACCCGAAGACGTAGTCCGTCGCGTCGAGCACGGCGCCGCCAACGCGGTCGTCGGAGAAGAGCTTGATTAGCCCGAGGTACGCTTCGCCAATGCCCATGACAAAGAGGTGTGTGCGGTCGGAGGTTTCAATGTAGTTGCGCCAGAGGTAGGTTGCTGCTTCGTGGGTTGCGGCGGCGCGGGTAGCTTCGTTAAGGGCGTCGGTGGCGGGTGAGGTGGAGCGGACGGAGGTTGAGGTGGGCGTGGTGAGATGGAGAGGGATATTGATGTCTATGACGGAGAAGTGGTGGGAGCGGGCCCAGTCGATGTAGCTCTTGGAGACGTCAGTCTTGGGGTGTGTGTGTTAGTTGGGTTATGAGCAAGTTTGAATGGAAGGAAGAGACTTACAAGCCATGTATTGTGCAACTCGAGCTGGTTTGTGCGGACGTCGGGATGGCCTTGAGCTTCTGGTGGGTCGTGGAAGATGACGAGGAGAGGGCGTTCTTCGTGGTAGTCTGGTGTTGCAAGGACTTGGTTTTCAAAGGATTTTGAGATTGCTTTGCGCAGGATGAAGAGTTGGGACATGCGGTGCTCTTTCCACAGGACACCGGCTTGCCAGTCTCTGACAACGTCGTGGAGTCTCTGACTGCCCATCTCCGCGCGCATGATCGTGTCTCGTGATTTGGGGTATAGCGTTTTCCAGAATCGGGACTGTATCTTTACTACGCGCTGTACTGATTTTATGCCAATGCTGGTTGGAACGGTGTTGGTGAGGCGGTCTGGTGGTTCGCCCATCAGAACTCTTACCATGGCGAGAGATGACTTGGAGATGGCGCGAAGATTGTAGCCTCCTTCTAGACACGCGACTACTTTCCCTCTGGCCAACTGCTTGAGCATATGTGTCATATGTCCATAGCCTGCGGGAGACACGAAACAACCGCCAAGTGGATCACCATCAGCAGCATCAAAACCAGCAGAGATCATAACCAAATCAGGATCGAACTCCATACCAATAGGCATGACGACCTCTTGAAACGCGAAAACGTAATCAGCATCTGTCATGCCAGTACTGTCCCATGCAATATTGACATTTCTGCCTTTCCCCAAACCCTCACCACAGTTATACGGGTCACCCTTGTCAGTATGTGGATAGAAGCGTCCACCATCTGGCGATTTGTACACATGTAGAGATATGTAGAGCACATTTGGGTTATCATAAAATGCGTTTTGGATTCCATTGCCGTGGTGAACATCCCAATCGAGGATCAGAATCTTGCGACACTTTTCGGGAAACTCCTTCTGCATCACTCGAGCGGCAACTGGGACGTTGTTGAACATGCAGAATCCACTTGGCTCCTCACGTTCAGCATGATGACCTGGTGGACGGATGATGGCGAAGGCATTCTTCACTTTGCCGGACACTACGGCTCTGCTTGCTACAATAGCACCACCAGCGGCCATTTGCGCACAAAGCCATGTATTGTTGTTGAAGTAGACTGAGTCGCGCGTAGGAGGTTGCGCCTCGTGTCTCAATTGCTCGATGTCCATGCCTTCCAATGATCTGATGAAATCTACATGTTCTGCTGTATGTACAAGACATAGCTGTTCTTCTGTGGCGAACAAGATAGGTAGTGATAGCAGTTGGTCTTCTGTGGATGGCTGGCCGAGTTCCGGTGCTAAGCCTGCATCGACGAGTTCTTGGTAGATGGAACCTATTCGAGCAGGATCTTCTGGATGTCGATCTACTGGGTTGACTGGAGGCTCGCAGTGCAGGCGCATGGTAGGACTGTACACGACACCTGACCGCGCTGTGGAGTGTGCTAGAGCTGGGAAGCGTGCAGGAAAGATTAGGTTTGCAAAGTCACGATCTGCTTTTGCGACAGCATCTTCTTCGCGCTGCCGTATAGCTATAGGTGGTGATGACCTGAATGCGTGCAGAGGTGAATGTTGTGGTGAGGAGAAAGAGTCGAACGTGTCCTGAGAAGATGAGTGTGGTTGTGAGAAGGTCCCATCGAGACCGAGCATCAAAGGGTTGATTGTTGGAGGTCCTCCAAGCTCAGTTGTGTCAACAACATCCTCCCTGTAGCGAGAACCGTCCACGTCCATTGGACTGTCTACTACGGGAGGACTCCGTCTTGTGTCAACCAGACGGTGTAGGAAGTGTGATGTGTTTGTGCCGGTGTTTGTTTGATTAGATCTTGTGCTCGCGTCTGTGTATGAGGCGGGACGGATGACCTAATTCTTCTAAAAAGTTAGCATGGACATTGCTTACTCAAGGTAGGACATATGCAAGAGGATATTTGTGCAGAAGTAAATACTGTTCAAGACGGTGCAACAAAGTAGCAATAAGTGATGGTTCAATAGATATTTGTGTTTGCTGCTTGATATGTTTGGAGCACTATGGAGGATCTAACAGCACACGTCTACGATAAGACAGACATCACATACGGTATTCACTTCATCTCTTGTTCGTCCATGATCAAAATTTATATTTCTTGTTTTGGTCTTGCACGTTCATCACGTCTCGTCTTATGTCACTTCACGCGTCTGAAGCTTGGTCACAAGTTCACAACTCACCTTTTCGTTCTTCTTCTAAAACACCATCAAGCGCAGAGACCCGACGTAATTGCTGTAACCGTGCGCGAAGGTTCTTAATAAATAAGAATGTTAGAGCTGTGAGGAAGTAGGAGGACTAAGGACGTTCAAGAAAAGATCCTCTACTAGTTTAAGTAGGTCTTTCTAAAGTACTAAAAAAGAAAGTACTTTAGTAATTTAATAAACTAAGAAGAAGGAAACTAAGAATAAATGAAAGAGCTTTATATAGTTTCCTTTATGACCCTGAATTTAGTCTACTTATCTATTAGGTTTTAAGAGCTAGAGCTAGCTCTAAGCTAAAGCTACTACTTTAACTAGATAGATCTTAGTAGTAATTATTATTTCAACTTGCTTAGATCTCTACTGCTTTATCTATTACTACTTAGTGCTTACTATACGGTAAACTACTAGCTAATAGTTTTAAACAGTCCCGCTCTAGCTACTGGAAAATACCAGGTAGGTAGGTAGACCGGAGAAATCCATGGGCGGATCTGTTTTTAGAGAGATCAAGTGAGTACCCTGTAGAAGCAAGATGACGTCGGATTTTGGCGCTGGCATTCTTTCACCAACAGCTTTCCATACTTCTTATGCCTGCCACGCAGTTCCAAAATGCGCTGCTATTGCTAAGCTACAATGGACATACAAGGTCTGTAGGCTCGATCTGATGTCCTGAATGAGCGATTCAGGTGAAACTGAAATTATGTCAACCGAGGGTAGCAATTGCCCTGACGATCCATGCAAAGCATCCATGACAGCTTCATCCTCGTGATGATCACAACAAGAAGTAGTGATACGTGACACCTCTCCAAGCGTGCAGCAACACCTCCTATTATCACCCCAGTCCACCTACAAGTCCAATTCGATCCTCTCCAACACACTGACAATCTACACCAACAATGACCACCCCCCACCCCAAAAGCTACTCAGAAGTCCTGACCCAGCTCCTCCCACCCACCACTCCCGCGCCAGTGCTCCAACCCCCCTCACCCCAGAACACCCAAGCACCACGCCCCATTTACCCCTCTCTAACATCCACAATTGCCTCCCTCGAGCTGCATCCCGCCCTAGAAACCTTCCTGCACATCCTCAATGCAGACCTAGCATCCGCGCACTTCCTAGTCCGGCATATGCAATCGCCGCCAGCCTGGGAGGGCATGCTGCTACACGCGCTACTGCACCGCTTCGAAGGCCACATAAGCAATGGCCGCGCTTGGTACACTGATATCGCTGGCGCCGCGGTGTTGGAATATGTATGGGGAAGTGACGGCACAGTCGACGGGGTTAGAGACAGCGAGGCTCTGAGGACGGAAGCGAAAAAGGCAATCGAGCAAGAGAAGACGGCGAAGGAAGAAACGGGCAGAGCGGACAAGGACGCCGATGCCAAACATAGCGCGCAGAATAATGCGGACGATGGGGACGCTTCTGCACCGGGAACGTCTGCTGCGCAAGAAGCGTCGAAGGCTCTACCGCGCGTGACGAAGTTTCTGGAACGTGTTTCGAAGGTGCAGGAGCTTGCGACGGCGCGGCATAAGTTTGAAGGTGGTCAGGACGCTTTTGAGCAGGAGTTGGAGGAGCTTAGGAAGGAAAGTGAGGTGGAGGTTAGACGGCTGTTGGCGTGGTGTGAGGTCAAGTTTGGCACGGAGAGTATGCAGGACGCGAGGGAGGAGTATGCGCCGATGAGTGAGAAGATTGCGGAGATTGCTACGAAGCAGGTTATGGGTGGTGAAGGATGGAGGAAGTTCTAGATGGGTTGTCGGATAGTATCCACAAAAATGCAGAGGAGAGTACCTTCCTAAGAGCAATGTACCCTGCAAATGCAGCCAGCTCAGACACTCTTCCATCATGCCAGAGCACTTGTTAGACAATGTTTATGCCATGAAGAATTTTGCTGCATATGGCTTGACATTACAGCTCTTTCATCATGTATTACAAAATCTACCTTTTCGTCTCTTGCACACCATCAAGACCTGAAGCCTATTCCTCAAATGCATCCCATGCTGCAAACAAACCACCACAGGCAATCTACTGACCCGTAATAACTTCCTTACTCCTCCTTAGCACCACCTCTGTTCTTCCTCGCCGCCTCAATGCTCGCCTTATCCGTCTTGATCTCACCCGCACCCTGTCCACTCAACGCCGCCATCATGCCACCACTGGCAGCCTTGAACGGCCTCTTCAAGTCTCCAGTTGCTGGTGTTCCGAACAAGTGAATCTTGACAATATTGGCTTCAAGCGCACCCTTGAGAGGAATGATACTCTGGATGAGCAGAGGGTTGGTGTACTTGAGGTAAAGGTGCATGAAAGCCATCATGGCGCAACCCATGAGCTGGGCTTTCCAGGCTTCCTTGACTTTGGCGGTGTCGTAGGAGAAGATTGTGGTGGTTGTGAGCTTGGGCTCGTCTTGGCCGCCCATTGCGGCTGGCTCGACGTATTCGAGGGTGGTCATGTCTTTTTGTATAAAATGTCAGTATTGGAGTAGAGGAGTATGGTCGAGCGTGCGCACCCTTCTTGGCATTGATCTTTGATTGAACGTAGAGGTAGATGCCGGCAATGGCAACATTAGAGAAGATGTAGGCGCCACGGACGAGGTTGAGGACCATGGGGTCTTCGAATGGGATCTTCTTCGATGCTTGCATGAAGAATAGGATGATGAGCAGGTTGGTACTACAAATACGTTAGCGCCACGACATTCTGGGTCAGCTATTGTGCCACATACACCTGGGGATTCAAAGCGGAAACCATCTTGTCTGAGTCTTGTGTATGAGTTGAGAGAATGTAATATGGGATATATTGCGACTGAAGGCGGAGGTGATATTAATGCCAAGACAATATGTTATCGAACAAGTGGCTAGTAAAAGAAAGGGGTAGGGGTCCTTTTCACTAAGGTACTCTTCCATCTTCTACAAAGCTCTTCGTGTGAGGAGAACATGTTAACCGCTACACTTTCCGTTCAGTGGGTGGCCGAGCTGTTGCACGCCCATGTCATTATGAGAGTAGACTCAATCTCTATTATTGGCTTCCGACACTATATAAAAGTGTTGTTGAAACCTGCCGAAACACTTGCCATACTTACCAGGTAACATCATGAAGCCTTTGCCATTATATCGTTTCTTCGTAAACCATAAGCCACCTCCATTCATAGCTCACCGAGCATCAAGAGCTCGAAATTGTTATTCCTCGACAAGTGCTTCTCGCCTCTTCGATATGGTAGTAGCGATTTCTTAGCCTCCTCTGGAGTGACCGTATCCGTAACCTTTCCATGCGTTATTCTTGGTCTCCTTGTCGAGGATTGCGCCGCGCTCGTCGAGTCCTCACGTTTGCGTTTTGTTGAGTGTAAGCTGGTCGTAGAGGGATGCGTCGAGGTGAGGTCATTAGATGCGCTTGCAGACGTGGATGCTACATCCCCAGCACGATGCTTCGTGAAGAAGTCGCTGGTTTCACTCAAGACCTGTGAAGCCGTGTTCTTTGCAGATGGACTTGACGATGCAGCTTGCTTCTTGAGCGAGGAAGATTGCTTCTCCGCCAACACCAGCAATTTTGAAACATCCTTACCTGGACCATAGGACGGATCAAAGACGAGAAGGTTGCACGTTCCATCAATCGAGATCTCCAGTCCAACAACTGTAACACTATGACCTGGAGCTTGGAGGTAGATTGGCGGAAGCTGGGTGTGGTGGACTTTTGGCCCAGATAGAGATTGATTAGAAGTTGCTGCTGTATCGGCAGAGCTGGTCTGTTTCTTTATTCCCTGAGTACAGCCATCCGGAGGATCCTTGAAGTAGTCCTCAACCTTTTGGAATAGTCTTGTGTAAGCAGCTATGCTTCTATTGCTCTCCAGCTGACTAGGCTTCGTTTCGCTCTGCGATATCTCATCCGACCACGATTTCAGTCGTAGAAACTGGAATAGTGCATAAGCCTCCGGTGTGCCGATATATTTTCTTGTTCCGATGAGTCCACCTGTCTCAATCCTGCCTCCAGGATTGAAGCCATGATCCCAAGCTGTCTCAATCAAATCCTGAAGATGAAGGACGTCTGGTATACCATTCGCTGCATCAACATCGATAAACTCCTTACAGCATTGTGTTCGGCCGCTGATGTGCCCGTGTGGCGATGGCAGGCTGAGTCCAGTGTTTGAGGAGGCAACGTAACTCAGCATCATTTGCATATTTCTGTAGCCGCAGAAGCTGCCCTCGCCTTTTAGCTTGTAAATGTACTGCACAGTATCGCTACAAAGCCATGCTTCCTTTACATCTGTATCTGCCTCGACGAGACTACCGAGTAGAGGAACCACGTTCCTCGTGCGGTTGGCGTGCTGCTGGACACCTTTGACCAGCTGGCCATTCGCGCCAATAGTAGAGATCTGGGTTTGGTTTTCTTTGACGAGAAGCTTACGAATGGATTCCGGCATCTTGGCTTCAAATGCATGAGGTCCAAGATCCTTCTTCTGATGTTGTGTTAGCATGAGCTCCCAATAAAAGACAGTAGATGTGTCATACTCCAAGTCGACGCGTATCTTGGTCGATATGAGCCCATCGTCTTACTTCTAGTTCTCCGTCTTGTGGCGATCCATCTCTAGAACTTTCAAACGTCAAGTCTACTCCTGAGTCGTGTAGGTCTTCGTCAAAAGCCACTGGGTTGTTACCACCGTCGGAATGTTAGTGTGGGAAAGACCTTTACCGAACTAGTTCATGCAGGAAAGCCGGATCTCCTCATCTTTGTATTGGAGGATAGGCGAAAGACTTACGTTGTGTTGAACTGCGCAGCTTCTTCTTCCAGGCTGAGTCGTTCTGCGATGTGAAAGTCGAGGTGCTCCTGGAGATTGGCGCTCATAACTTCCTCGCCACAACCTTCGAACGTGCAAATAATGTACTCGTTCTGAGCTTTGTGTATTGGATCGACTCTGTCATCAAGGAGCGGTAAGTCATCATCAACACCAGTCGGCAAGCCAGGCTCGTTGATGATCTCTGCGCCGCCAAAGTGAACATGCTCGACGTGAAGTCCAAAGGCGTACTCATCAGTGTCAGTGAACGAACAGATAGGGCACGCTAATTCTTTCGACGACTGCGTCGCCTGCTGCTTCGACATAGCTCATGTCTGAGAACGAACGATGCGTGAACATAAGATCGAAGAATCGTTGTTTGAAGTAGGATCAAAGAGTTCGACGAGTTTCAGAATTTACACGCGTCATGACGCGATAAGGACAGGCAGAAATACCAGGTATGATCTGTAGCAAGTTGTCGACTACTAATAAATATTACATGAAAGGGGAGAAATGCTTCGAGTAGTTCATTGTTTCCTATCTCGGGCCTCCTTCCCTCGATGTCCAGCCTCAACGCCTTTCAGGTATTTAACATAATCATGACTGCTTGCACTCAGCGGTATCCTGCTTCGACTTCGGGTTATCGACATCCTCGTCAGACTCATCCTCCTCGTCACGATCATCGCTCAGGTCGTCCTCATCCTCATCGTCCTCATCCTCGAAGTCCGCGTCATCAAGGTCATCACCAAGAGCCTCAAAAGCGAGAGCCTCGCCAGTGAACCAGTCTACAGCTCTGGGAATCAGCTTCTCCTCGATGTCCTCGCCGATAGTGTAGTCGAGCTCTAAACGCTCCTCGATATCAGATGCGGCGTCATCATCCTCATCCGCAGGAGGCTTAGGTGGCGAGAAGAAGTTAAAGAATGAGTCTGTGGGCACTGTCTTCTTGACGATACGAGTCTGCTTCGTGTCTGTGGTTCTGTTAGTTATTATCCATGACGTAGACACTGATCTCAACAACTTACTCTTATTTCTCTGCTTCTTCTGCTCAACCTTGACAGTCAAGTCCTTGCCGGATTTCCACTCAACTTTGTCTCCATCAGCATGGTCGTAGATGAAGTCACCACCATAACCGTTCTCGTCTTGGTAGTAATATGTCTTTGTCAAGGTCTTGTTCGTGAAGAAGTCGTTATCGTTGAACTCGAAGATAAGCTTGAATCCAGGGCGGTCGAGGTACTCCATTCGAATGTCATTCAGCTCTTTCAGTGCTTCCTCATCACGCTCAGTAATCAGGTCTGCAAGCGATGGCTGATTCTTCATAGCGCTAAGCCAGAACTCGGGAATACCAGATACTGGACCAGAGCTCTCGCCTTCTTCTTTAGCTGCACCAGACTCCTCCTCATCATCCTCTTCGTCTTCCTCGCCAGCCTGGATCTCCTCCTCAGTAGGCTCTGTCTTTCCGTTGACGATTTGTGCGCGCTTCTGGTAAAGTGGTGTGAACTTGGCAAAGTACTTCTTCTCCAGCTCGAGGACCTCTTCTTGAAATTGTGCCTCAAGCTTGGAGTGCTCTTTCTGGACGCCCTTCAATCCAGAGACACGACGACGCACGTCAGCGGGAAGTGACTCGATGTAGCCTGATGACTGGCCAACCAGTGTGTTCAGCTTGTCTTGGATCATGCCGACGAGTGCGGGGTTCTTTGCGAGAAGTGCCGCCGGATCCATACCCTCTGTAACGCGTGTTAACATTGTTTTCTCAGGTCTTCGAAGTGGATTATGTTCTTACCTTCTGACAAGCTGCCCAGATTCGGTGCCTGCGCACGGCTGTTGATTGGCGCATTCCCAGCAGGGGTGTTCTGAGGAGTTCTAGAAGAGAGGTTAGCCATGATCGCAAAACGAATGGAGAGTTCTCGATGGAACAAGCAAATAGCTGTAGTTGTAGGACTCGGCGTGGCGGCAGAGGAAAGAGTGAAGGAGTGAAAGTTTGCAAGGTGGAGGGGTAACACTGGACGAAGATACTTCGAGGGAAGAAACTTACGGCTGAGGTGCCATCTTCTTGTTGCGCGGGATTCCGGTAGGGTCGCTCATGTTGGCTGCGGCACAAGAGTAGTTGCAGACTAGAGGACGATAGATTGAGGTAAATGGTTGCAATGAGATGGTTGTACTCAAAAGAAAACCTGAGACAACGACGGGAGTAACACGTTATTTGCGCACATGTCAAGCCCCTTTCTTTTATGGTCGTCTCTGCTTGAGTTCTGAATTATCATTGAACAATAAGATTAAGCTAGAATACGCTTGAGCCTTCGTGTAGCATACGCTGCTCCAAGAGCACACATCGCTCCAATAAACAAACATATGCTGATACCGCTTGGCCCCTCATTGACCGTGCCTTCTCTGCCGGTAGAAAGACCTTTGCCCTTTTCCACTATACCAAACACGATCATGGATATAAAAGTCCCAATAAATTGAGGTATTGTTGTAAAAAGATTCAAGATGCCAAGGTAGATGCCGGACACGCTGTCACCACCCACTGCCTCGTCGATATTAGGTTTCTCAAGGTCTACTGGTGCACTCGATTCACGACGACGAGGTAAACGACGAGCTGACGGGTTACTCATGCGATTGATCTCAACACCCATAAACGTCATTGGACACCAGCTCGCCAATGCCCAAGGTCTGAAGTCAACAGATTAGCAATTCGTCCTGAGATCTTGTCCCTTTCTCAGACCACTCACATGCCAGATATAGCAACCAGAAACTCGGCTTGTCTGAGAGAGCGCACAAAAGGCGTCATGAACATCGCTCCGGCGAAGACGAACTGCGAAAGGAACCAGACTGTTATGAGTGAAGGTTTACGTTTGCGAACCTCTTCCACGATCGGCGCAAGTGCAGCTGGTGGTCTTGGTGTATAGCTGGATCCTTCATCGTCCGGTGACTCTACTATACGAGGCAGGACAATGGCTGAGGTAAACGTTACCAGAGAGAACATTATGAGAGCTGTGCTACCAATGCGGCCAACCTCGCCAACCATATCGGCTGATTCATGTGGTGGAGCGTCGTATCGAAAGTAGGTTTCTCCTACGTAGGTAGCACTATAGAAAAGAAAAGGGAACCAGCCTGCGTTGTTAGCGAAGTGACCGTGAGTGTACAAAGTTTCGATCGCCCTACCTATCCAAGACCAGAATTGTACCCAGCAGATTGCCTGGATACGTCGAGGCGTATTCAGAGTCGTTCTTATGATAGTCTTGAGGACATCAAGGTGTCCCTCCTGTGTTGCTGTACTGCTTGCTGCGTCAAAGCCAGTCTGCTAAAATTGCTTCCAATCGTACATACTCATCTGATAAGCGGACGCGCTCTGATACAGCCCAGGAAGTCACGCTTACAGCAAGCAGAAGAGCTAGACCAGCGATAATTGTGAGACGTTTGAACTGAGTATCTCCCAGCATCGTGCCAAAGACAACCTCGAGATCGATAGCCCCTGCTGCATATCCAACAAGATGACCTACAGCAACCATCATACTAGCTGAAACATGATTAGTTGTCGCAGGGATGCTTCTCATTACCAGTAGAACCCACCCCAAGCTGAACCAGTCTGCTGCTTCTGCACAGGCAGCGTATCTATTATCAGACTTCGACAAGACCATTGTACTGCATTGATCGCGAAATCCAAGGCATATATACTCAGGACCGCTAACCAGATCGTTGCTGTAGCTGTCTAGATGCATGAAGCTTGTGAGCTCAAGCTACAAAACACAGAGACGATGACTTACGAAGGACGTGTTGCCAATAAAAGCTTGCACAATCTCTTTGGCCCAGCCTAGGGTCAACAAGCACATTGCAACCACAACTGAACCTCCTACCATAAACGGACGCCTACGACCCCATCTTGACTTTGACTTGTCTGCGAGAGCGCCAACCAGCGGAGCCATGATAATACCAGAGAGTGGCCTTTACGAGACATCGTCAGTCCTGATTTCTTCCCTGTTATTATGTCTCTTTCTCAAGATCTTGTACGCACCCAGCTATCCATACAAGCGAAGTTTTGCTCTTTGTCAATCCTAATTCCAGTAGATATGGCGTACAGTAGGTCATCTCAATCCCCCAGCTGTACGTGTTAGTCTGCGTTCGGTGGTATCAAACGTCCCGCGTGTCACGCCCACCTGAATCTATACAACAAGCAGAGTCAGCCCAACACCTTATTTTCAGAAGCAGCTCACTTACTGCAATCCCACCAGACAACAGGTCAACAAGGCCATACGTGTCCCTTCTGTTGATCCTTTGACCCCAGCAGTCCCAGACCATTGGGCACTCGTCATTGCTGCTCCTCTTGTTGTTGTTCTTGCTTACTGTCCGCAATGATCAACTCTTGTGTCACTTCTTCTTGCTTCTTGCTTCTGACTCTTGTATTGGCGATCACATATCTTTTCTTCTCCTGCTCCTTCGCATTAGAAATGACAAAAATGATAGCTCAGTTATCAAGCTTGTGCTACATTACTTGTCCTTGCGTGCCTGGCACACGACTGACCACGCGCGCGTGTCATATGTACTAAGTACCTACGTTCTTTTTAGCCCCTGAATGCCAAGCCAGAAGAAGGATGACTCTGTTTCAAGTTTGAATTGCACGACCAAAGAAGGACTGGTAAACAATTTTGTAGAACAACACGTCCTATCAACTTATCATAATGCTTCGTGCTGGCTAAGGCGGTGGCTTCGGCTGCTGTTACAGAGGTCTTCAAGCGTATTTACGCACTGGAAGAATGGTTATATAAGCGTGCGATATGCCACAATCACCACTTTTAAGCAAGAAGCAATCTACTACATCAACCGACAAACATGCCGCACAGCCACAAGGCTCCTATGATGCGATTCAGCTAGAGGAGATTGAGGTATTGCGATCAATATATGATGATGACTTTGAAGATGTAGAGACGAAGAAAGCATGGTCAAAAGCCATTGAGCGTTCATTTAAGCTCAAGTTGAGGTCAAATCTCAACAACGAGGTCTGTGTGGTACTAAATGTGACCCTTGGCTCCACATATCCCAAAAGTGTTCCTTCACTGCGACTCACAAACGTGAGCAATGTAAGGCCAAATGCCCTCGCACAAATCCAGAATGTCATCAGCAAGAAGCCGAAAGCTCTTATACAGAGCGGCGAAGTGATGATCTTTGAGCTGGCCTCGGACATACAGGGAGTACTTGACAACGAGGTCTCAGCTCAAGCTCGTAATGACCAGCTTCCAAGCCTTGAAGAGGAACGAGCGGTTCGCGAAGCTAAGGCGACAGAAATAGCCCGTGCCGAGGAGGAGCTACGTCTCAGGCTGGAGGAAGAGCAGAAAAATGCTCAAGAAAAAGAAAATCATCGCCGTATCAATGAAGAGCTCCGGAAGAGGGAAGAAGCACAACAAAAACGTCAAGCTGAACTAGTTGATCGAAATGCCCTTGAGAGTACCGGCAGTCCTTTCGAGCAGGTCACCTTCGATCAAGCTGTTTCTCTTTATGATGAGTTCAGAGACCAGCATCGATTTCGTTCGGTCTATCTGTTTCGACGACTAGCTAAGACTCCATCCGTGACTGTTTCGACTGCTAGTCCCACTTCCGCTCAGCCCAACTCGATGTGTTTTGTGATCAAGCGACTCAGACTACCACATTCAAGTCCCAAATCTTCTATCCTGGCACTCGAGAAGACCCTCGAACGATTAAAGGTAGTGCAACATGCGAATATTGTCAATGTACTGGCATTCAAGCTTTCACTCGACACTAAGGAATGGCAATGTGATGTCTTGATGGACTTCGCAACACGTGGCACATTGAAAGAAATGCTAGAAATGTTTGGTCAACTGCCAGCTCAACGTGGTCGGACATGTATCATCGAACTCCTCCAAGCTCTAGATTTCTACCATAAGCATGGCATAGTGCATGGGCGCATCCATGCCGGAAACGTACTTTTCAGCACTGTATCCTCTGGTATTACCAGTGTCAAATTAGCCGACGCAGGTTTTGCAACCCTAGTGCATGACAGAATACTCAACAACCATTCGTCACGCCCGGCAAGACATTTAGACAGCTGGAGTCCACCTGAGGCAATGCAATTTGTTGACGCAGAGAAGTCCCGCAAAACAGATATCTGGGATATGGGCATCGTTCTGGTGCAGATGTTCCTAGGGCTCGAGATTACCAGCATCTACACATCACCGTCCAAGCTCATCAGCGATGCTGGCCTTTCTGAGCCCTTCGAAGACCTCCTCGACGATGTCTTCGATAATGAGCCGCGAAGAAGACCAGGCTCTTTCGACATCATCCCGTACGAATTTCTCAGAACGGATTGTTCAGTTCATCGACACAACGCTGTGGCGCGTAAGTCACGGACCACATCTGCCAACCAGCCTTCAGCGCCACTTCCTCGCAGATTGCTCAGGAGTGAGTCAAGTGTCATGACAACGACGGCGTCTAGATACAGCACAGAATGGGAAGAGGTTGGACGACTAGGCAAAGGTGGATATGGTGAGGTTGTCAAAGCACGTAACAAGCTGGATGGCAGAATCTATGCTGTGAAGAAAATCTCTCAAAAATCACCCGCAGAGCTCAATCAGGTATTGTCCGAAGTATACCTCCTGGCGACCTTGAATCATCCATACGTAGTCAGATATTATACAGCCTGGGGCTCCGAAGAACAAGACGATCATGAAATCGTAGACGAGTCTGTTTACACTGAAAGCACAACAGGCCCCGCCATTGTGTTTGGATCAGATTCGGAAGACAGCGAACAGCTGGACCCTATGGCACAGTCGACAGGCGGTCTGGACTTTATCAGCTCGAGCGGTTATCCCAAGATTGAGTTTGGTGTAGACAGTGATGAGGAGGAGAGCGACAGTGACAGTGGCGATAGTGAAAGCGTTGAAGATGAGTCAAGCAAGAGGCAAAGTCCTCGCCTGGCAGGAAAGAACCCTCAAATGAAGCTCTCGACGAGTATGAAGACCAAAGGACAACGCGCGAAGTCCTTCTCACGAGTTAACATGCGATCGACGCTATACATTCAGATGGAATTTTGTGAGAGATTGACCTTGCGAGACATGATACGCAAGAATATGTCTCTGGACGATGTATGGCTGCTATTTCGGCAAGTACTTGAAGGACTTGTACACATTCATACTCATGGTATAATACATCGAGATCTTAAGCCCGAGAACATCTTTATCGATGCTGCCAATAACCCGCGGATCGGGGATTTTGGTCTTGCGACAAGCAGCCAGAAATTCATCGACGCTCAGCAGGACGATGTAGTGCCCGAGGATGACATGACACGTAATGTTGGCACAACACTATACGTGGCACCAGAACTACTCACAAAAGGTGGTGGCAGTTATACCGACAAGATTGATATGTACAGTCTTGGGATCATTCTCTTTGAGATGTCATATCCACTTCCTACGGCAATGGAGCGTATTCAAACATTGAGCACTCTCCGCAAGAAGGAACATTCCTTGCCAGATGCGTTTCGAACCGCAGAAAAGACCTTACAAGGCGAGATCATAACTTCGCTAATAACTCATCGTCCGAGTGAAAGACCTACTAGTACTCAATTACTATCCAGTGGGAGAGTTCCTGTGCAAGTCGAAGACGAGACGATCCGTCTGGCACTCAAAGGTCTTGCTGACGACAATTCTCCTTATCATCACAAGATCATTTCCGCGTTGTTCTCACGTGGTGGCAACACTGAGATCAAGGCGCAGCTATGGGATCAGAGAAAGGACGCTGCGGACACGGGTTCTCCCATAAACTTCTTGCTTGTGCAAAGCCTTGTCAAAGCGAGGCTACAAGCCTGTTTTATACGACACGGAGCTGTAGAGGTCCAGCGAAACGGATTATTCCCACGTTCTGATCACTACAATGATGCTAGTGTCGTGCAGTTACTGGATGCTTCAGGAACTCTGGTTCAACTGCCTCATGATCTCACCTTGCCATACGCTCGCCTTCTTGCTAAGCAGAACAATGTCGCTGAAAAATCTTTTGCATTTGGCATGGTATATCGAGCAAACCTTGTGGGAATAGCGCCTCGAAGTAATCGTGAGATGGACTTCGACATTGTCTCTCACCGTGGAAAGGATCTCGCTTTACAGGAAGCCGAAGTGATCAAGGTTATGGACGAGGTGCTTGAAAATTTCCCCTCACTACGACGCGCACCAATGTGCTACCATGTCTCTCATTCCAAGCTACTGGATATTATCCTAGACTTTTGTCGTGTTAGTCTAGCGCAGCGTCAAGCAGTCAAGCAAGTACTCGGACGACTAAACATACACCAACAGACGTGGGCGAAGACTCGGCTGGAGCTGCGATCTGCGTCGATAGCTGTTTCGAGTACATCATTGGACGAGCTCGCCCGCTTCGACTTCCGCGAGACGCCAGAAAGCTGTCTGACCAGGATCTTAACCATATTTGAGGGCACACAATATGTGCCTCAAATCCACAAGCTCTTTACGCAGATGATTGGTCTGTTTGAGTATTGCCAAAGACTTGGTATCAAGCGAAAGATCTATCTGAGTCCACTCAGCAATTTCAATGAAAGCTTCTATCGAGATGGTATCATGTTTCAGTGCATATTCGACACGAAGAAACGAGATGTGCTAGCTGCGGGAGGCAGATATGATTCCTTGATTGAAGAATATCGACCTCGTACTGGCAGCAATGAAGACAACTTGATCGCCCATGGAGTGGGTATCAACATCGGCTTTGATACCATTGTGAGCTCTATGATTCGTCATTTGAAAGACTCTGGTGGTAGTGCATTTCTCAAAAAGAGCGACGACACCGAGCACCCGAGCGCATGGTTGACTAGACGCTGCGACGTTCTCGTTGCCTCATTTGACCCATCTGTGCTCCGCTCAACAGGTCTTGGCCTCATCTCCAAGCTCTGGGCCAACGATATCAGTGCTGAACTGGCAGTAGACGTTCGATCTCCAGAGCAACTCCTCACCCACTATCGAGAAGACAAACACAGCTGGATTGTCACCATCAAGCACGAAGATATAGCCAGCGACAAGCCCGATCTCAAGGTCAAGTCTGTGGACAAGAAGGCTGATTTTGATGTTCGCAGCTCAGACTTGGTCAATTTCCTTCGCGCTGAGATCCGTGACCGCGACCAGCGGGAAGGTACTCACGAGCGCTCGAAAATGCTTCAACGTCAGGCAAGCCAGCCTGCTGATTCGACAACCACTCTATCTTCGGATCGTCGGACAGATGTTCAAGTACTTCTCGCCAATCACAAGTCTAAGAAGGGGAATAAATGGCGTATTATCGAGCAAGCTCAGCACAAAGCACAGGAACTGTTACGTACTTATGCTGATGGACCTATTGCATGTGTTGAGACGCGCGACGAGATTGTGGAAATGATACGGCAGACGAGGTTGAGTGACCCAGAGGGTTGGCGTCGTGTAGCGCAGGATGTCAATTTGTCAGAGCGGCAATATGTGCAGGAGGTTTGGGATTTGTTGAAGGAGTTTAAGCTGCAGTATGCTGATTCGACGACGGGACAAGGCCGTAATTGCTTTCTGTTCAACTTCAGGACTGGATTGATGACGCTTTACGATTTACTGTTGTAAGGGGTAGATACACACTAATGAATACAATGACTTTGCTTTTAACACTACACACTGGACAGAATTTTTCTCGTGTCTCTTCTTGGGGAGTTCCTTCACTGTTCGGACCTGCTTGAGCCCTTTTTCCGATTTCAAATTTCCACTTCACTATGCTCCCAAGAATTATCCCGAATGTGCTCTGATACGTGCAGCTCACGAGTTCAGTAGCCATGATGATAATATCGCAGCTGTCGTGAACCGTGGTATAACAGAAGAGGACGCATGACAGCACAGCTGCCTGATAACGGAGAATGGTATCCCATGGCGAGAGGCGTATGGCACCACAGCAGACCATGTCCAGAGAACGATGCGAGAGGCGAGTTAGACCTACTCCAGTAATTCCAGGGCTTTGATTCCGTTGTGGCTGTCACAAATGTAGCGGTAGAACTATGGCGCTTGGCGCTTGGAATATATCAATAGCAACAAAATACCTATTATACCACTCCAATCCACTTACAGCAACAACAAATAAGTCTGATTCGTCCTAGCTTCAATACCATCGCAAACCAGTTGGCAGAATGTTCGAAACGAGCAACCACTTCAGTTCACACATCCACCATCACGTCTCCGTTTCCCTTCGTCAATCAGACACTCGAAACACAGACAAGACCACATCACGTTCCTGATCGCGATACCAATATGACACTTTCGGTGACTGAAAAGTCCTACCGCATCGTTCGAGTCTTCGTACAAAGCGACGCTTCAAGCACGACGTACACGTATACTTCAAACTCTTGAAGCCGAAAATCGCGAATAAATTCAGATGATATGAGGTGATTGATACGATAATTCCAAGAGCTGGAAGAGTGTAATGAAGATGTCATTGTACTTCTTGGTCACGTACTCTAAAACTTCCTCCAAAAAACGCCAGCCCAATTCGAGAGCAGAGTAGAGTACAGTATGCATATCGTGATTTTCCCATTCGTTCAAGCTAACCATCATCATCAATATTCATCAAGCAATAACATAAGCAAATGCCAATCCTTTCATCCACCTTCTTCCCGTTCCATCATCCCAAATCATAACGAATACAGTACAGTACACCTACACGCCCTCCTCTGGATTAAGCAAAGCCTGTATGCCCATTCCAGAAGGCTTTGCAGTACTCATACCGCCTGCCCTGACATTCACATCCCGCTCTTGATGAGCAAAAGGACTCTGCTTAATCTGCGCATAAAGTCTATCAAAATTCGTAGGATAGCTGTTCTGGGGTTGCTGCTGCAGTTTCAAATCCTGCGAGAACTGTGCAGACGTCTGGTACGACGGGAAGAAGGACGAATCTCTTCGTGATTGTTGCATTGGTGGTAATGTGTCACCAGGACAGTATGTATTATGTCTGACAACACTCGAGTTGTGAAGTTCAGTAGCCCATGGCGATCGGAATTGCGACGATGCCGACGACATTCCGGCAGAATCCAGTTCGGCTTGTGAGAGTGCATAGGAAGTCGGGAACTCTTGTTCCGCAGGCGGAACGATTGGATAGAGGTTTGGTGGAACAATCTCTTGATAGTGCTGACTTGTGCTTTTTGTGTCAGGCTCACTCTTGATTAGCGTACGCGAGTATTCATTCGAAAATCCACCATCCGGCTTGTAGGGTGAATCGTAGATCTTAGGTCGACGGCAGTATGAGTTAATGAGATACCGATATGGCTGAATACTGGTGACAAACTCAAGGTCTTTCGAGCCGGGTCTGTTTACTGATGCTCCTAAAGTGGCGTTGTTGGTCAAATTCGCCACCGACAGATCTGCTGCTGTTCGATGTGTTGGTGTGGTTGTGGTAGTCGACATGTTGTGCACCCGTGCAAGCTTTTGGGCATCTGACAAAATATCTCGCTGCAAGGCGCTGGGGGAGTAATTTGTTTCTGCTCTGAAAGGATCATAGCTCAATGATGATGGACGTCGTTGATTGAAGCTTGCTGTCAGCGATGGCATCTCCATCTGGTTTCTTGTCAGGCCGTTTGCACCTCCATACGACATTCCTGACGGTAGTGGAGGAAGACCGTTCGTCACCATATTAGGTCGAGCATTTGAATATGGCGCGGCACTACCTGTAGTGCCAGCGAATCCAACATTTGATAGCGAAGGTTGATAGTTTGGAGCAGCAGCAAACCTTGACTGATCTGCTTTGGGATTGTATGAATAAGGCTTCTGCTCCACAAAGTTGTCCCTGGGTTGACCGGAGAGTGGCGTTTGTGACGGTTTGCGCACTGCTTGTGTAGCATAAGGAGATTGTGCAGGTAGCCCTTGAAGCCTTGGAGGATTCATCACAGGTCCGGGCTGAGCCGGCCTTACCGTCTCCAGGAAAGCCGCGGCAGGATTCATGCGCTTGATCGCTACATCGTGAGTATATTGAGGTCGAGCATCAGTCGACTTCTTGCCCAGGTAGTACCAAATCCGATTCTGCTTGCTGAAGTCGATCTTAACCTGATAAGGATTTCGCGGGACGATGCCCATGGAATATTCAGCCCATTTGTTTGACGAATTGCCATCCGTAAAATCATGACCTTCTTGAGGAGGGCCAAACTTCGCGTTTTCCGAATTCGTCAACTGAGCTGTCATATGTGCAGGCATTACTTTAGCATTTGCGCTAGGCTTGGGAAGTTGGGAATCATGAGGATCCAACACCAGGATATACTTGTAGTCGACCTCAACACGATCGCCTTCTGGGAGGATATCGATAACCACAGCGCGTTCATTAGCTCTGTTTTCAATGACAGTCCCAGCGAAGATCTCGCCGCCGAGATGTTGGGCTTGAATAGTATCGCCGGGCAACAACGTCTTCGCAAAACGACGCACAAGCAAATTTGCATCAAGTTGCTCCATGGTGGTATTCTTGCCACGCTTGGCTCTGTGGTAACGACATCTGAAGTCGTACCCTTCCGTGATATACTCTGTACCGTCCTCACTGTAGAAAGGTGTTGGACCATAGTCAACCTGGACACCGGCCGCTGCAGCACAAGTTGCGTGATACGCCCTTGTACACTTCTTCGACGAGCACTGAAAGCATGCTCCCTTCTTCTCCCGGCAGAAACTACATTTCAAGTCCATGCGAGCCTTGTCGATGTTGCTTGTACCCAATATCAGATCGTTCTCTTCTGACAAATATGTCTCCGGAGTGTATAGAGCACAGACACGATGAGCTTGTTTACCAGTATCCGTGTTAAGAAGAGGTTCCGAAGGCAGATGGTTAGGACACAGGACGCATGGTTCGACGCTGGATACCTTGATTCTGATCTTGATCTTCTTCACCGGCCTAGCTGGCCTCTCCGCAACCTTGTCGTCTCGCTTGCGTTTCCTAGATTTTGCTTTTACGCTTGCAGGCGGAGTCGGCAACTTCGAGATGGTATGATCATCATCTTCCATGTCCTCATCGTCATCAGTTACTTCGTAGTATTCTGGTGTAGCTTCGCCGCGTAATTTGCGTTCAATATCCTCGACACTGACCCAGACGCTATCTGCCTCACAGTCGCACTTCTTCGCTATCCTGCCGTATTCAAGCCATGCTTCATTTGCAAAGTTGACCGATTCAGCGCAGTTATAACCGAGATTGTAACCAGAATGATAACCATAAGGATATGTGATTACAAACTCGCCTTCACAATGTACGAGCTTGTTGACTTTGATGTTGAACTGCGATTGCAGCCTTTCCGGAGAGATCAGATAAGTTTTGTGGCGAAGGAACTGTCCGCACTGTTTTGCATCAGTCGGCCAGATACTCTGCATCGCCTTTTCGAACTTCCGGGCATCTTCTTGCGAGATACTGTACCATTGCTTGGGAGCACCAAAATGAATGTAGTTAATACTGTAAAGGTCGACATCCTCCAGATGCCATGCGAATGTCGCCTTCCACATACCAAGATACAAATATGCTGTATTAACACCAGGTACTTTCTCGCCAAGGACGTCCAACAGATTGGGCAACTTGGCAACATTCCACTCGGTCGTCGTATCATCGAAAAGCGATCCAGGCATATCAGCACCGTACATGGGAGGTGCATAAGTCAAGCTCTTCCAGTAAAGTGTCTCCAGTTCCTGACATCTTTCTGCTGTAAACTCGTCATTGCCATGGAAAGTGTAGTCAAAGTCGTCAAAGTCTGCGTCATCCCACTTCACTGTATCATGTTGATTGTACTTGCGCCGCTCGGCCACTGATCTTGGTCCAGTCGCTTTTAGGCTCGCCTTGGGTTGCCGTCCTCGAGGCTTCTTCGCTTTTGTATCCACAGATCCTCGTCTTACAGTACTGACAGTTGAACCACGTCTATTCCTTGCTGCTGATTTAGACTCGTCTCCAGGCGAGGTTGGTGTCAGTGGCGTTTGTGGTATATCCTCTTCCTTAATATCTGTTTCGATAGTTGGCAAGGCATTCTTTTTCGGTCTACCAGGACGACACTTTGCTGCAGGACCAGCTGCAGAATCGACCACAGCAGCCGCTTTGGTTACCGGCTTGGGCTTCTCTTGCCTCTTCCTGTTTTCACCTCGACGTGCTGGCGGTTGATGTTGCATCTCTTCTGTCAAAGCCTTCCATTGTGGCAGGTTGTAGCTTCGTTGTTTCTCGACATTGGCAGCTGTGAATGTGCCATGCGAGCCTGATGTGGATATCTCTTGAGTAATTGGATTCTTGACAACGATATTTCGCACGGCTTTCTCGAGGGTGGGTAGGTTTTCGCGCCTGCAAGATTCATGTCAGCTCTGTATGCCTCTACTGCTTTGCGCTTGAAGTCCTCTTACCATTCTTTTGGCGGAATGACCTTGACAATACCAGACTTCATGCCATACTTGTCAATCTTGTCTATGAACTTCTTGAAATCACGAAATTGTTCCATGGTCTATCAGGTATCAGCATACTTCTTCCTTGAGTATAGATGCGCAAATCATTTGACAGAAGTAATGACTCACAGGCTTGAAAACAGGTATTCGCCCTCCTTCATAGTAGTGATCAGGTTCGATATCTCCGATATCATCTTCTTCATCTTCCTGTTCAGATAATTCGGAGCTGTTGTCATCATGCTTGTTCCATTCCTCACTCGTCGGAGGAGTCAAGGCTTGTCGTGGTTCGTGAGGTAATTTGGCCTCTTCCACAGTGGGAAGTGGCATTGCCGCCTCCGCCATGTCTAGTTCGTAAGTCGTCACCAATACGCAGAAAGTGAAGACCCTGGTAGTTGTGTGTTGAGAGTCTTTGAAGAGGTGTTTCTTGTTATTCGGAGCAGTGCCGAATCTGTCGCATGAGCTCACCGCTGAAGATTGGCCAGCAAGCTCCCAGAAACGTGTTGGTGGTGTCAGCCTGGCAGTGAGTGCATGTAAGTGCTGTCTCAAGTCAGTGATAGAGGCTGGGCGACAATGCAGTGTGATGTGGGCACAAAGTAGTGAGGTAGTTGTCGAGAAGCGGCGGAGCCTGGAAGGCGCGCAAAACTGACTCGCTCATCAAAAAAGTGGATACCGCACCTCACCTCTGGTTCTTGCTTTGCAATAATGCACCATAGATGCAGCATAGGAAAATCAATGAATGGTGACAAGATCAGATATAACGAGTGACGTGAGCATTCTAATAGGCTAGTGGATGCTTACATATCGGCATCAGTGGAAGATTGTCCTAACGTAGTACAAAGGCACAAATCACACATCATCAACGTGGCGTCGATAGGGCTGCACTCCAGTGGCAGCAAGCACCCATTGGCCAAGCCTTCTCGCTCTCAGATCCGACAGTCTGGGACTGGTGATTTGACGTTTGTATCATGATTGCTTAGCTTAGCCTAGACAGCTCTTTGTATTGTACATCTTCCTACATATTGCTCGATTGCCGAGATCAAACACCCCATGCTATGCAGAGTTTCGAATATATTCTTTTTCCTTTGTATGCAATTGCTTTCGTGAGTCTTTCGTCCTCGGGATGCGCCAATCATGCTTCATCATCTTCACAATCTTCATCACATGTCCTTTTCGTTAAGCAGCTGCAGTATCACCACCACGACCCCTGCCTCGTCCTCTTCCCTCACCGCCACCACGTCCACGACCACCACGGAAGCCCCTACCACGACCGCCACCACCACCACGTCCACCTCCTTCATGTCCACCTCTTCCACCGCGAACGTTCTTCCGCTGAACCTCGTGGAATCCATCTTCTGTAGTACCAGCAGTTGTCTTCTCCTTGGGAGCTGGAGCTGGAGGAGCCTCATCCGCCCAACTCTGAGTAGCATTGACAGCTGCTGCGTTGGGACCATTTTCAGTCTCAGCAGGATCGCGTGGTACAGACACCCAGCTTTCGCTCATAGGATCAGAAGCGGAGGCACTGGTCGCCTGAGCATCCCACTGAGTTGCAGCAGACTCGTTGGCAGCGCCTGCGTCGATGTTGCCAGTTTCGATGTTGTGCTGCGGATCTTCAGTAGCATGACCATTGAAAAACTCAGCTTGGACATCGGCCTGTTCTGTCATGCCAGCGTTTGTGATTGTGGGATCGCTGCCATCTTCGGTAGTGGTCTGGACAGGCTCCTCTGCTGCAGCTTCTGCTTGGACTTCTGGCTGAGCTTCCTGAACAGATTCAATTGTGGGCTGGTCGTCTGAGACACCGGCAGCTTCAAGAGACATCTTCTTGATAGTGCTGTCTGTTCGAGATTGGGTCAGCATGTTTCATTCCAACAGGTAGAATCTTCTTACAAGTCACAGTCAAAAGGGCACCCTCCGTCGACGTGACGCCCTCCTCAGCACCCTCAATCAACTTCTCCATAGCATCCACAGCGGTCTCGTCACCACCATACAACAAAAGCAGTGCACCCTCAAACGCCTTGGTCTCTTCAGAATCATCATCCTCTAGCATTCTCCTAGCAGCAGCCGCACGCAAAAACCTGGACAACGACAACAACGATTCCTTGAGCGGCACAGCAGGCTCCGCCGGCTTCTCAGGCTCTGCAGGCTTGATCTGGCTGCGTAGCTCTTCCAACTCCTTCTGGTGTGCAGCTGTCAGCTCTTCCTTGTCAGTGTTGTGACGTTGGGTGAACTCCGCCTCAAACTTCCGGTACTGTGTAATCTGCTCTTCTAGCTGGACAAGCTGGGACTGGAGAGAAGGCTTCTTGAGAGCTTGCGCTTTCTGGTCGGCGTTGATCTTGCGGGCGGAGACGAGCTGGTCGAGGGTCATGTCTGGGTTTTCGGAGATGATGGAGTCGACCTTGATCATGAGACTCTGTGGACATGTTAACTAGCTTTCGATGCTGTATGAAGGGAGGCTAGCAGCTCACCAGCTTCTTGTTGACATTGCGCATAGTCCTACCCAGAGACATGTATTAGCAATGTTTACTTGGTCATATTCTGTTGCAATACAGCTCGCAATAACCCACTTTTGAAGCTCCTTGACGAATGGACTGTCGTGTGCGCCATTACCGTTGACGAGAGGTTCGCTATCACCCATTGTGTTCGATTGGTAAATGTGCTGATTTCTGTGAGAGTAGTGGTCGCGTGCTCTGCAGAGGAGCAATTTGTGTATGGACGAGGGCGATTGAAAGGCGATCGAAGTAGCTTGAGTGTAAAAAGCAGGACGGGTATGATATGGAGGCTGAGGTAGTAGCAGATAATGTGGTCAAAGGTGCTGGACGAAAGCTCAAACGCCAAATGGTGTTTCAGAGTTCTGATCACGTGCTTCTTGAGTCCTTAGGGCTCAATGTGGCTCGAGCTCATGTGTTGATCTCCCCCTTTTCTCTGTGATGGTGTGTGTTTCAGCATTATTGATTCTTCTATAGTTGACTCCTCACATCTCCCTATACTTGTGCCTAGGCAACGATTTGCCTCCGATCTTGGGATCCGCACTCTCTTCTGGCATCCGTTCTGGATTATTGTCGCCAGTAGCATCCTTGAAATGCTTCAACAGATCCTTCCACTGATAACCATTCTCCTCCCTCTCAACCCATTCCTTCACCTTCGCCAATCCCTCCACATCCTCAACCATATGCGTCGTCGTCCCATTGCACACCACTGTCCCCTCCAGCGCCATCACCATCGCATAAAGTCCAACCTCCTTGCTCACGTTAGCATTCCCTGCCAGCGTCGCAACACTAGGATGTCTCAAGAGTGCCGGATTCGCCGATAGTGTCCAGAAAGATTGATACACAATACCTTTTTCGCGACAGAACTGTCGTAACGGGATGTCATATTCCGTGTCTCTGTAAAAGCGATTCTGCACCACCGCTGGCTTGATCTTCACATTGTCCCATAATGTCTTCAGAACAGGTAGGTTTGCATTTGAAATGCCAATGTTGCGGACTTGGCCGGAAGGGACGAAAGATTCGAGCGTTGTCCAAGCTTCAAGTGTTTGGGGGAGTGTGCGCAGAGGAGAGTGTAGGACGACGCTGTCGAGGTAGGTTGTGTCTTCAGTAGGAGATCCAGGCTGAGAAGGGTAAGAGGCGGTTGTCGAGAGATTCTTGAGTGATGTAGCAATCGATTGCTTGACTTGTTCCGTTATCGAGGAATGAGGGTCGTATGGGGTATCTTCTGGGTCGTGGGCATCTATCGGCGAGAACTTGGTTTGTATCTGAATAGGGAAGAGCTCGTTAGATACCGTAGGATGTGGTATTTATGCGAAAAGCGCGCCACTAACGAATAAGTCTTCTCTTTTCACCTTGCCTTCTCCGATCGCTCTCCTTACACCCTCTCCAGCTAGATCCTCTCTATAGTGTCTCCATTGCAATGCCACATCTATACCTCTGAAACCTGAAGACAATGCTTGATATACTAGATCGCTTGTTTTGTCTTTCTTCCTGGTGTTCGAATCAGTCTTTGTGCTCCTTCTTCATTCCGTCTTCCAGGTATGTTGCCCCAAACGTACCAGGCACAGCCATACAGAAAAGCAGGGATCTTACTGCGAGAGGCTCCACTGTGGGATGCGTTTAGCAATATGGAATCGACAAGGGCGCTCTGCATTGTGTAAGGGGGTTTTGACAGAGCAGCAATACTTTGGCATACTCAGAGGCGCCTATGAAAGAAGTCCAATGGCGATGACGTGCATATCGGAGCTCATTCCTCACTCATGAAAAGGTGGAGACGAGGTTCAGCAAAACGAAACGATTTTGAAGTAAGTGCTCATTGAGCTAAGTCGGTAGCTCTACTCTATAGGTCTGCGCATGGACAGTATACACTTTAGTGTTATAAAGGCCCCGCCCTCTGATCATGAACCCTTCTCCTTCGACAAACACCCTTGTCATGTTCCCCGTCATTTGGATTCTGCTCCAATGCTTTGAGACGCCAAAGATTGCGGAAGCGATGAACAGAAAGGCGAAGAGAGCTTTGTTCATGTGACAGCGCTTTTCCCATTGCTTGGTGTGAAGGTCGCCGTCACATGCCCATGACGATAGTAGGAGTCCAGAACCGAGAAGTGTCGAGATATTGCATGTAGAGACCTGTGGGGTGGTGCCGTGCGTCGTGATGATGTGCTTAGGGCTGCATGTGATGATACAATTTTCTCCAATCCTTCACAGCTCAGGAATGCTTGTTGACAGCTGTAGCATGCGAAGCCGAAGCATGCGGATGATAACCAACATGACTACCATTTCCATGAGGTCCAGCATATTGGATGCCATGCTCTGAAGCAGCCTGCTCAGGTGACCCGGTATAAAGAGCAGACATATTGTTCCCGTAAACGTCCAGCTCCTGCGTTGCTTTTGCAAAGGTTTCCCAATCTGTCAAGGTGCCCAAAGCGCGTCGTTGATGAGCAGACAAGATACTGACACCAAGAATGTAGGATGAGTTCACCCAGCCGAAGCCCTCACGTGGTACACCCTTGAAGTCGGCACCCTGGTTTCCATATTCGGCTTCGACACGCTGAGGATCAGCAGGACGAGTGAGATCGTATTTTTCAACGACAATGCCATTGAAGTCGACAAAGGCCTTGGTGACCATGTAACACCAGCGATAGGCGAGACGCTCCGCTTCTTCCTGGAAGTTGTAGCGCTGCAAACCAATCCAAGCAAGAATCTGGTGGGGAGCCCACCCAAAGGGGAAGTCCCATTGACGATTAGGCCTGGAAAGTCCAACCTTACCACGAGACTTTTCGGTACCTGAGACAAGACCACCAAAGAGCTCAAACTTCGGCAGACCCTTGATGACCATGAGAGAGGCCTGCGACGTAGTGGCAACACCAGCCCACATGGCCCAAAATGTGGTGGCAGACTCGTACGTGGTTCTTTCTTGCTTAACTGTGTCGTAGTCAAAGTAGATGCCGTCCTCCGCACTCCACATATACTTGTCCATTGCGACTCTGCGCTTCCTAAAACGACGCTCCCAGATGCCAGTTGTTTCGATTTGATTGTCCTGCATGCCCTTGGTTTGGAACTCCTTTGGAATAGCCAACTTGCCGTCAAAGTAGGTCTTGATAATCTTGGCAATGTCGTTCTCGATCTTGAACAAGCAGGAGTTGAGGTCGACAGTGGCAAGGTTGGCTGCCACTTTTTCAAGACGATAACTGGTGTCGTGTCCAGACTCACGAACAGCTCTATCGTGAAGGAAGTATTCGTCAAGCTCTGGCTCATGAACACGCTTCATGGTGTAAGCATCGACGAACTCGTCGTGTGTCATGTTATGCTTCTTCGCGTACGGCTCGAGAACGTGCGTAAAATGACTTGGCTCAGTCTCTGGAGGAACACCAACACCAGTAGGGCGGTAACGGGAGAGACCAGTGCGTTCATCGAGACGAGGCTCGGCCATCCAGACACTGTAGTATTCCTTGATGGCAGCAAGCGTGCCAAGACGAAGAAAATCAATAGCTCCAGGCTCGTGGTAGATCTTCTCATAGACGCGAAGGATCATGTCGGTGAGGAAGGGAGGCTGTGAGCGGCCGAGATAGTATGAACGGTTGGCATTCAAGATCTTTCCATAGTGTTCGATGCAGAATGCGAAATTCTCGACCATGGACTTGCAGATGTGGACCTTGCCTTGGATGATGAGGCCCAGAGAGGCCATGTAGCTGTCCCAACCATAGAATTCGTTAAATCGACCACCAGGGACGATAAAGGGCTTGCCTTGAAGAAGCTTCTTGCCGTGCTTGTCGATGACGTTGTTACCACTCTTATCAAGGACGTAGTCCATGCCGACCGCAAGCAATCCTGGAGCATTGTTGAGGTCTCTGATGTATTCTGGAGTCACGTTGGTGGCCAACCACTGCACATCGAGTCTGATTTCGGGTTGATCCTTGGCAATATTGCTGTAGTACTCATACTGTTCAGGAGCACCAGGAGGGATGTAGATTCTAGGCCTGGGATCTGATGTCCAGTCCTTGGGGTCTCTTGCAACATGAGCGACATTGCTTCCATCGATGCGCCGGGTAAGGTTTTCCCAGAACATGTCGCCGATGAAGCGCGACAGACGATCGACAGGGTTCTCATTGATACGAGCTTCGTTGAGTGTGATGTGTGCTCTGTTGTGCTCTTCTGCAAACGTGAGCTCTTGAAGAAGACAAGCAAGAGCGTAATGACCGCGGATTTCGGTGCGATTGTGACCGCCAGACGCGGAAGTGCCAACTCTGAGAACCTGGAAGGTGAAAACCCAAAGAGTCAGAGAGGCCGTGGTGTAGTATTGGATTATGTGTTACAACTTACCCCAGGACCAGCATCTTCGATAGTGATCTGATAGTTGTTGTCTGTATCTTCATTCTTGAGCAGCTCTGCTAAGGTCGTCTTGACAGGTAGGTCAAAGCTACGGTCACCAGGAACATCTAGACTGAGCCTGCGAGATCCAAAGTTGGGCTGTGCTTGAGCCGGGACGACGGCGGAAAAGGTACGGTTTCTGAAGTCTCTCTTGGCTGCGGCACCATTTTCACCATAGTAGATGGATGGTGCAGAGTAGAGGTGGCTTGTGTCATGAGCCGAGCCAGTCTGAACGTGGGGCCTGCCCTGGTTGCCATTGGTAGTGAAGGGATTGGTGGAAGAAAGATTGTTCATGGGGTTGTTGTTACGTGCGTTCGGAGTGGTGTGACCAGTTCCATTGGAAGTGCTAGGTCCAGAAATGCTAGAGCTAGGGGTGTTGCCGCCACTGCTGCTGTTGCCGCTGCTTGCCGAGTCTTTTGCAATACCAGAGATCCCATTTGGCAAGCTCATACCAGCACAGTAAAGGAAAGTGTTTACCTTTGATGAAAGTGATTGAGACGATCTACTGACGTGCAGTAGGAGTGGTTGACGAAAAGTGAGGTAAAGAGCTAGGAAGCCAAGGAAGCAATGTGATGTGAGCAAGCTGAGGTAGATAGGATGAGATAGGTTGATGGGTAGAAGAGACGAAGGAAAAGGAAGGATGAACTGAACAAGAAGTCATTAGACGACGGAGTTGCCAGCGGAAACAACGATGCCGCAGTCACGATCTCGGGCCAGCTGACTAGTGAGACCAGCTGAGATCGAACGCACGAGACCAAAACAACAACCGAGATGTGTGATCAGCTGACATGGAAACACAAAGCAACATGTGAGCAACTATCTAGCAGTACTTTCTATGTCATTCACACCCATAAATTGCTTCGTGTTTCTGGACTTGATGATTTTCTATTTGCAGATCGGACCTGATTGTCCCTGCATGGAAGACTTGATGTACCAAAGTATTTCCTGCGTGTTGTCTTTCCATCCAATTTTCTGTGATTCTGCGTGACAATCGTCCGTGCCTTTGCCGCTCCGATATCTGTCGTATAACGAAGCGCAGAAGAGGCACTAAGGCACTGCTCGCTCGAGACGGAATAAGAGGAGCGAAGAACAATAAGTAAGCACCTTCGGAAGCATTCCGGTACAGCAACGGCTTCCAACGAGCATCGTGACCTTGTGAGGCTTGAGGCTTGGAGCTTGAGGCTTGACATGCTGCCAAAAGAATATGGAATAGATTCTAACATATCTCGCAAAATGTTTCGCGATACAACCGAATCATCGCTGTCTTGCAGTTAGCTATATCCCTACCGTGATCCGTTGTGTATAACCGCACATCATGCATCTGTACCAGGTATATAGCTTGCTGGGAAGATTTCGGAGGCAAGTTGCGGCATTGAGTCCATCTCTGGACCGCCTATTCCAACCACTGTCATACCTGACGGCTATAGGCGGGTGGCTACAATGTTGCATTGAGGTAGGTGAAAACTCCTGATCTCAACATGGATGTTTTGTGGGACGAGAACTTTTGTAGATGCTACGACACAATTACACAATCCTCTTGACGAGGGTGCAAGGATGGCATGGAACAGCGTGTCTCGTGTAAAGAAAAATGCTCTAATTCGCACCCAATAGAGCAAGTTGAGCAAAGAAGAAGTTATCACCATCTACTGTGTCTACCAATCTGTGTCTGCCATTGCCCCTTCCGTCACTCCTAGCCTCGGTTGCAGAGCCGCACCAAGCCTTGCCGTCTTCGTGCTCTCAAACATTGTCGTGAGCAGTCCGCCATGGAAGTCTTGTCTGCTGCTGCGTGGCACAAGTCGCACGCCTTGCTAGCATAATCGAGCTTATTCTTTATCAATCATTGACTATTTCTCTGTTGATTCTTCGCCATGAAAAGCCAGATCACATTAAAGTATTGACGCCATGCTAATGCAAAATATGTTGTGTACAATCTCTTCCTTTTCTGTCTTCTACTGCACCGTAGGCTGCGCCGGCGCATCAGCCTTAGCACCCGCAGTCGTCGTAACCGCAAACCCCCGCTCCCCCAAAGCCTTCCCAACCTCATCCACGCCCTCCAACCCCTTCCTCCGTCCAAACAACTCCCAATCAACCTTCTCCAACGCCAACCTCTCCACCTCCCCACTCGCATCCATCCTTTGAACCACGTTCTCATCCTCCCATTCAAACACATCCGCCTTCATACCAACACCGTACCAACAATGCCTCTTAACAAACTGCAGCCACCGTCTCACCACATCCGGATGTCCATCTTGAATCTGAATTAAGCGTCTACACGTCACTCTTTCCCAATTCTCCTGGCTTTTCTTGAAGATAAACGTGTCTCGCGGCACCGTCCAGCGTTGTGTTATTTTGGGCAAAGCCACGGGACCTCGTGCGGGTAGGTTGAGGTAGTAAGCGGCGCGGAGCGCGAAGTCGGCCATGAATTCTAGGTTGCGCACGGAGAAGGAGCGGAGTTGTAGATTTGCGACGGGGATGCCGTGGGTCGGGGTGCGGCGGAGGGGGTTGAAGTAGAGGGCTTGCACGCTTCGAGGGAGGCGGGGGTTGGCTTTGTGGTCTTGCATTATTGGTGGCAGGGGGATGTTGCGTTCGCTAGGAAAGGGGTGGTTAGTGGTGGGAATGAAGTGACAGGAGGCGGGCATGGATGTACTTTGCGAGTTCGATTAGAGAGGCGCGAATGGCATCTTGTGGGCTGACGCTGAGTGCTGCGCCTGGGTTTGTGGAGCGCATTCGTTCGTGTAGTTGTCCGCCTCGTGCGGCTTCTGGTTCTGCTTCGGCTACGGCGGTGATTTCTGCTTTGGTGGGTTTGGGGTCGGCGTCACTTGCAGACGAGGAGGAGGAGATATGTGCACGTGGTGGGAGAAAGGATTGTTGTGCCGGTTGGATCTGTATAGATTGTAAGCTGGAGGAGCATGGTGTGTCTAATATTGTTGCCAACCTTTAGTCGTTTGAAGATGCTCCATGGCGTGGTGAATGATCGTGATGCTGCCATTGCTGCGATGTGATGTGTTGGCAGAATTCTGAAGTCGTTCTGAAACAATTCATAAATGCCAAGACTTGGAGGTTTCAAAAAGCACTCCGCGAGTCATCTACCTACAACCTTAAAACCTGCACATTGTACCACGATCAAGCCACTATTATCGAGAGAAAAAGTGATGGCAATTACTGTGTGACCAGGTCTATGCTGCATTTCTCCTACACAAAGATTGCATTTAAAAGTGATTTCCGGCTCTGCACAGTCGGCCAACATTTGCTCAAATACCCATTTCCTGCGTATGCTTCTACTGCATTTCCAGTACAGCACAGTGACCGACTTTGGCGCGTCGGACTTGTTACTGGGTCTTTCCAAGATTTACCCATCGTCGAGATGATTGAGGCTTTGTGCACGCGTACTGGCTTTAGCCCTGTCCATGATCCTGCTTGCCTCGTCGGCTATGTGCACTTAACAAAAGAGAAAACCTGACCTCCTTCGCTCCGTCTTCTTTTTCCCCAATTCCGTTAGGCTCCCATTTCCACTACAGCAATCGACACAGCCACTTTTAAGCTCCTTTTCACTGCAAAAATCATCATCAATTTCAAAGCACCATCCATTGGGATTCAGCGTCAACTTTAGGCACAAAGCCAAATGTTCGACCTCCAGTGAACCACACAGCGTGTGACGACCTAGCAAATCGATTGACAAGGCTCAGACTGTCACATCTAATCTAGCTGAGCAACCAACAATGAGTGTCTCGACTTTGTGCTGAAAGACTCTATCAACCGCGAAACAGCCGTCAAAAGCTCGCTATACCAAGTCTTGCACCAAGTAACTTCCATCCATCCTCCTGAGGGAGCCAATGTTTAACATCACGCCCTCTCTGCAGGCCCGACCAAGAACAAAGGTTGCCAGCTGCTTAACTGGAGCCCTCGCCATGAGATGGGAGTTCTCCGGACTATAAATGACACTTATTGCTATACCTTCAAAGTACTCCTCATCTGGTTCCCCACTCGGAGTGACTACTTCGTTGACGGAATTCCAGGTCATAGGAGTTCTTAAAAACATCAAGGTCTACGCCTGACGCTGGAGGAGATCTATGAACGTCACCTCGCCCTTTATCATTTCCACCTGCAGAGACTGATCCCCTCCTAGAGCCCATGTACGATAATGCATACCTCATCGTATGGGGCGCCCATGCACAAGCCTATTGGGACGTCTTCTACGACGGCGTGCGCACCATTCAGCTGAAAGGACGACGTGTTACTGTTTGTTGTATGGATCATCCTGAATGGATCGGCCTACGAGACCCATCGGAGCGACTCAAAGATGCCATCCAGACACTGAAGACCATCGGTCGTGTTCATGGAGTCACAGTGTCAACTGTTGAGCTTGAAGCAGAGCTTGAACGTCGAATCCAATCATGGACTGATCACGAAGCCGAATTCCAGGAGGCTCGAGCGTACAAAGGGATCACGCAATAAGAGGTGAAATAAATTTGGGCTCCTGACAAAGCCCTGGCCGACGCAGAAAGGATCAGGAAACGAGAGGCGAAAGAAGCTTTAGCTCCGACAAAGCTGTGGCGGACGAGGCAAGATGGATCAGACATGAAGCGAAAGTGGCTCAAGTTCATGACAGGGACGACGACGTAAGATGGACCAGACACGGAGCTGAAGCCACGCCGAATGCACGAAGCGTCAATCAGATCAAGGATGTGAGACAACTCGGGTTTGTTCTCATCCGTGCAGGCTACACAGTGCATCAGACCCTCATCTCGACGACGTTGAAACCATGGAAGATCGGTGCTCTTGACGCGTCCTCTAGTCAACCTCTCGTGCCTTCTCAATTTGGCTACTCCAATGATGACAACTATGACGCCAACTGGTCATCACCTAATCCTACTCGAACTACCTTCTATGCTGGATACCACAATGTACCACACAGCAACGCTCACGCTACCACCTTACCGAATTCTGGGCTCACCATGGAAACCATAAAGAAGCTCAAGCTCCACCAGTAATCTTCATAACCTCGTGTTCAGCTGATTTCATAAGAGTTAGAGGAGCAGGTGGGCAGATCGGAGCACAAGGTAGCATTTATCGACACTAAGCTGGACACTGTCATCGCTCTGCTACAACCTAGATCAAGCGTTTTAATGTACACTCCATTCAGCTTCGTCCGGGATGCGGCTTCCCAGGTAAGCCGTGAAAAAGCCCAAGTTTCATCAGTAGTCTTCAGACCCTGGTGTTCAGCTGTATTCGAACTTCATGAAGCACTCATCCCAGAACTTAGCTCGGTGAGATTGCGACAAGGTGGAGGGAGCCCGGCTGATCATAAATCCCTCCAGCACTTCCCACGGCCTGATAATAGAGCTACGATAGGCTAGCCGGTCCTTCAGATTCTCGAACTTTGGATAGCACTTCTAATGGTCCAGATTGGTCCGAAGACTCATGGTGTTGGCCTAGTAAAGATGCTTGTGAGTTCTATACCGTCTAGCATAACCTAAAATCCGTACTAATCCGTTACAGTAAAATAGTAATAAGTTAAAGGCTTTATACCTAGGTAGCATCACTATGAGGCACTAGAGAAAAGCTTGACTATTAAGCTTCTCGTTAAGATCAACGACTGGCACCATGCCCACATCAATGACAAAAAGGAGCTAGAAAATAAAGGATAGGAAGTCCTCCCACAATGTTTCATCAATGAAGGAGTTCACTAGCCAATACAAAGCTCCATCAACGTCTATCGGGGACTGCGAGCATGTAGCTGATGAAAATGGTCGCTAATAAACATGGGTATTCCTCATAGTCGGTCCTTCTCATGACTGAAGCTTACTGTGTTTCGTAAATCTATAATAAGGGTTACCTGTAACAACAGCGCTATTATACTCTGATCCCCCCCAGCAGGATCGTAGTCGGTGACGAGATGGGTGAAGATGAAAAAAGAACCAGAGGCGGCTTAGAGGCTTCCCCGAAACTGGTGGGAGCTTTAGCACCCTAGGAGGCTTCGTCGAGGTTCAACACACACCTAGCGGTCAGTGGGAGAATATGCTGTCCAACTGGCATGTGGTTGGAAGAACCACGTTCAACCGAATCGACCTTCAACCAGAACATCACGCGTAGTATCCAAACAATCGAACGTATGCAGCTTAATACTACTACGAAGGTTACTACCATAGTCCACGATGCAGAACTAGCGGGACGACTTATAATCTCCGAGTTTACCGACAAATACCAAGGCATGGTCAACAATGTGTCATAACAAATCTGCGAAACTTAGCAGATGTCGAATGATGCTATCACCACTCTGCCACAAAGTCTCATTGGCGGAGGCTCTTCCGAACACTCCTATAAGAGCCCTCCAACAGCTCTATCAGGTCCTATTCGTCAGCAACCACGAAAATAGTCTCGAGGAAGATTGTCTATAACGCCCTACCATCCCAGATCACGAATACTATACTAACACTACTATTCAAGCTAGTATCAACCACGACGTTCTAACACAAGAGAACTCTAAGCCTATCTTCCCATCTCCTGAGAAGAACTGGTGGGCTAAAGGAGAGAGGTACTTAGAAGGTGTAGCCAGCAAGAGTATGCTGCACCACGATAGAAAACAGTTATGCATGAAGTCTTAGCGTTCGCATTATCTAGCCACCACACGCAAAAGTATTAAATATAGAGGTCCCAACCAACTCGCTTCAGAACAAGACTCGAATTGCTCTGAGACGTGTAAATTGCCCTGCGCACCCAATCGACGTACTTGAATGTGTATAACTTTTTCGTGCATCAGCATAACTCTCATCTCGACTGTGCTGATGCTATCAAAGGCACAGGAACAAATAAATAAGCCACAGCGGCGAAGCCTTCTCGACCTTACCTTTACTCACATTGTACTCAAAGTGGTAGGCCCTTGCACTTGTGTAGTGTGCACCCAAAGGGATCAGAGTAAGGTCGGACCAATAAGCTTCTCGTCAGATCAAAGACACACCTTGCTCACCTCGCCACGGGCAGTATCAAAAGGTGCGAAATAACCAATCTAAACACTGCAAAGAGGCAACTATTAGAAGGCGACGAAAGACGCACGCCACCCCGTAGACCAGGTGGACCTTTGCAAGGCACTTCTTATCGCCCAGATTAATCCCAACACACATGGTGGGCTCGACCCAGCAACGATGCTTGCGCGTTATACACTATCCAACACCACCTAACACTCTTAGTGACTCGTGACAGCAAAATGGTGACAAGTTAAAGGCTTTATACTTAGGTAGTCTCACTCAGATAAGCTCAGAGCAAGGTTAGACTATAGAACTTCTCGTCAAGATCAGGGCCTGGCAACTTGCCCACCTTGACACGACCGAAATCAAGAAAGGTGACAGAGCCAGAGACTTCAAAGGGGGCAACTATCAGCGGTACGAAGATACAATCGAGCTTGAAGCAGATGTAGGCCGCTCGTTTGATGGCAGAGGCATTGCTTGACGAGCAAGGTATAGCTGTTGCGGGACCGCGTGTGGCGGCGGAAGAAATGCAAGGAGTGCACAGTAAATGATTCAGAGTTGATGTGATAACAAGGGGTAAGGGACGGATAGGTAGGAGGTCCAGAAAGGATGACTTATGGTTGAGAGGAAGTAAGCGGTGATTTCCAGAAAGTATGTCTTCACTCATGTATACATGATGAAATCGCATTGAAGACCTATTTCTTTTTGTTACATGCACACTCGAAGATGATGACACCGCTGACGACAAACCACAAGCAAGCAAATTGCAGAAGAGACATGTAGCGAACAAAAGTGCAGATAAGCAGTAGCAGAAGATGAGTGTTTGACTTGAAAACGAAGTATCAATAACACACAGTTTCTGCTTTCACATGCTGACAACGATCAAATGCGAGAATCACTACAAGATGCACGGAGGACAATACAGATACAATGACGGTATTCACAACATCCATCCATTCGCTAAGAGTACAAAAGAATCTGCATGCCAGAGCCGGGAGGTATTAGAACAGTTTTCAACCATTCCACCGGCTCTTTTTGCGCCCATATTATGGTATCACATTTCGCCCAAATGAGAGGACATCTATTTGTTCTCCCTAAAAAACATGTTAAACAAAAACGATCACTCAAGAGGTTCCTGTACTCACAATTCCGCGAGGATCTTCTCTCCCTTTTGCCTTGCACTATCGAGATCACCAACCATGTAGAAAGCACCCTCGGGAAGGTCGTCACCCTCACCAGCAATGATAGCCTTGAAAGATCGGATGGTGTCCTTGATGTCGACGAGCTTACCCTCGATACCAGTGAAGACCTGAGCGACAGTGAAAGGCTGGCTCAAGAAACGTTGAATCTTACGGGCACGCTCGACAGTAAGCTTGTCAGCCTCAGACAACTCGTCCATACCCAAAATGGCAATGATATCCTGGAGCGACTTGTACTCCTGGAGCATCTGTTGTACACGGGTGGCAGTGTCGTAGTGGTCTTGTCCGACAATACGGGGGTCAAGCATACGGGACTTGGAGTCGAGAGGGTCGACGGCGGGGTAGATACCCAACTCGGAGATACCACGAGACAACACAGTGGTGGCGTCCAAGTGGGCGAAGGTGGTGGCGGGAGCAGGGTCAGTCAAATCGTCAGCGGGCACGTAGACGGCCTGCACTGAAGTGATAGAACCCTTCTGGGTGGTTGTGATACGCTCCTGCATGAGACCCATGTCGACGGCGAGAGTGGGTTGGTAACCGACGGCAGAGGGAATACGACCTAGAAGAGCAGACACCTCGGAACCAGCCTGTGTGAATCTATCGTTTTGTTAGAATCGAAGATCAAGTGTTGGCAGGCGTGAATGCATACCTGAAGATGTTATCAATGAAGAGAAGCACATCTTGACCTTCTTCATCGCGGAAGTATTCTAAAGCCCACCGATTAGCAACCGCCAAAGGCGAAATGTTCGGGGTGAAGGCATACCAGCAACTAAAAGAGAGAGAGGATGTTAGCCTTAATGAACATGTATTTCATATGGCGAATGCCACACATTTGACGTAACAGGATGTAGAGAGAGGCCCAAAGCATGAGGCAAAGGGATGAAAAAGATGTGCATGACAAGAGGGAAGTAACAATCTGCATCTTGGTCCAGGTGTGAAGTATGCCCATCAGGCCTCCGAACCTAGGTCCGTACAGGAGGAGGACGCTATCTCAACCGAAGGCTTTGGGAATGCGCTATTTCTTTTTGGCTTGGAATTGGATGTGTGGAGTGCCCATGGTTGAAATGGTAGTAGAGCGAACGATAATGTATGAAATGTTAAAACTTACCAGCAAGACCAGTAAGAGCGACACGAGCACGGGCTCCTGGGGGCTCGTTCATCTGACCGAAAACAAGGGCGACCTTGGAGTCACCGTCAAGCTGAATGACGGATGTCTCCTGCATTTCGTGGTACAAATCGTTGCCCTCACGAGTACGCTCACCGACACCGGTGAAGACAGAGTAACCACCGTGAGCCTTGGCAATGTTGTTCTTGAAGTGTTATTAGCCATCTTTCTTGCATATTATCAGAATCTCGTCAATCCTTACGATCAACTCCTGAATGAACACAGTCTTTCCGACACCAGCACCGCCGAACAATCCAATCTTACCACCACGGGCGTAAGGAGCGAGCAAGTCGACGACCTTGATACCAGTGACGAGAATTTCGGCGGAGGTGGACTGTTCAGTGAAGGTTGGGGGGTCGGCGTGGATGGACTTGCGGAGATCGGTCTTGATGGGACCACGCTCGTCAATTGGGTCACCAGTGACGTTCATGATACGACCAAGAGTAGCGGGACCGACAGGAACCATGATGGGACCACCAGTGTCAGTGGCAGCGTGACCACGGACGAGACCCTCAGTACCTAGAATGATATTAGGCGCATATTCCTCAACCCCGTCGCATTTGGATTCGATCCTTACCATCCATAGCAATGCATCGCACGACGTTCTCACCCAAATGTTGCTACAAGATAAATCAGCCAGGTTGTCCATTTATACGTAATTGCGTTGTGGCCACTTACGGCGACCTCGAGCGTCAACTTTACGTCGCCGTTCTGAGTTGTGAGAGCGTTGAGAATGGCAGGAAGCTCATCAGTGTCGAACTTGACTGTAGCCAGGTATCAGTGAAACGTCCATTGTCGTTCTTTTTCCCGGCCTTCCTGCCCAATGGCTCGTGCCGGTTTTCGGTTTTGAGGATATCGTAACATACCGTCGACGACGGCACCAATGACCTGATGAATCTTTCCAGTCTTGGCGGCATCGGTGGAAGCGAATCGTGCGCTGAGAGCAGGGGCGAAGTTCTTCTTGATGGGAGAGAAGGCCTGGCGACCGACAGTGGGTTGGCGAAGAGCCCGAAGGCCAGATCTTGCAAGACCACTACAAGTCGAGTGTCAGCAATTGGAAGGGCGGAAAAAGTGGCTGGAGCTCAAAGCGTACCTCTTGAACATCTTGAGACGTCTGAAGTGAGGCGAAAGAGTGGAGTGGGTGGTGAGATGAGAGGTTGACAGCGGGCGACCAGGAGCTCAAGGTTGAAAATCAGAGAGGCGATGGGCAATGGAGTTTTGGACCCACTTTCTAGCCCTAATTATCCCGATCTGAAGAAACCAGAAACCACGAAAAAAGGGGCTTCTATGGACATTGGCTTTTTATTCTTCAATCATGAAAACTAGCTACATCTCTTTTGTTCATTTATGCTAATACGTGCTCTTGCCTGATCAGATCCTTACCAGGTATCATCAACATCATGGCCAGAATATTGACGATGTTACATTATATTGACCACGTTTATTGGTCGTATTCTCCTTCAACAACCACATCTACAACTTCTTGACCACGACTTTCATCAGATCGTTGATTCCAGAGCAAGGACCTGAAAGACATGGTTAGCATGAAGAGCAATATTATACACAATCTTTTTGAACCTACAATGGCAGTCCTGGTAGGAATGTAGACTTGCAAGAAGTTCTTGCGACCATTCCACTCGAATGGTGTCGTGAAGAACCTGGTGTCTTCGGTCACTCTGTTGAGTCCACCAAACTTGGGACTATCAGTGTTGATGACAATCTTGTATGTTCCCTCTTGCTCAACACCAACACGGTAATCGGCAAAGGACTCCCTTGGGTTGAAGTTGAAGATCCAGAGCAGTCCCGCACGCTCAAACACAAGCACCTTATCTCCTTCATGCTTCAAGCTGATATAAGCCTGTGGGCTGTGGAGCCAGCCGTATTTCTCTTCCATCCATTGCATCTTGCAGTCGAACTCGTTTAGATAGCCATAACGCAGGAGATCATCGTCAACCAGGTTGAATTGTCTTCGTGCGTATTGGAAGCTGTTGTTGTTTCCAGCACGAGGAAAGTCAAGCCATTCTGGGTGACCGAACTCATTACCCTCGAAGTTTAGATATCCTTCTCCACCAAGACCGTGTGTGATCAGGCGAATCATTTTGTGCAGCGCCATACCACGCTCGATAACTGGCGTAAAATCTGAGAGCTTGGACATGTTGGTGTACATCTCCTTGTCGCACAGCCAGAATAGTAGTGTTTTGTCACCGACGAGGCTGTAGATTTGTCAGTACCCTGAATTCGCATCTTTTCTTCAGTTTACTCACGCTTGATCGTGACTCTCGGCATATGCGATAGTCTTTTCGCCATAACGACGATTGGTCAGTACCCATGCAAGATGTCCCACTTCCCACTCGTCGTCAGTCTTCTCTTTGAGCCATTTGATGTACAAGTCTGGGACGGCCATAGCTAGTCGGTAGTCGAAACCAAGACCACCAAGAGACAGTGCGACACAGAGACCAGGCATGCCAGAAACGTCCTCAGCAATGGTGATACAGCTGGGATACAACTCGTGAAGCATCTCATTGGCGAGCATCAGGTAGACAACACCTTCCTCATCCACACCAGGACCAAAGTATTCATGATAACCTCCAGAGAAACCACTAATTTATGTTAACGATATGATCGACCTGCTTATCATTTCCATAGTTACTTACGTGCCAATACCGTGGTGATGATACAACATACTCGTGACACCATCAAATCGGAAGCCATCGAAGTTGTATTCCTCCATCCAGAAGCGCAAGTTGCTCAACAAGAAACGTAGGACCTCGTGATGACCGTAGTTGAACAGCCTGCTGTCCCATAGCTCGTGGGTGCCCTTGACGCCTCCATGGAAGTACTGGTGGTCTGTTCCATCGAACTCGTTGAGACCGTCTGCTACATTTTTCGAAGCATGACTATGAACGACATCGAGTAGGACTGTAATACCCATACCGTGAGCAGCGTCGATCAACTCCATGAGGTCTTCTGGCAAGCCGTATCTGCTGCTAGCAGCGAAGAAGCTGTTGATCTGGTACCCGAAACTGGCATAGTATGCGTGCTCCATAATGGCCATGAGTTGAATAGTGTTGTAACCGAGTGCTCGAATGCGAGGAAGTGTGTTTGAGGTGAACTCTTTATATGTAGCGACTTTGAGATCAGGTGAAGAGATTCCAACATGTGCTTCATAGATGCGAACGCTCTTGGGTTGTTGCGGGCGCTTGTTCTTGAACTTGTACTTCTGAGGTGGGTTGTAGAATCTTGCGTCGTAAACAGGGGAGACATTAAGATCTTGTGTGACACGTTTGATCCAGACCGGCAGTCTTTCTATACGTTCACCACTATGAGGGATGACCATTGATATCTTGACCTTGGAGTCGTGTGGGATTGCTGGCTTGCCATTCTGTGCAGGGATTGTAATCTCAAATACGCCGAATTCATTCTTCTTCATTTCATGAGAGTCGCGGTTCCAGTTGTCTGGATGGTCAGGTTAGTAAATGTGAGGATACTATAAGGGCCATTGGCTCTTCATACTGAATTCGCCAATGAGATAGGCGCGCATGGCATTCGGTGCCCACTCTCTGTAGACAATGTCCCCATTTGACTGAACAATGAAACCATACTTTTCGTAGCCCTGGCGATAATCATTAGCAGGGCGCATATAGCTTGCCCATAGCTTTACTCACTTTCGAGAACTTGTCAAAACCACCTTCAGTCTTGTTGATGGAATCTATCCATTGCTGAGCCTTTGCATATCTTCTCTTTAATGTCTCCTCGAATGGCTCGAGGTAAGGGTCGAGCTGGACAATGCCTTTAGATATGTTAGCTCCAGAAAAATCCATAACTTGATGATTTCCACTGCACTCACCAGTGCCATCATTTGGCACGCCATTGCCAGCTTTCTGCACGAGGGAGTTTGCAGAGGACTGGTTGATAGTGCCGGCCATGTTGGTGTGATAGTCGAGGCCTTGTTTTCAGAGTTCAGAATGGGATTCGTTGATGAACTGTACAGCAATGCTTTGCAAAGAAGAGGATGCTGCAAACGACAGACTATGTACTGTGGGATATGTCGCGCGAAGTCAATATTTGTCCAACAATTGAGGAGGGGAGGATTTCTTGCTGAGCACTTCGCGAAGCATTGAAACCCCACCTGCAGATGACGTTGAGTTTAGGCCAGCCGTTCTGGACCCCTTGACGGACCGACTCCCTTGTGCCTTGTGCGGGGCGGGGAGATGATTACTCAATGATTACTAAAGCCATTCTGGGGACTGGGACTCAACTCATTCAGTGTTTCAGACTTGTTTCGAGTGCTGTTTCATCGCTCCAGGGTCATAGTCTCTGCTTGAGGCTATCCAAGTAAGCTGCGGCTACTATCGCAATGAGTTTGCAATCTACACAACTCCTTCTCCTCCTCCACTACCCACCTCGAATCACCTCCACCTACATCACCGCCTACTGCTGTAGACGCCACTTCAGCTCATCCCACAGACGACCATCTCCCAGCTCCAATGGCCACTTCAAAAGATCGGACTTCCACGGTCAAAGTTTCACTGGTACTTACGAACCAGGAGCACCTGTGGGCGGGCCACTAGGAGAAGCCTACAACATTCCGAAAATCACACCTCGAGCATTAAAAGAACATCTCGACTCTTTCGTAGTCGGTCAAGACCGAGCAAAAAAAGTCCTCAGTACCGCCGTCTACAATCACTACCAACGAATACACGAAATCCAGCGACGAGAGGACGAGCTAGAAGAATACTACAGGCGACAAGAACTACAAAGCCACATCACTCGACATCCAGTTGAGGATGAATTCCCCGGCCAACAATCAACCATGAACATCTACCCACCGCCATCTTCCCCAACCTCCTCCTCAACAACACGAGCACCCCTCGAACCACCCTCCCCACCCACCCTAATTGAAAAATCAAACGTCCTAATGCTCGGTCCCTCCGGCGTCGGCAAAACACTCATGACCAAAACCCTCGCCCGAATCCTAGACGTCCCCTTCTCCATGTCCGACTGCACGCCCTTCACCCAAGCAGGCTATATCGGCGAAGACGCCGAAGTATGTGTGCACCGACTTCTAGCAGCAGCCGACTACGACGTCGCGCGTGCAGAACGAGGCATCATCGTGCTCGACGAAATAGACAAAATCGCCACAGCTAAAGTAAGCCACGGCAAGGACGTCAGCGGCGAAGGGGTGCAACAAGCGCTTTTGAAAATAATAGAAGGCACGACGATACAAGTCCAAGCAAAGCAAGAGCGCGGCCGGCCCGCTACAGCAGGAAATGGGTCGGATCATAACACCTCCTCTCCTCCATCATCTTCATCACACCAAGGTCGCCAACACACCACAGTCCCTACATCGAGCTTCGGGTCACAGCCACCAGCGGCGGGAAAAGGCGAAACGTACAATATCAACACAGACAACATCCTTTTCATCTGCACAGGCGCCTTCATAGGCTTGCACAAAACAATCCGCGAGCGCATCTCCAAAGGCTCCATGGGGTTCGGCGCAGCCGTGCGCGCGGCACCTGGAAAGGACGGCAGCGATGTCAACGACCCTACTGTGCGAATAGGAAACAAAGCAGATGATGAGCTTTTTCGAAAACATTTACCTTATTACTCTGCACCTCATCCACCAGCTACACAACAATCATCATCATCATCATCCTCAAGCTTGGATGACCACACAGCCCTAGACGACCCAGCAACACACAACACGCTCGACCTAACCACCCCCCGCGACCTGCAAGCCTACGGTCTAATCCCCGAACTAATCGGGCGCCTCCCGATCCTGACCGCCCTCTCGCCCCTCCCCCTCTCCAGCCTCGTGCGCGTGCTAACCGAACCTCGGAACGCCCTACTCAGCCAATACACGACTCTCTTCTCTCTCTCCGGGATCGAACTGCGGCTCTCGACGCCCGCACTCTGGGAAATAGCAAAGCAAGCAAAAGCAATGGGGACAGGTGCCAGAGGGTTGCGCACGGTGATGGAAGGCGTGTTGATGGAAAGCATGTTTGAGACCCCTGGGTCTGGAACGCGGTTTGTGTGGGTTGGAGAGCGGGCGGTCAGGAGGGAGGAGGGGGTTAGGTGGTGGGGGAGGGAGGGGAGGGGAGAGTGGTTTGCAGCGTGGGAGGGGGAGGAGGAGGAGTGGGAGAGACGGAGGGGAAGGGGGAGGAAGGAGGTGCTGGAGCAGGAGCAGGGTGGGGGAGGGACGTTTGTGGAGTATAGAGAGGCGCAGAGGATGAGTGGAGCTGGATGAGGCGAGATGAGCGATGGATGTACTGGATAGTGGTAAAGAAGAAGAGCAAATGTTTCGTAATGACTAGTAATGAATTTAGAACTTGATTAGATCTTGAGGTCCTGTCAGTACATCAGATACTCATGATCCGAGCTCAGACAGTCATGTATGAGTTGTTCTAATATTTTGTTGGCGCCTCTCGTCATTGCTTCAGAGGCATGGCTCGTCACTGCATTACAGGTGGAGAGTCATGATGGAGTTGCATTTGTTCGCAGCAACGATGTAAGCATGTTACATAGAACTTCCAACAAGGCCTAGAGAACTCTCTTCCTCTTCTTCTTAGACCACAAGACGTAATCGGCTAATAGCCAACAACCTCTTTTCAGCAAAAACAGTCTTCACAAGCCGTTATTGGTAAATTTGGCAAGCCTCCCAAGTGTTCAGCCTTCGTCTCTTTGCCGACGGACTTGGACTCGGCGCACTCTCCCGTCTCTGTCTGTACTCCGACATCTGATCAGCGAGGACTAGCCAGTCGGACTCGTGCCCGCCACTCTTGCACTTCTGTTGCCGGCCAGCAGTTGTTGGTCCACCAAACTCGTATCTTCGCAGCTGATCATGCACCACTCTGAAGCGTCTTGAAATAGGTTGTTTGCTTGAACCGCTCATGTCACCAGCCTCATTCAGTTCTGACATCTCATCGTCGGCAACTTCTGAGTCTGTGTCTGCGATGGCAACTTCGAATTGAGAGGCTGTCAAGTCGTTGCGATAGGAGATATCGTTGAAGTGGGGGACATCGCTGCTGTAGGAGATATCATTGCTGTAGGGCATATCGTTGCTGTGAGGCTGGCGATTCTCGGTATGCTGGACAGTCTGCACGCTAGATCAGTAAAGTGGTTTTACGATTTTGCAAATTTGTTCGCTTACCTCCTGATTCGAAAGTGATTCTTTGTGACCGTGGCCAGTCACATTGCATCTTTCACCAATATGCGAGTCCTCTCTTTTGATATTCTCCTTCTGCTTCGACGCAGCGACAGGACGTTTGGTTTTTGGTGATATTAGTGACGATCTCATCGAAGGTTGAGGTGAAGGAGTTTGTGGGCGTGAAGCGTCCGAGGGCAGAAAGCGAGCTAGACATTCAGTCGAGAAGTTGTTTGATAGAGAATGGTCCCATACAGGACCAAAAAGTGCATTCTTGAGGTTCCACCCGTCAGCTTGGAGAGCTGCCAGTTCAGGCTCCGGCAGATTATCATGTGGATGCTGAAATGTGGGCGGCAGAGGAGTGGACTCAGTGTCGTGTGTTGATGACTTTCTTGACTTGCGTGCTTTTAAGCGTCGGAATCCTGATGATGAGGGCATCGTTGATGTGGATTATGAGAGTTGTGATTGATGAATGAGAGCGATACTGCTAGCAGTGATGGTGTTGGTGATTGCTCGAAGCAGAGAGTGACGGAACTGTGGTTGATAACAATGTGAGCTGCGTCGATAGCTATTCACAGCTGTTGGAAGAATATCAATAGAATGAAGCAAAAGTTTGATGCAAAGCAGAAATGATATTGTGAAAAGAAGAAGAAGAATAATGAGAGAAGAAAGGCAAAACACACGAGAAAGAGAAAAGAGGGCCAAGCTCCAAAACGGACGTCAAAGACTGGGACGGCAAGTGCGACCTGTAGCTACACTTATCAATTCCATAATCTCACTTTCCACGTCATGGATTGTTACAACGAAGCACTGTATGCCCGAACGAGTGAGGACGCTCTTCCGCAACGATATACACATTCACCAACTGTTGATACAATAGTCTTATGCTGTTTCTTCACACCCACCATTCGCGAATAGTAGTATTTGATAGGCTTAGATCCGCTACTCCATGCCAATGTAAGAACCCCCTCTCGAGCAGAGTCTTCTAAATTCCTTCTAACATCATATGTTCTTACTCGTCGTCGCCACTGCTCTTGAATGGACGAGATCCACTTTGAATCATACCAGGACCAGAGTAACCTTCTGAAGAAATACCTGTAATGGGTTCCGACTTTTGTGACTATTGTGCGAAAGCATATCAGCGGGTGCTCTTTGGATATTATAACTGGTACTGGTATATAAGTACTAACCTTCATGTACTCGTTGGTCAATTCTTGCCATTCCTTGCTCATGGTCTTTGGTGGTGGGCGAGCGAAGTAGCGTCCGCCGAAAAAGAGTACAGCACTTGCACCCAAACAACCAACGATCCATCTCATAATAATCCATTTCTCACCAGGATCGGGAAGCTTCCTTGGGCCGTGGGGTCCAAAGGCAATCCAATAAGCTATTTGAAGAAGGTCAGCTTTCCGCACGTACATAGTCCGACATTCAACAGCCTGAAGGATCCAGGAAAGCGACTTTATAATCTGGCCGGATAACCACGGTATGCTCATACTGCCATACATGATTGTCTTGAGAGTAAACTATACTTACAGGCTTTCTTCTCCTGTGTGGTAAGCTCGTTCCAGTCAACAGTCATCCGATCACGAAGAGCCATCCAGAGCTCGGCCTGCTCCTGAGGAGGCATAGCTTCCCATCTCTTTTCAATGTTGGCGAGAGTAGGGTTCGACACAGCGTGCTGCTGGCGGTTTTGCTGAATAGCTAAGGGAGCGCATTGAGGTTGGGCGCGACGAGTAGCAGCGGAGAGAAGAGAAGTGGACGGGCGCAGCACTCTGGCGGCTGAAGTCCGCATCATGCTGGGCTAGTTGAGTATGGAGTGGAGAGGGAGATGCTGGATGAGACACCGAGAAAGGCGGACAGCTGTAGCTCGAGTTGATATCGGAGTTCGTGGGTGTCTGGCCAAGGTTGAGGTCAAGTCGTCGACGCCGTCTGTAGTTACAATTTGGACGTCAGCCCTAAATTGGCGCATGAGTCAGGTTCCACCAAAAGCCAATGGCTTTGAAAAAGTGTTCAATGGCAGCAAACTCAATGATAAACATACAGACAGGAATCAGATAAGACGGCTAAGTACAACCAAATAGTATGCTCACTGCCGATACTGGTCATTGTCGAATGTTACATGCAGAATGAACTCAGACTCTCAAAATGTCCCTTCAAGCCTGTCTACTTGTGACGCAACATTCCCTGCCACAACCCGTCTGAGCAGACAGAAGTCTATGATGTTTATTTACGTTTTCGATATGAAAGACGACATGGTAGTATCATTTATCTTGATCTTGGCCTAGAGATAGTGTCAGTGCTACAAGACCACATATAAAGACGGATACCGAACCTATAAGCAGCTTTACTAGGTAGTCACAGCTACGAGCTTTGTGGGTGCGAGGTGGTTTGGCCTGAATGGATTGTGCGATCCTGCTTGGGTGCTTGATGGGGATTATTCGGTGGGCTATCGTGGAAGCATGACCAAGCATGAGTGCAAGAAAGATGCAGAGTATAGCTAATCAAAAAGAGATTGATTTCAAAAACAATTACCTCAACCAAAGACGCCAATTCACGAAAGCCCAACAACAGATCCAAAACCAGCCGGATTCTTCAAAACACAAAGCGCAATGATCCAAAGCAACGAATCCCCACTACTCAGACGACACTTCGAGACGTTCCTTGGTCTGATGACATGACTTAGCGTGTCTAGCTCTGGTAGCAAGGTTAGTCGATATCCGACATAGATCATCAACACTCTGTCAGCGACTCACCTTCAAGGATTTCCCTCCTTTCCTCCTCATCTGGTACGTACGTCTCTTCGCCGTCAGTATCCTCGTCATCCACCTCCAGCGCTCGACCGACATGATCTTGGCCTCTGAGCAGTCCTGCAAGGACCTCTCTAGCGGCTCGAGAGTTGATGTTGAAAACGGGAGAGTGAAGATTGATTGTGTGGTTGTAACTGACGCTCGGGTGAAGAGCTGCGCTTGTGTGGTCGGATGCATCCGACGTTGAGACCGCAGTTGATTCTTCGTGTTCGTCATACTCGCTGGTGTTCTGTTGCTGCAGCCATTGCCGAACATCTGGCTGCAAGTTCTGCTGCACATTGGAAATAGGTAGGGTCGGTTTCGTCGAGGTCGTTTTGCCTGGAGCAGGTCTATGAGAGCAAGATGTCAGTACTTTGCCTCAACTGTACGAATGTAGGAGACACTTACTGGTGGCCACCTTGTAAAAACCGACGCAGCCATGAAATAATTACGACGGAAAGCAAGATTGCAGAAACCCAGAAGGTCACTCGACTGCTTTGAAGAACAACGTGGCATATTCTCAAGATCTTCTCGGACTCTGATATGAGTAGCGCCTCTTGCCGGTTGCCGGTTTCCGAAAATGCCAATGACGGGTGTGCCATATCCCATGCTAGCCAGAAGACCGCGAAACTCGCTAATGCGATACACAATGATACTGAGAAGAGGAAGGGGTGAATCATGATGAGAGTGGTGATATCTTCTTGTGTCGTGTAGTATCTGCTTTGGTGCTGTGTGCTGTCTGGATGTTTTGCTATTAGTGCTTCTGAATCTTGATTTGTGCTTGCGATTTGTGGTTGCGATGATGAAGAAAAGAAGAGTAATGCTTGAAACGAATCGCGGCCTCGCGCAAATACTTATATATCTCACCACTTCATACTTGCCATGGCTTTGTTTCACAATCTTAGGTGAAACATGATCAAACATACACAACGTAGATAGAACGTTAAACATGAAGGTTCATCAAACACAAGTTTTTGACATAGACAAAGAAATCAGAACAGGAGACACAGACACACTAAAGATCGATTGGTCAAACACGATTTTGAGACAAAGAAATCTAAAAACAGAAACATGGGGCGTATGTTTTGGCTGTGATACAAAGAAAAGTGAGACAGATAGCAACACTGGCAAGTTTCACATCAGCTTGTCCATTCAGGTCCGGTTCTTGATTGAGACGTGTCGACACTCGATCTTGGTAGGAACATGTTCTTCGAATGGCGTCGACGGTAGAGCTCGTCCCAAATTCCATCTGCAAATTTGCCCTGGTTTTGCAATGATATATGCTTGCGTGGTTTAGGGCAATGCTTAGGATGTATCATATATGTCGGATAGATACCTTGTCTCGGTATTTGTCGCGGAGGGGCGATGTAATGATATACGGATGAGTCCGATACAGGCATGAGCAGAGCAAGATAATGAGATTGGTCCGCAAGGCAGCAAGTGTCGAATAATCCGTGACTTGCGAAAAAGATTTCACCGTTTCTATTTCTGAACTTTGTGCTGTGTCAACAGTTTAGTTTTGAATTCGAAGACATCAACATGGCTCCTCCGAAATAGCATTTTTCATGGCATTTGTCAGTCAGGTCTATCAGTAGCACCACACCGCTGCAGAGCTTGCAAGTACTTCGTATAGCGTGGTGGGCGATCAATCTGAAGATGACTTCGCCTGTATCACGGTGCTTGCCGCAAGACGGAAGCTGTACAAGAGGTTTTGTCTACATCCATTGAGGTATTCGGTGAGTCACGCCAAGATCGTGTTGTGGTCGAGTTCCGGAGCAGTCATCCTGGAGGTTTTCGGGAAGCTCGATATCATAACATTTCTAGACGTAGGAAGCAAGAAGGAAAGCATCTCTCGGGAGAGAAAGGAACCAGAGTAGTTACTTGTAGACAGGTCATTACAATCTCAGCGAACAATTCCGATTCCTCCCGTCCGTGTCATCTGTCTTTCGCCAGAATACTTCGTCAGGTTGTTGTTTGCATGTGACAAGCGCCCCTCCGAAATGTTGAGCAGCTTGTACTTCTTTATCTGCACCACCCCTCCTATTTTCCACAACTCACATACACACAAATTTCACAGCTCAAAATGGTTATCAAGGTACGCATATCTCACCGTAAACCGCTGAGCTCTTGTTGTATCATCCAGGATCCGATTCAGCTTGATGCCGCATAGACGGAAGCTCGAGATGAGATGGAGAACTTTGAGCTTAGCTGTGAATGAGATGAAGGAGCTTAAGCTTCACTCGGAATGAGAGCTGTTCAACTAACACGACGACTCTATAGGTCGGTATCAACGGTTTCGGCCGCATTGGACGTATTGTCTTCCGCAATGCGTAAGTTGGACGATTTCATATGCACAATTCGCAAATTTTGTTAACATCCGCGGCAGCATCGAGCACGGTCAGGTCGACATTGTCGCCGTCAACGACCCCTTCATTGACCCCAAGTACGCCGTATGTTCAATCACACAAGATCAGAAGAAGCAAAAGAGCTGGACATTAATACCTCGACCAGGCCTACATGTTGAAGTATGACTCAACCCACGGCCAATTCAAGGGTGAAATCAAGGTTGAGGGCAACGACCTCAATGTCAACGGCAAGACTGTCAAGTTCTACACCGAGAAGGACCCTGCCAACATCCCCTGGGCCGAGACTGGTGCTTACTACATTGTCGAATCCACCGGTGTTTTCACCACCACTGAGAAGTGCGAGGCTCACTTGAAGGGTGGTGCCAAGAAGGTTGTCATCTCTGCTCCCTCTGCTGATGCTCCCATGTTCGTCATGGGTGTCAACGAGAAGGAGTACAAGTCTGACATCAAGATTCTCTCCAACGCCTCTTGCACAACCAACTGCTTGGCTCCTCTCGCCAAGGTCATCCACGACAAGTACGGAATCATCGAGGGTCTCATGACCACCATCCACTCCTACACTGCCACCCAGAAGACCGTGGATGGTCCTTCCGCCAAGGACTGGCGTGGTGGACGTGCCGCTGCTGCCAACATCATCCCATCCAGCACCGGTGCCGCCAAGGCCGTCGGAAAGGTCATCCCATCGCTCAACGGCAAGCTTACCGGCATGTCCATGCGTGTTCCTACCCAGAACGTCTCAGTTGTTGACTTGACTGTCCGCATCGAGAAGGGCGCTTCATACGATGAGATCAAGCAGACCATCAAGGAGGCCGCCGAGGGCGAGTACAAGGGTATCCTTGGCTACACCGAGGACGAGATTGTTTCCTCCGATTTGAACGGTGACGTCCGCTCATCCATCTTCGACGCCAAGGCTGGTATCTCATTGAACCCTAACTTCGTCAAGCTTGTTTCTTGGGTATGTTTACTTTACAACTTTTCAGAACGTTATTTTAACATCGCATAGTACGACAATGAATGGGGTTACAGCAGACGTGTTCTCGACCTCCTTGTCCACGTCGCCAAGGTCGACGGCAACAACTGACTTTCCAACCAAGACAGTGGTGGTGAAAGAAGTCGATTATGATGATGGCAGGTTCAAAGCTTTGTCTTCAAGGAGCGAAAGCTATTGGAAGGAGACAGGAGCCTGCTCGTACTAACGTGCTTATTGTCATGTCAAAATTCAAACAATTATATGACCCCAATCCCAGTGCCCTAAGTTTAATATGAGCAACTGAGTGCTGAGTATTTGTAGTGCATCTCATCCGCCAATCATCTATTGTCACGTCTTTTAGCGCTCTCCCTTTGTCATCGTTCAATGTCAGCTTATCCAGGAGCAAACTCAAAGCATCTCCTCCTGAACGACCTGGCTGGTTATTTGATAGTGGAATAGATGCTAAGCGGTATGACAGGAGCCCTGCACGCATAGTACGGAACTATCTAGAACTTCAATGCTGTTTGTCGAGGCTCGTCGAGGAGCTTTCAACATTGTCCAACACTGGCCAATATCGCATCACTTCACATCCTTCAGCTTTCGATGCCTACGATATTTTGTATTGTTCGTTCAGGCACACTGCCGAAGGTACGCTCGTACTGATGCTAGATCCTTCCGCTTGTTGGCTTGGGTTATGTGAACTCGTCTTGAGTGTGTTTAGTGACCTTTCGAGAACCTTTGCAGCAGCTACACCAACCTTTTGCAAAAGCATCACCATTCCATTGCCTGAAGGAGTAGTTCTAATCCAAGTCGATGAAGAAGACAGGAAAGGTTTGTCGTCAGAGCGGGCGCTGACATAATCAATCCAAGATTAATGTTCATGCTTCACGACATCCTGATTCACCTCAAAAAAAGTCCGGGGGAACGATGCGTAGGTGGCACCATTTTAGGTGCTCGGCGTTCGTGATGAGTGATGCTAACTTCCGTTGACTGCGCTGATGCAGTTGACCACGGTGCTATGACCAAAGGTGACTCAGACATAGCTGGCGCAGGAGTGAGCTCATATCGAAATGTAGTACAATATCAACAGTATTAACGAAGTTCTCAGGTCATCTTAGCATTCCTTCTTTCCGCATATATCACGTTCGGAGCAGTTCTGCTTGCCTATCTGACTGGCCAAGTCGACGCAGAATTGCTCAACGATGTTGACACTCGCATCTTAAGGATCCGGTCGACCGCCTCAAAACATCCTCGCATCCACGCTACACTACGACAAGCAGTTCTTGTTCTCAGCGATCAGCAAGTCGTGACAGGCATCGCAATCATGGGAGCAGGTTTCCGACGTCTGACAGATGGTTTTGTCTCCGTCTACCACTTTCAAATCGCGCTTTACCTTGCCTGGATGTCCAGTAGTGTGCATCTCTCCGCCCTCACGATCCTGGCAACCCACTTGAACAACCACCCAGCCTTGAAGGTGTGGAGGCTCTGTGGTATGCTGGTCCTGCTGGTGCTGCTGTTGATAGGGCTTGTGCCGACGCTGAGCAACGACTGGGGCATCGACTATTGGCCTGGCATGGTGGACGGTGCGACTGGATGGGGCATCCCGGCAGACTGTTTCTGGGGCCAGATGTGGGGTGATGGTATCAACCCGGATGCAGTATTCGGCATCATCGTGCTTATCACCAGCTACGTCTGGAAAGTGGGCGGGCTCTTTGCCTCAGCACGGCGGGCGTTTCGTCGGTGGTTCAGACATCCCCTTGAGTGGCTGATGGAGAGTACGCTGTCCTATCTGGCTCGCAAACATAAGGACTGCAACGAAAGATCGCGGCTATGGTTGTGGCTATTTAGGCTGGCTGTGGCCGTCTACATACCTGTGACGACTGCACTCGAATGCGCTGCGTCCTTTTCCGCATCGCTCTGGGTTTCCGCGTTAGGACTAGTCTTTGGCACCATGCAGATCCAGATACCTAGGAAGCAGAATCTAGACCTGACTGCCACAATCGAGGACAACTATCGCGGCTTTGGACAACTTGTCCCCTTGATACTCCTAGTCCAACCAGCAGGTGCAGTCTTTGAACACCTTTGGAAAGAGGACCAAGGAGCCACGCCAGCGCCTGCAAATCAACCACAAATCGGCACTCTCGACATGCAGGAATTCGAAATCAACGATAATCCCGACGTCTCGGAGGACTTGCCGCTTTGCTCAACGAGTAGGAGCCTGCTCTCTTACATGGCGCATCAGAAGCCCCAACCCATCTCGTACCGGACAGCTACACGAACACCTGTCCTCGAACTCTTATACAGCTCTCGATTGTTCGCGGGAATCGTATGGTTGAACCATCTCAGTGTACTTGGTACAAGCATTTTTCTGTTCTATACGGATTCGCTTATTATTGGGAATGCTAGCACGTCAAATTGGCTTTTTATTCTTGCGGCTGTGGGAGTGTATGGTGCACTGTCTTTCGTGGTTACTTTGGTTATCACGCCGTGCTCGAGGTTGGGAACTTGTGGATAATGTTTGAATTTCGGGAAAAGAGTTGGTGGATGTGACGGAAGAGAGCATGCTGGTTTCGATGTATGTACTGTATGTCCTACACTACAAATACTCTATGAAGTATACCATTCCTCTATCCTTCTCCGGATATGTGAGCTTGATAACCTGGTTTATCAGATACTGAAATCGGTAAGGAAACTCAGGTAGACGGTGACAACAGTTTATATGAATTGCAGGACTTGCGATATGATAAGTGATTTTCTTCAGCTTTCAGTCGCATTTCGGCAGTTTGTGTGGCCTTGATGATCTCCCATCCGCAATAGCTTCAGAACAGAAACTGAAGGCACAGATTCTGCAGAAACAGAGTATGATCATATTGCAAGAGAATGACCGCTAGCTGGTATAGCGTTCACTCATAGGAAGAAGCCGGAAATTGCTGGAGGAGATGAGGAAACTCTGCCTCCATCCAGGTCCATTATTGCCACACTTCACAATAACGCCATCGAAAGACCGAGCATAAGGTAGAAAGTGATAGGTATTGACTAGAAGATCAGTAATCCGGCTCTTGGAAGGTGCTAGCACATGCCAGAAAGCTCTAGTTCTTCCTCGTTGCTACCAGCGTGCCAATAGTGGGGCTTTCTAACGTCACTATGCCAGAAGATTCCATTGAATTCGCTGCAAAAGTTGTCGGTGCTTGTTGAGGTATATCAATCCTTCTTCCCACAACAAACATCCTCTCTTCTCCATCTTCACTCTCAGACATCCCACAACACTCTTCTCTTGATATTCATTCTCACTTTCAAAAGTTCACTTGAGATACCCCCTTTCTGTTTCTTTCAACCTCTGTACAACCACACATCATGTCTGCTATCGGAATCGATTTGGGAACTACCTACTCCTGTGTGGGTATCTTCCGTGATGACCGTAAGTCAATTCCAGTTCTTCCACCATTCTGGCCTTCCTTCTAACACCTCTCAGGCATCGAAATCATCGCCAACGACCAGGGTAACCGCACAACGCCGTCCTTCGTTGCTTTCACAGACACCGAGCGTCTCATCGGAGATGCCGCCAAGAACCAAGTCGCCATGAACCCATACAACACAGTCTTCGACGCAAAGCGATTGATCGGTCGCAAGTTCGCCGATGCTGAGGTCCAGGCCGACATGAAGCACTTCCCTTTCAAGGTCATCGAGAAGGCCGGCAAGCCTGTCGTTCAGGTCGAATTCAAGGGCGAGGACAAGACATTCACACCCGAAGAGGTTTCAGCCATGATTCTCACCAAGATGCGTGAGACTGCCGAGTCCTACCTTGGTGGTACCGTCAACAACGCCGTCGTCACTGTTCCTGCTTACTTCAACGACTCTCAGCGTCAAGCTACCAAGGATGCTGGTCTTATTGCTGGATTGAACGTCCTCCGTATCATCAACGAACCTACTGCTGCCGCTATTGCCTACGGTCTCGACAAGAAGACTGAGGGTGAGCGCAACGTTCTCATCTTCGACTTGGGAGGTGGTACTTTCGATGTGTCTCTTCTTACCATTGAGGAGGGTATCTTCGAGGTCAAGTCTACTGCTGGTGACACTCACTTGGGTGGTGAGGACTTCGACAACCGTCTCGTTAACCACTTCGTCGCTGAGTTCAAACGCAAGCACAAAAGTACGCCAAACATTCCAATCATTCTCGCAAAGATTATCAGCTAACAACTTTCATAGAGGATTTGTCTGCCAACGCCCGTGCCCTCCGCCGTCTCCGCACTGCTTGCGAGCGTGCCAAGCGTACCCTTTCCTCATCCGCACAGACCTCCATTGAGATTGACTCTCTCTTCGAGGGTATCGACTTCTACACCTCCATCACCCGTGCTCGTTTCGAAGAGCTCTGCCAGGACCTCTTCCGCTCCACCATGGATCCCGTCGAGCGCACGCTCCGTGACGCCAAGATCGACAAGTCCTCTGTTCACGAGATCGTCCTTGTCGGTGGTTCCACCCGTATTCCCAAGATCCAGAAGATGGTCTCCGACTTCTTCAACGGCAAGGAGCCCAACAAGTCCATCAACCCCGATGAGGCTGTTGCCTACGGTGCTGCTGTCCAGGCTGCCATCCTCTCTGGTGACACCTCTTCCAAGTCCACCAACGAGATCCTGTTGCTCGACGTCACTCCTCTCTCTGTCGGTATTGAGACCGCTGGCGGTGTCATGACTGCTCTCATCAAGCGCAACACCACCATCCCCACCAAGAAGTCCGAGACTTTCTCCACATTCGCTGACAACCAGCCTGGTGTTCTCATCCAGGTCTTCGAGGGTGAGCGTACTCGCACTAAGGACAAGTGAGTGAATTATTTTCTTTTTGTCTTTTTTTCTTTCTTTTTCGATGTCAAGGGGTAAGTCTATGCCCCTTGACATCATTCACTACGACATTATTCACTTCGATGACAATCCTAACATTATATTAACATATCTTCACAGCAACCTTCTCGGAAAGTTCGAGCTTACTGGTATCCCACCTGCACCGCGTGGTGTTCCTCAGATCGAGGTCACCTTCGACATGGATGCCAACGGTATTATGAACGTCTCTGCTCTTGAGAAGGGTACTGGAAAGTCCAACAAGATTGTCATCACCAACGACAAGGGTCGTCTTTCCAAGGAGGAGATTGAGCGCATGTTGTCTGAGGCCGAGAAGTACAAGGCTGAAGATGAGGCTGAGGCTGGCCGTATCTCTGCCAAGAACGCTCTTGAGTCGTATGCCTACTCGCTTAAGAACACTCTTGGTGACTCCAAGGTTGACGAGAAGCTCGACGCTTCTGACAAGGAGACTCTCGAGGCTAAGATCAAGGAGACTGTTGCATGGCTCGACGAGAACCAGACCGCCTCCAAGGATGAGTATGAGTCTCAACAGAAGGAGCTCGAGGGCGTTGCGAATCCCATCATGATGAAGGCATGTCCTTCCCTATCGTCTTTACATGACTAAAAGCTAACCTATGTAATAGTTCTACGGCGCCGGCGGTGAAGGTGGACAAATGCCTGGTGGAATGCCCGGAGGTGGCATGCCTGGAGGTGGTATGCCCAACATGGGAGGTGACCATTCAGATGGTCCTACAGTTGAGGAGGCGAGTTTTCTTGATTGTTATCACTCAGATCATCTGCTAACATCATCACAGGTTGACTAAGCGTCTTCACCAAACCATCGACCGTTTCTTTTGTTGCATGTATAGCATGGCGTTTTGAACACCTCAGATCTAATGGCTGGGACGGAAATCTGCTCTTACGACTTGATGAATGAGTGGGAAAAAGTATAGTGTAGTCATAGTTTAGAGCTTCGATGAAATAGAATCTGAAGCCTTTTGTCACGATATTCCTCTGTTCTATGTCCACACTTTGTATCTCTTTTTCTTTTTGGCTTCCAGTGTTGTTTGACGTCCTCGGTGATTAATAGTAATCTTTTGGACATGGCCAATCTGTCGACCTCAAATGATTGAAGCAAACACATATTCACTTTTTTCCAACCAGAAAGTGTGCTTGGAAACCGTGCCATATAGAGTGCTAATACACTTTCCGATGATCATACTTCCTCTAGGTATCTGTATATCTCAATTCTGAAGAAGCTTTTTGGCTGTCATTGTCAACAATCTAGAACAGGGTGTGACGTCCTTCAACCTATTTATTTGTGTTGACAATCAAGAACTACACCGCCAAAACTCCTAGCAGACTATGTTGTCCATCCCTTCCATCCACCTTCTTACAATATCTTTCATATGGTCCAAAGCATCATGGAAATGGGAGAAGGTCCTTGCCGCCACGTCTCTCCAGACAAATGGTGAGTCTGTGTGTGTAACACGAAAGGCCAAGTTTTGCACGATGAGTATCATCATCACCATTCACCCATACAGTGAATGACCATTCACCTTGGCATCCTACCAGCGCCTGTGCTTCGTATCAAGGAAAGCGGCAGCAAATGAAGACAGCAAGAACCGCTGAGCCATCCACCTGCTCAATAAGCAGGCTCTTTATTGGTCACTATGGCTCCGTTCATTCACTAACACACAATTCACCCATTCACTCTATCTACAGCGTTTGATACGGTGAATCCGATGCCTAGCCCCATTCAGTGCTCATCAATAGCAAATGTCTTACTATTGTTGTCTATTGATATATTAGCTTCAATCTCCTCTGCCTTCTTTACTTTGTGCTTTCTTCTTCCTATATCCGCCACAACACTGGGCCTTCAACTGCAGCTGTAAACCGTTCATGGTTTCGTTGCTCTAGTGTTTTCATCACATATAGATATATATTTACTCTGCTCTCGGGAAAAGTTCAATGACCCAGCAATCCTCTCCGAACTTATCTCGCATATAATCGAGCTGCTTCCGGACACAAATCTGTATAGCACCTTTCAACATTCCAGACTGTACAGCAACGACTATCCCTGCCTGCCTATGTGGGGCTGTAATCGAACAGAATGAGCTTGAATTGCTCAAGGCGATGACAGAGGAAAGCTCTAAGAATAGAGTTGTCAATTCAGCACAAAGCCGACCTACTCCACCGATTGAAAGACTACCTATCGAGATCATGTCGTCTATCTTCAACCTACTTCCGGATACCAACCTTATGGCTATCACGATGACCTCAAAATGGATGAAGATGATCGCGAGGAAGGAGTGTGTTAGATTCTATCGCCTATTAAACCACCCAGATACCCTAGACAATCCATGGGTGAAAGAGGAAAGATATCGTCGTTGGTTACTTGGACAACGACAAGTTAAGAAAGATACGCCGTGAGATCCTGGACATGCTACTACTCGACGCTCCTGGGGCAAGATTTTTGTCGAGGGACATGTGCATGAGAGTATGCTGGAATCGGTGGACTACAAGAAGCACGGGAAGCATCAAAAGATCTTGATTGGAGAGCAAGTTCCCGCGATTGGCTGGTATCTTGCGGATGTCATCTTCAAGACTGCTCTGATAGATGTAGCAGTCCTGCACTCGGGGCTGGTTCAAAAAGAAAGATCTGCTCTCGTGGAAGAATCCAACAACCCGACAATCAGCTCCGAGCACTGGTCTTACTGTACGATGTCTCACCGCACGGTCTCAACTTACACCCAGCCTGCGACAGAGCCTTCGAGCACACAATCCCCAGAAGCTTTGGCCATTCTATTCAGTTCCGAGGTCGTCCTCATAGGGTAGGTGTAGCAGTTGTTATGCTATCAAACTAAGCTAATATCAGACAGATAGCCTCATTGCTTTCTGTCTACTCTGTGACCAGCACGTTGCTAGTATTTGCTCGACCACGCCCGAACACATTCGCATGAACAGAATCCAATCAAAGAACTTCGAGAGTCAAGTCTTCAATGTCGTAGCTCATATTGCCATCGGCAGCGGTAACTACCATATTAGCTTTGCTGCAGCTGTATGTCTACATAGTGATTCATATCGAGCTTCGCTTAGTAGTCCTGAACTTCGGGGTGGATGCAGTACAGAGCCTTCTTTCGATGTCATACTCCTTACCAATCGTACAGCGGTCGGTGATATTAGCTTCTTCCGGGACCACGCAAGCGTGACCGTCCGCTAGACAGACTTCGCAGTGAAGAGAGGCTCTGTGCGGCGTTATGTTCTTACGTTCAATGACTTTTCAACGCCAGTGGTGATGTGGTTTGTAGCATTTCAGGTGGCTGCAAATGCCCTAGGCCAGATCTTTTTGCCAAACACGCTCGGTTGCGACGGTATGCTCGTAGACCTCTGGTCGTCGTGACCAAAGTTCCTGCAATAGGTCCTGAGCAGTCTTAGATGTGGAGGAGTTTGAGTTGGTGTGGGCGGTAGTCATGGTTTTGCCCACCTTCAAAGGTACCAAACAGACCCCGTAGTAGGGAAAGTCTCTGTACGGCGTTATATTCCCGAGATCTATGACCTTTCCACGACAGGAATGATGTGGTGTGTAGCACTTTAGGTGATTCCAGTTCTTGGCGTTGGCGACGGCATTGCAACTCTAAACTTGGTTTTGTGAGGATACTGGGCAACCTTCCAGACTGTACAGACTCGGACGAGTTGTTGAAATCCGAGTGGAGAGGTGTCTGGGATAATGAGGGGGTTCTAACGGTAACGGAGGGGGACTTTGGCTGTGACTAGTGCCGTTGCAGTTTGGGAGGAGGTTAAGCAGGTAGAGAGCATTATATCTTCCAAGCATCAAAGGCAGCGGTGGCGACACTGTAAACGGGTTTCTGGTGATTGAGGAGGCTGTATATATCGTTGTAGGCATGATGTGCTTGATAAGAGTAAGTATTTCGCATCTGTGTGGTGGTGGCGGCAATATCGCGAAGCTTGACTTGGTTGTGAGGGTTGCTGGACGCCTTTAGGACCGTTTAGACTCGAAAGAGGGATTAGAATCTAGGTAGGGATGTGTCTGGCATGATGATGAGATCCTGATGAGAACCTGATGAGGAAGGACTAGAGACTCGCTGTGAGGGGTGCTGGAAGCTTTTCGGACAATAGGACTCAGTCATACTGCCTTTGGGATCGGAGAGGAAGTATAAAGAGATAATACATGAATGCACAGATCAAGCCGGAGATGAAGTGTTCTTTTGTGTACGGTGCTGCTGGCTTTGCTTATTGTTGCGCTTTGGTATTTTGTTGGTCAATAAGGCTCAGGACGGAGTTGAGGTGGCTGTTGTCTGGATTGAGGGAGGGTGATAGTAGGGCAGTGTTGGTAGGGCAGGGATTGGTGATATCAGATGACTATAGCTGCAAGAATGGAGTTGGTTATACAAACAGATTTCAAGGTCGTGAGGGGAATATCCTGCTTATTTCGGACGTCGTTGTCCTCTATGTCCAGCCGTATATGCCGATACTCCCGCTGCTGGGATATCTAATCATTAATCATTCATCATGAAGAAAACATACCGTGTGAGGTGCCTCCACCTACTTTTTCTTTCCACCTTCTTTGATCAGATCATGATTTATCCCCTCCTCACCACAAAAACACCAACTTCAAATCCCATATTCACAACCGCATCCATCCTATTGACAGGTCTTTTTTCAACCCCATCCAATACCTCCCTGACAACCTGTATTGGCATTTTTTCCGCCACCTCGCCCTCTTTGTATTGTCTTGCCTTTGCAAAGTATTGCCCGACCTCATTCCTGACTCTCGTCTTCTCTTGCTTGATCCACCAATCTGCCCATATCTTTCTCTCTAGGGTGACTTGGTGTGTTGCTGCATGCACTAGTGTGAATGTTCCAGTGGCAGAAGCGCCCTCTGCTTGACTCAGGCGTTTACGGATGTGAGCTGCCCCTCCGTTGAGCTCCGTGCAGAGGGCCAGGGCGCGGCGGCGCATAGTGTCGAAGGGAAGGAGATGTGGTATGGCCGGCATGCGGCCAATGGCTTCGGAGAGATCGGCGGAGTAGCCATTGACAACACACATCGTGCGAAGGAGGGGATCGAGGATAGGACCAAGATAGTTGTTGGCGAAAGTCTGGGCGCCCTGGAGAGTAGGGTAGATGAAGACGAGACAGCCGTTATTTGGTGCGAGCTCGACTAGACGGTCGACCAGGAGTGATGGGCCACGGGTATTGAAAAGGTTGACAAACTCGTTGATTGAGGAAGGAGGGATGTAGCGCTCGACGATGGAGAGGTTGATGGTTTCTGGCGCGGCAAGAGGACGGTGTTGACCTAGTGCCGTAGGCTTCACACCAGACTCATAATCTACAGCAGTAACAGCTGAGGAGAAGAATTTGGTTGTAAAGTAGTCATCGCTGGCGCCAAAAGGTTGGCCAGGTGTTTCGGGAGGAGATGTAGGAAGGTCAGCGAGGTTGAAGCGGCCTGGTACGGCGTGAAGGAGGTTTACCCACACCGTGGGACTAGTTGGCGAGCTCGAATGTATGCGTTTGATTATTTTGGGAAAGACGTGGCCAGGGATTGAGGGTGAGGGAAGAGCGTGGGAGAGGACTTGGAACGCACGACCGTTCAGTGATACAGTGTTGACACTGGAAACTATTAACGTGTTAGCCATCGGACAACAAGTCAAGGTTCTCAACATGCGGCCCAAGAGAGTTGTCGAAAGCCAGAACAAGCATTGCAAGTAGTCTACCCATTTCCTTTCTTTCGTTCCCCGTCGTCGTATGCGATCAATAGGGCAGGGCAGCGCAACATGAAAGTCACTTACGGATGGCTTGTATCGCATCCTCCAACCACGTCGGCGAATCTGTCTCGACATCTACAGACCCGCCGAACACCTGTCCTGCTGCCGCAGCTTCTCCGCCTCCAGATGGAGCTGCTTGTAATGCCCCACTCACAGTTTGTTCCCCTTCAGACAAACTCAGTCTACCAATTCCTGTCTTTTGTTCATCGCCTAAGTTCTCAACTGGTGGCATCCATCGAACCTCCAGCTTAACATCAGGTTCATCATCTGGTGGTGTCAGTACGTCCAGCAATTCAGGCTGAGTGTCTAAGGTTGAGATTGGTTGAGGAAAGTAATTGTGTTGTTCGTGTTGTTGTGAGGGCTGGTAATATGGTTCTGGAGTATTGGCGCCGACGTTAAACTCGATACTGTCCGAATTCCGAAGATGTGGTCGGGGTGCTCGAATCGGCGAGGTGATCGTGATGCGATCGGGCAGAATGGACTGAATGAGTAGCTTTTCTTCATCGTGATTGAAGTCGTCAGGATGAGGCGCAGCAATACCTAGCTGGTTGAAAGATGGAAGGCGAAGGTTGAAAAGGTTGTTGTCAGGCGGTGTGGGCAAGGATGGATCCAGACAGGAGTCAAGCGAAGCTGCAATGTCGTGAATGGGTTGCCTAGCAATTAGGCCAGCGGTGAACAGTGTCGATTGAGGTTGTTGCCCGGTGAATCCTTCACTTGGTGAGAACAACGGTAGTGCACCTGGTGCTTGCCCTTGAGGTAAAGGGCTTGCGACGCTGTTCAGGATTCTTGAATCTCTCCCAGTTTTTGTTGAAGTCTGGCACGCATACTTTCCAGCCGCTCTGGAGTTTGCTGTCGACGTGCTCAAGAAGAAATCGTTCTCATTGCGAGGAGATAGTATGCCCGGTGATGAGCCAGAGCCTGCTTTCACCACGTATGGTGTCTCAAGATGTTGACCATGTTTTCGTTGATCGAGGCGATTGTTAAACATGCTTGAAAGACGGCTGTCCTAGATCTCGTGTTTGAGCGCGAGTAGTTATCACTGTAGTGTCTTAGTGTTACAGATATATGTAGTAGTTTGCTGAGGTGTAATAGTGGTTCTACAAAGTTAAACACGATCTCTGGTTCTATACTGTTGATGCGCGTGGGCTGGGCAGCAGATTGAGACTTTACGTGAGTCCTGCCGTGTATAGAGGGTTCAGTATTTCGTATCAATTTCTAGAGCATGCGCCAGAATGAAACGTAATGACAGTAGAGGGTGATGAGAGAGTGACCTTGTAGAAAAAACAGCCCTGTGGTTGGTGTTTCCCACGCTGGCCTGAGGTCGAAAAGGCGCGCGTGATTAGAGTCAGGGTACAGGCGGAGTGGTCTGTTTTTCTGTCGCTGTGTGTCCCTCCGAAAGAAATATTCGCACAGAACTTCCTCTGAGCTGGTCAACACAGTAGTCACAAGGAAGAAAAAGCAACATTCTCTTACCTGGCTGACTGAAAGGAAGAGAGAACAAGAAGGCAGGACCAGATCGGTGATCCCAATCTGTTTGTTCTGGGCTTAACAATCAGGCCGAGTCTCTCTTGCCTAAACCGTCTTATTTGCCGCTTTGATTGATTGACCTTCAGTCACGGCTTGCTGCAACTTCCGAGATAGACAGCAAGAAGAAGAACCGGCAATTTCGAGCTCTGGTGCACCCTTTGGCTGCGGGACTAAAGACGCACGAGGCTATTCATGGGGTTTCTCCGATGCCAACCTCGCGTGGATGATGCCGGCTCGTCTCGTGGCCCGGGAAGTACTCTCGAGACGTGAGGGATGCTTAAACTAATTGGTGTGCCTGGAGTTGCTGCCGACAGTGTTGGGAGGCAAAGTGGCTTTCAACCGGACAATTGATGGGATGGAATAAGTTGGTAGAAGTGGTCGTCCCGAGTTTTACAGGGTGGTCGAATCTAAGTCTAGATCCTGGTTTCTGATACAGGGTTAGCAACTCGATGCTTGGACCTTTCTACATTTACTCGATGAGCAGCCTGGATACTCGTACATATCATGCTTACACTGCAAGGAATTCCACGGCTTGAATCTTTTCGTCATGAAACTGCTTCCCAATCACCTGAATGAACACATGTGTGGTCACATCGGGAAGATCGTGGCTTGTAAGCATATTCGCCTCTTGAGATGGCACCGTTGTGAGGCCGTTCTTACACGCACGCTGCATGCCATATTGAAAAGAGCCGCAATCGCCAATAGTGGTGGAGTATGTCCAACAAGCGGGCGAGCCAGAATTCGCAGACAAAGTACGAGTGATTATTGGATGGTGATTAATGCCATGACCGAGGTGAACTCGATCGGTGTGTCTTGAGGGCGAGAGGCCGCGGAAAACCTGCTTGACAAATAAGAAGTGGCTTGCATAGTGGCGAATCGTTTGGATGCTGCCAACTTTTTGATGGACGGGCCTCTTCCGTTCATTCGGCTTCTCCTACACAATCCTGACAATATATGAAACGGAGGTGTTTGAGGATCGCCTTTGATCGACCACGCCACGCTTTTGCACTGTCTCCCGCCTCCCGTTGCTGTTCCTGGCGATCTCACGAAGCCGCTAGGTGTTTCAGAATTGAAATGAAGTCCACTTGGGTTATATTGACAACCCTGCTCGCATACTCCTACTCAAAGAGGCAATCGCAAGCGAAAGACCAACACTTTCAGAAGTCAAGCACGGGCAAGCAACACGGTATTTGTGAGAAGAAGCCCTCGAGTATTCCGACTGCTAATTTGCTTACGATCACCATGCATAACAGTTACCGCAGTCGTCATGATCGCGCAACTCTGAAGACCATACTCTCCGCACAGCAAGCCTCGCACGTCACCGTTTCAGATCAGTTCTAGACTTTTGCGCGAACGATGATCATCACATCTGAAGCAGAATAGGTATGATGTAATGTGTGTTCGATGTCCGTGCTCGATTTTGGGAACTAAATGTTCTCGTCGTGTCCAATCACACCATGTTTCCTACTCTGCTATTATAGTTGAGAGCGGCTGAAACGATCTCTGCTCTGACCATTGGAGGCACATTATTTCCTTTGTCGGCCTCACTATACCATCCTCTGCAATGATGAGTGCATCTAGGAATGTGTGGGTTCGTTCTTCTTAGTGGACATTGAGAAGCAAGTCAATGGGCAGCGTGTCAAGTAACAGCACAGGAGCGAGTTCTCACCTCCCACAAGATGGAGTAGGGAGATTGTGTAAGCTACACCTCCTGTTACTGCACCATTATATTTTAGTATAGAGCACGACGACATCGCTTGAGTGCCTGTTTGCGTATCAATCGAGGAGATGCTCAGAAGGTCATTGTGAAAATGCGCTTGACCAGAGGACAATTTAATATAATTTATCAAACAAGAAATAGTGTCAATCTCATTCTAAAACAAGGGGAGGGATATATCTTCGTGGTCTCAGTCAGGGACAAGTGTTCATAGTTTCAAGACGACCTACAGATCACTATTGTCATATCGCTTCAACCATGCTTTTGGCGAGTTGGAGAATAAGTAGAACGCATTGCCATTGATTGGGGTAGTAAGAATTACACTTCAAACAGTCCAAGTAGCTGGCTCGTCTGAAACAGTGGTTACACTATTTAGGTGTGGGAAGGCATATCTAGCAGCGCTGGTATTGTAGGCTTGTTGTATCATCTCTAGCTGTCAGTAGCATTTCTAGATCATGTCGCACAAGCTGTAATCCTTGATGTCGGTTGCCCACGCAACATGTACCACGTTCACGTGACTTGGGTTTAGCCGCGGGTACCGAACAGAACCCAAGCATAAGGTAAACAACATATACAAAGAGTATACTAACTATCCCATACACACACACCTGCTTGCTCTCGTAGCTTGCTACCTAGCTTACACCCTTCGTCAGGATGCTTGACACGCTATCTTGATAGCCGGCATACACCATCGCACCTGCCATTCTGGAAGCAAACACAAACAATTATGGAAGACTCCATTGACGAGCTCTCACGCTCCCACGATCGCCTCTTCCCACCATCATCGCCTACCAAGCACGTCACAACCCCGGATGGATTAGGCTCATCGCCATCGAAAAAGCGCAAAGGTATCGAGCAATCCTCCCCTTCGCGCCAACGACAAAGCTTCATCTTGAATACTCCTGCTCCTGTCAGAAATGGCGCAAATAGGTCGGCAGGCAGCCCAATGAGGATTCGAGTCACCGTAGAACCACTCGGTGTGACGACGCCACTTGAAAATGCTGAACATGACAAGCAGACTGGCACAGCGCTAGATTTCGACATGGGTACGACAACAATAACAATACCTTTGAAAGGCGAAGATGAACATAAGCCGGTGAAGAGGAGAGGAAGGCCAAGGAAATCACTAGATCCCGCAAGCACGCCAATTTCGATGAGCACTGAGCAGAATCAATCCCTCAAAAAGCTCAAAGGAACTCCTAAGCCAAGAAAGAATGCTGCTTCAACTCCTGCAGAAACAAAACGAACGAGGGCATCTGCAAGTAAAGATGACAGTACGACGAATGTCGCGGAGTTTCCAGACTTAGACACCCCAAGCGCAAGAATCGAAATAACAGATCAACCTATAGCCAAGCGCACTCGGCGCAGTAGTGCTGTTGGGACGACGACCACACCAACTCAAGCACCACCTTCAGCCAAAAAGCCTCGAAAAAGGATGGACTTCTCGGCACTCACCTCACTACACCAGAAGAAGAACGCCATGACCGCAAATAAAGCTGCTCCAACCGAGGAAATGTCCACCACTCCATGGGGTGTCAAGCACGAGATTGCAGCGAAGAAGATCAGAGAACGTGTACCTACGCCAAGAAAACCTCGACTGGCGCAGAAGGTGACTTTCAGCTCGCCTCTATTACAAGAAAATACGGGTAGAGCTGTCGAAGTCTCAACGGCTGAAGAGCAGCGAATGATTTACCAAAATGATGCCGAGGTGCAGCAAGAAGTAGAGGAAGAACAAGCAGAGGAAGAGGAAGAAGGCCGGGGCGAGGGGTTCGGCAGCGATGACGACGATATTGAGGAGGATGTTGAGCTAGGAGAAGACGGGTACGATGATGGAGATGACGCTGACGATGGCATGACTGGGCTAGAAGACGACACAAGTGTGCTCGATCGAAGTGCGGTAGAAAGTGAAGGATTCAGCATGGTCTCTATAGACTCTTTGAGAAGCCACAGAAGGGTGATGGAGACGGAAAACATCATGAGGCAACCACAAAGCAAACTCAGGATGGAGCACCGTATTTCAGAAGAACCAGAGACGATCCAGCCACGACCAATAGAACACCAGAAAGGGAAGAGTTCAGATCGGTCTGAGAACCAGAGTATAACCAGCTCAAACCGTAACAAGCATGATGAAAACATCTTTGGAGCATTTGGCGCTGGCACAAGAAGACAGCTTCAGGCTAGGCTCGCTATCGGGGAGCTGTTGGCTGACAATCAAGAAGAGACAATCAACGCTGAAGCTCAGCAAAGCTCAGGCATACATAGTAGAGAGTCTCGTGACATCCAGGGTTCATATAGGCAGCAGTCTCGTGCTCATCGCCTGCTCACACCTGACGACGACGAAGTTGATCATGAGAACACTTCGAGGAAATCGACTAAATTGCAGCAGCAGCAGCAGCAGCCCCGCAGCATATTCGCCTCTCAACTATTGACGAAGCACACTTCACAGCACCAGAGCCACAGCTTCCATGTACCAATTACGCCCTTGACATCCGGACACGACGAGGTTTCTGAACTCAGTCAGACTCAGCTGTTCGAGCAAGAAGTGCAACGAGGGCGTGAAGAAGTGGTCAGACAGGCAGCAGCTGCTAATGCCAGCCAAGTAGTGATTCTGGAAGATAAGACTATGAATGATGCCGAAGAAGAAGAGGAACAACCTTGCTTCGATGAAACTATGATGTCGCAGGAGGAGTCACAGTTGCAAGAAGATTCTGGTGTAGGCATTCTCGATGCAGCAGAGGATATGTGGCTAGACGAAGCAGATCGATCGATGGAGTCTTCACTCATTCCGCGTCCGGCTCGTCGCTCACTCAAGCGCAAAGCGGAGCAGTACGAGCACGTCGTGAGACAAGTAAGTCCTGAAGGTAAATTGGAAGACCTGTTCCCGCTTGATACTAGACCTCCTAGAGCCAAGCTTCCCAGAACTTGGAGGCGAACTAGTGGAGCAGACTTTCTGTATAGCGACGAACCGGCCTCTCCACAGCACCAACCCAGTCAATCGAAGCAGGATCTATCACAAGTCTTCGCAGCGGTTCCTGAGGAGACGGCGGATCTGTGGCTGGATACTCAGGTTCGACAAAATGGAGGAGGACGTTCTGCGAGGGCTAAAAAACGACCTGCTGCATCAAGCAGAAGTTCCATGACCGCTACTGGCTTGCCGGCCGTGCGACAGTCGCCTCGACGAAAGGCTGCGGCGGCCTCGGCACCAGTGAATGTTGTGGCTAACGAGCAATACTTCTCCGAGTCAGAGGAGCAGGATGGGCAGTTGACGAGCGCAGATGTGGATCAACCTCAGAGCATTGGTATGAGGTCTCATGCCGCTAATCGCCACAATGAACCACAGAACGAAAGCACAGTTCATCAATCTATCGAGACGGAAACTCTCGCTGATACGAGCGATGCAAGGCAGCTGCAGCAGGAGCTCTTAGCTACTACACCTGCTCACAAACGCCGAGCTCAAATGAGACGTGATAGACAGGACATCGGAGAAGAGCGATCTAGCCAACATCAAGAGCATAGTAAGCCGCTCCTGCGTCAGCCTGGCAAGGTGTATGAATCTCTTTTTGGATCGCCGTTGCGAACACAAACAGCAAACCCATCAGCTGCGCAGGTCCACATCGAACAGACAAACAGCAGTTTCACCCATCAGGGCACAGGCACTATCACTCCTTTCAACACCACCAATACCGAAAACAAACCAAGCATACTCAACCGTCTCACATCCTGGCTCTTCACAGCTCCATCCGCAGATTCTCAGCCATTAATCACGACAGCATCGTCACTCATACCTCACCCTCCCACCTCCATCAACCCACCAGCACAAGCACCTCTTCCCACAAACCCCATACAACTTTTCAAACCATCATCTTCCACCTCACCCCCTCAAACCTCCATTCTAACCTGGAATCGCAACCATTACCTCCTCCTCGACCACCACTACACCCGCGTCCTCCACGCAACCACCAAACCCTTGCCTCCAGCGTACATGACACCATGGTCCAGCATTTTCTCGCCTCTCCGCCGCCTCGTCGGCACAAAACTGATGACCACGACTGCAATCGGCACGGGTGCCGAGACAGAAGATACTCATCCGGCGACGATATCGGAACAGTGGGTGCGCATTGCGTATTGTTTTGTGGCAGAGGCGAAGGAGCGTGGCGTTCCTGTGCTGTGTGATGGACAGTTTGTGCCTGTACAGAGTTCCAAGTTGGAGAAGGAGTTGGTTAGGGATGTGGACGTGGGATTAGAGCTTGGTACGGAATGGCAAGCGACAGAGGGCCAGGGATATCCTGTAAGGGATGAGATGACGGGTAGGGTGAAGCGGATTAGACAGGAATGGTGGGGTACGGAGGAGGGTGCTTGGATTGTTTTGGGTAGAGTGTATAGTTTGTGGGTTCGAGACGAGATTATGGGGATGAGTGTGAAAGGTGCGCGGTAGTGCTGTTTAGGTTGTGAGAGAAGTTGAAACATGCTTTTGGATACCTGCCTGGTTAGAGGTGATTATATAGATGGAAAGGTGGGTACGGTACGGTACATCTGGAGCTTGTAGAGGTGTTTTTAGTGGCCGTGACCAGAACTTTAGGTTTGGAAAACAGGACACGAATTGGAGCGAGTTGGGACTGGGGAAAATAAAATGGGAATGGGGCAACGAGTATCATGAATTTACGAAGCGTGACGATTGGCAAAATTTGGGTATTAGGAGAACGATCGATTTGTGTTGCAGGAATGCGAAAACCATCAATTTCACACTCTCAAAATGGGAACCTCGTACTGTGCTGCCCTCCCTGTCTGTCGTGATGCCAGCGTCATTCTTCTGTGGTATGCACATCTCCCCGTCTCTCTCTGCTTTCAAATGTTCCCAAGGCCGGGATTGCGCTGAAAAAAGACAAGAAGAGGAGCAGATGCTCTAGACTAGAGAAACAGCAGTGGGAGACTGTGATGGTCAGGATAATGGGGCTGTTCTGGGTGAGGTGACGCAAACGATGTATTGCACACAGAAAAGCAAAAAATGAGTAATGACTAAGCCAACAAGAGCCATATGAAGCAAAAGAGGAAGAGAAAGGAAGAAAAAGACAATACACGACCAAGCAAGCAAGAATAACCAACAAAAAAATCACATATTATAAGGACCCAAAACAAAGCTCCCATCAGCATCTTAGCCAGAGGAAGAGCGCCGTGGTATGTACGATGAACAACAATAACATCATCATCTTCAAGACTAATTTCAGAAACAGGCATTCATAAGCACGGAGGTCGCAGGATCGAAATCTGCAGATGCTTTTCATTCACTTCTTTTGCTCGTTCCTTTTTTGGTTGTTTGTTTTGCTGTGTCATTGTGACTTCACCCAAAGCAAGTTTTTGTGTGGTGGTCCCATGCACCTGGATCCTTGTGTACGACGAGCACATTCAAACAAGATCGCCATCATGTCTGTACACCATACCATGCAACCTCATTTCGGCGACTTCGACTTCACCTTCCTTGATGACACGAGCATGTTGCAGGCTCCGCGGTGAAATCGGCAGACCACTAGTGCGAGAGAGGATAAGCTTCACCTTCCAACACAGCAACACATCACAGGCCCCAACTCACCTCGTCGTTGAAGCATCTGAGCCTCTCGCCCGTTTCGACTTCAACCTCAAACTCCTCTTGCTTGCGTTCGCCCACACCGTCTTGAGTATACTAGTCATCGAGTGCCTCCAGCTCGATGCAGTAGTTGTCCGATCCCAGCTCACAGCAGACGCATCACTAGTCTGCCTCGCACGCAACCGTGGAATCAAAACGCCAAACCACTTCCGATACATCTGCCCCGCATCCTTGCCACATCCCAGTATCAAAACAATGCACAACCCCAGAAACACATACGAGAAGCGACTCCACGTCGGGTTGGTCGTGATGCCTAATCCAGACTCGATGTTGAAGTCCCCGCCTTGGGTTGGGCCGTCGCCCCAGTAGACGGTGACGTAGTTGAAGGCGTAGGTGGTGAGTGAGTGGAAGGAGTATGATTGGATATTGCCCAGGTTGAGACGGTAGATGGTGTTGGCTATGCTTGAGGGCACGATGAGAAGGGAGGTGATGAGAGAGAGGGAGAGGAGCCGGTAGTAGCGCGTTTTGGTGGTTGTGGAGGTGGAGCTTGCTGTTGGAGAGGAGAGGAGGATTGTTGTTACGGTTTTACGGTGGCGGCGGAGGCGGAGTAGTGTCAGGACTATATTGGGGGCGGAGCGTGTCAATTACTTGGATAATGGTGAGGCGTTTCTTGGGTGTCGGAGTGAGGGAGAATTAAACGTACCGCCGTAGTATGCTACAAATAAATCGAGCACAAGAATCGGCCCAGCGAGGAGAAGGATACCTAGCCAACTCGAATCATTGCTATCTTCGCATCCTGCTACAGGGTAGAGTGCGTATCTAAAAGTCATGACCAGATACTGTAGCGCAGGCATGATGAGCGGCAGGCCGAAACAGAGCATGCACGAGAATGAAAGGTCGATAATCTTTTGCTTCCTGGTCGGCAAAGCCATGCTTGACGGATTAAGGATCTTGGCGAGGTTGCGCAACATTGCTGCAACTGAGCCGTAGATTCCATATTTGGCAACCATGACCAACTTGATCTCGATGTCGCAGAATATGAAGCCGGGCCAGTCAGTCATTGAGATTGCTTCTGGCCAGATGCTGGCGTTGATGATGTTGGTGAGGAGGATGAACATGATGAATGTAATGTTGGAACTGGCGGGGATGTTGTGGTGGGTGATCTGCCAGATTAGAGGTTGGAAGCAGAGAAGGAAGACAAGCACAGAGCAGGTCAGGTAGATGGCAACGAAAGGCGTCATTTTGAGTTGCTGTAAAGAAGAAGCTTGAGGAAGTGTGCAGAGTATGTGAGGTAGAAGAAGTCTGCCAGAAAATGTAAAGTAGCAAGGATGCTCGACCTCATATAGGAAGAGATGCTCATGGTAAAAGAGAAGTGCTGCTTCTATTCTGAGCCACGCTCAATAGCAAGTACATAGTCTTTATGTTTCAGGTGACCTTATTGAGGAAGTTGTTCACAGCATGGATAGTGTAGTGCTTCCCAAAGAAGGCATCAATAGGCAGAGACATGATTTTGAGGATGAGTAGTGGCAGAGACATGCTGGCAGCAAGGGAGCTGGCTGCAGCTACAGGACGGAGGAATAACTATTAAGGAGACAGAAGCAAAAGAGGCTGACATAAGGTGAGGTGATATTTTGTAGAGTGGAAGAGAGAGATGGAGAGGTTGGTATTGGTATTGGTATTGCATTTGTCCGCCAAGACGGAGCTGTTGGTGTTTTGTGGGGAAGCAGGAAGGCCCGACGACGCTCGTGCTATGAGAAGGACATGATTGAGCAAGAGACTATGTCATATATTCCTACAATCTGCTTCTTCTCCGTCATTCTTGTCTGCGCAATGGCCGAAAGAGCCAATACCACTGGTGCCTCTGAAACTTCAGATCCTTCCACTGCTCCCTCCGACCTCAAACAACGTCGCCGTACTCAGCAATCATCCTTCTCCGAGCAACGACCAGATCGTAGGAGCAGCCTATTCAGTCACGATTCCTACGAGACCGACTCATCCTTCGAACCCCGCCCCTTCTCCGTCCGCTCATCCACCCAAGACCTCTTCTCTCCTCGAGCTTCCCTCCATAAACATGAAATAGACCATGAAACCAGCATCTGGCACAGCTTACCATTACTGTTCGCCATTTTCCCTGCTATTGGTGGACTATTGTTCAATAAAGGAAGTGTCCTCATCACTGATCTTGCGCTACTTGTGTTCGCGGCCATATATCTCAACTGGTGTCTGGTGACTCCGTGGTATGCCAGGAATTGCTGACTTTAGTGGACATACAAAGATGCTAATACCATACAGGACCTGGTACAGATCCGCACAGTCAAAAGTAGCCGAAACACACATCACCGAAAAAGCTGACAAGGAACCGCTTGATTCAGATGTCAAGTCGGAAGTGTTAGAAGATGAGAACAACGCAACCGGCTTGCCCATCAAGAAAAAGAGCTCGGTATCGAGCACATCGAAGACGTCAAAAGCTGCCAGGGAGCTGCGTGTACACGAAATATTTGCTCTTACTCTATGCTTCATCGGTCCACTCCTAGGATCATACATACTCCACGTCATCCGTCACTCTCTATCACGAGTAAGCGACGATCTGGTATCGGAAATGCACCTCACTCTCTTCGTCCTCTGTGCGGAAATTAGACCAATACGCCATGCCATCAAGCTAACACAGGCGCGAACACTCTTTCTGCAACGTGTCATCCGCGAGAATCCAAGTGCTTCAGACAATCCAGTCAGTCAAGAAGACCTAAAAGCTTTGCGTGAAGCTGTGCTGGAACTAGAAGCGTCCTTTTCCGATTTTTCAGCCGAGCAGGCCGGGTCAGCGCAGAGTAATGAAAAGCTCAAGAAGTCTGCTTCCCAAGAAGACTCCGAGGTCACGAAACGCTTGCAAAATCAGCAAGGGCAGTTACAAACACAAACGGATGCCTTGACGCGTGCAGTTCGGCGGTACGAGAAGCGTGCTACGGCGCAGTCCATGCAGACGGAAGCAAGATTACAAGATCTGGAGATGAGACTGAGGGAGACATTGACGCTGGCCGCTGCTGCCGCCAAAGTGTCTAGTAACCCTGGTGTGGTTTCTGGAGTAGTGAACTCGGTCGTGGAGATGTTCCTACTTCCAGTGAAAATTGCTCGGGCAATGGTTGCATATCCGATCAGCATTATCGACAAAGTGTTGACGGAGGTCATGGGCTTGTTTGGGATTAGCAGCAGATCTTCTGCATCGACCTCATCGAAGAAGTCGGCGAGCACTAGTGGATATCCGACATCTTCTGGGTACAGGAAGACTGACGCTTACTGACAATGGCAATACAGAGTCACCGACAAGAAGACCATCACAGAAACCGCAGCTACTATAGTGGAACATGCGTCAAGAAGACCTAACTTGATGATCTGGATTAAGGTGGAAAAGCTATTACCGAGAAGGACAACAAGTCACGGTAACAGAAGCAAAGCATTCACCCACGCTGTGATGTTGTGGCTCAGCATCAAGCCATACACTTCTTGCCAAAGCCGCTCCGGTACCCGAAGCATGTCAAACCATAGTCTCCGAAAAAGTCGACACAGAGTATAAATGCCTGGTAACTCGAAAGCATAGGCTCAGGAAGAACACGCAAGCACGACCTCGACCTCGACCAAACAAGCACGATCAGCAATATCATGACGGTACCGAAGGTTCGACAGTCCGCAATAGCGGTAGTCCTAACGACTTCGAATCGATATTAGAACCACTCAATAGCCCCGCACTAGCTTCCAACGACATGTCGTTCACAGAATTCGGCAGGTCGTGTCTGCACGAAGTATACTTGCACACGGGGAACTGGCCAATAAAACCAGATTCGTGGCATTCAATCTTTCACGGTGAACAGAGGGCTATCAAACCGGGCGTAACTTGCCAAAAGGGAACTTCAGACCATCGTGCCATTAATGGATGAAAGCGCCTACCGGAGTCGGTCGATGTAATATTAACTACGTCGCTGGAGAACAACTGAACACACGTTACGAGTATACCATCATCTATCAGCAGCTTGTACCTTAGAAAATAATCCATAACACAAATACATTGTATAACATGATGACATTCTCGCTCTCCTTCCACTTCGACCTCACGCATTTTTCCCTTGCCTCCACAAAACGCAGAAAGCTCCGTCTCTCGAACCCACCACAATTTGATCACACACACGTTTTCGCGATCAAAATCACAAAGCACAGAGATCCGAGAACAGGTATACTGTAAATTATATTCATAATTCATTCATGCTGCATGCATTTTACGCCCGCCCTACATATCGAATCACTCATGCCGACCTGAACCGATCCATTCTATCAAAACATCCTACATATCCCTCTAATCCCCTGCCAACGTAACGCAACCACTAGACCAAATCAAATCAAGTCAAATCCAAGACCTCGACCTGACTCACCCGCCACTCCCTTGTCCTGACATCTCTTTTTCGCTTTTTCATTTCGGCCATGCCAGCTTCATCACTACGATCATCACCATGTTGAACAACAGTAGCAGGAGTAGTAAGCGTACCAGATTTGACGGATGCAGATGTAGATGTCATGGAAGGCATCACATCATCAGAAGAAGCAAGATCAATGACATCTTCCTCTGCGAATGCACCTAATAATGACTCTCGTATCCTGATGATGCGTTTTGGTTTTGGCTTCGAGTTGGCGGGGAGGAGGAGTGGTAGTGCTGGTGAGGGGAGCGGTGCCGTGGTGATTATCGTTGTGGTGCTCGTGCTTGATGTTGCCCTCGAGGAGATTGATGTCGCTGATTCGCTACTGCTTGGTTTTCTACTTGTGGCTTCATTGCCAGAAGGAGGATCCGAAGATAAAGTGTACGCTGGAGCTGCGACACTTCTACTCGCTCGTTCTACTACATCGATGCCCGTTGTTGCCGTACTCGTGCCAACACTCTTCGTTTGCGTCAACGCAAATGGCAAAGGCGGCAATTCGTCGTCAGAATCGTCTGCGTATGCCATCGACACCGGCACCTGATCCTTCCTTCCCAGAACTTTTTCACCCACCATTGTTTGCGTCGTTGGCAGGATGTTCATATTGTGCAATTGTGTAAGTGGCTCACGGAACAGTGGTGGCGAAGGCAGGCGTGCCAGATTGATCTGCAGCATATTTCCACGACGTGGCGAAGGACTTGGTGGATCTGCAATTTCCAGAGCACCACCTGCACTGCTAGGCGAGAACCAATCCTTGATTGATTTCTGGCGTGAGCTTGGTGTCATTGGTGGCGAAGAAGAGAGTGTGATGATTTCTGTGGCTTGAGGCTGACGCTTGCGTTTGGGCGTGGTTTTCTTGAGTGGAGGTTGCGCTGATGTTCCATGATCGGATGGAGGTGTCGTCGCACGCATTGAAGAAGGTGTTGGGGGAGTTGGGATAGATTGGACACGACGGATTGGTGATCGTGGACGGCGTGTTGACACGAATGGGGAGAGTTCACGGATTGGTTCGAGATCTTGTCTCCGATCGGGTTGAGATGATGTTTCGTGGTTTTCTGAGTCGAGATTGTGGAGGAGGTGGTGGTATGGTGCGTCTGTGAGTTTGACAGAAGGTGTCATGGTGGTGGTGTCGGATTGTGATCGACGTAGTGTACGTTGTTTTTTGACGGGTTGAGGATGTGGCGATAATGATAGGTCGATCGTGTCAAGTGTGGTGGGTTTGGGAGATGAGGGTGGTATCAAGGGAGGCATTCGAAAGGTCGGCCCTTGTCTGACAGTGGTTTGTTTCGTTTGTGCTACGACTGAAGTGCTGCGAATCTTGGTAGAGTGTTGGGCTTCGCCGCAATCTGCAAGGTCAAGTTCCTCAACAGATGACTGCTTCGATGTGTTTTTTTGGCCGGCTGTGGTAATCACACCTTGATCACCCGCTAGATTGAGCTCTTCAATAGGCGATTTCGATCGTGCTCTTGGCTTTCGTATACCTGCTTTTGTGACTTTTGTGAACTGATCAAGAGAACCCTGAGACATATCGACCTTTTTCTTCGTTGTCGGTTGCTTTTTCTTGGCTGCTGCGGCTTCCTTTCTTGCTGCTTTCATCTCTTCATATCGTTTTGCAGATCGAAAGGACTCCTCGTAATCTTGTATTTTCAATGGCACACCTACTCTTATCCATGTCTCTAGCACCCATATCTTCTCCATCGCATGGGCATCATAGTCTCTTGGCGTACGCTTCTTCTTAGGACTGCTTGGGTCTTCTCCAATTATAGGCATATCCTCGTCTTCAAACTCTAGTCCATCTTGGGATAATTCTGGATCAGGATCTTCTGCTTCTAGATCAATGTCGACTATATTGATAGGTACATAGCCTACTCGTAGCTCGGTTGAATTGTCGGTAGTGATGTGCTGTCTTGTGCTGTGGATAGTCTTTATAAGGCGTGCTTCCTCTTGGGCAATGACATATGTATCGTCGCAAGGCTCTCTTTCCGCACGTAGTCGTAGCTGTTTTATGAGCAAAGCAGGCGCCAAGTTGCGTATGAAGTGTTTCGCACCACTTAAAAACTCCCACTTGAAAGCATCCACAGTGAATTCACGAAGTCCAGGGATATCGATAGCCTCATCCCATTTCAGACTGTTACGTAAAGTCTCTAGCTTCTCTTTCGGCGAAACGCAAGGATCAGTGTAGTATCTCAAGACATCTTTTCGTGGAAAGCCATCAGGAATAACAAGCGCTTTATGTTTTGCTCTGAAGAATTTGCTTTCATTCGTTCGCAGCTCATGTACGAGCCGTTCTTTCCACTGTGCAACCTTTGGTGCGTTGCCTTTGATACTGTACAGTTCCTCTCCCAATCCAGCTCTTGCTGCTTCACAGGCTGTTTTCGGTCCGCAGCCAGGAATGCCTTCTGGGATGTAATCACCTCCACTCATGAGAGCCACTAAGATCATGCCTGGTCTGTCGAGTCCTGATCCAGCTTTTGTCTTGCGGGCGTCATATACGTTAACATGAGTGGCCGTCTTTGTCTTGAGGGTTCCTTCTGCCGACCAATTGCGCAGCGTGACGCCACTGCCAAACATGAGTGTATCGACATCTTCGCTGAGCACAGCATCCACAATCCCCTCTTGTTGCAAAAGCGCACATTCTGCCTCTGCCTCGCCTGGGGCAAGGTGGAAGGGAAGACCAAATTGTTTCAGGAGCTGCTTCGCTAGGAATTCTGGGATTGAGGCAACATTCGGACCAGTGCGCTTGTTGCGCTTGAAGGGTGGTTTATTTGGGCCGTCGAAGACAAAGAGCGGATGTATGGAGAGGGAGATGAGGCGGAGGAGACGATAGTAGAATGTCCGTAGAGCTGGGTTGGTGCCGCCCTTGCCAGATTGTATTTGAAATAGCCAGATGGAAATATCAATTGCTAGACGGAGAGGTCGACCTTTCTGCTCATAAGTCTCGACGGCTAGCTTGGATAATGCTATTCGATCGCCGGAGCCAATCTCGGCGTAGATGCCTTTGATGCCCATTGCATCTCGGAGACGCAGTAGTAGGCTGTAGAGCTGCAATGTGACTTTGTCATTCTCAAAGTGTTTACAAAGTTTCGCCGCTGTTGTCAAGGGCTTTGATATCACGTGACCATGCAACCACTTTAGAGACGCGTGCAGTGTCTAGCTAAGGCACTACACCTTTGACGTGTTGTTTCGTGATATCGACAGCAATGTCAGATGAGGTGTTCGGTCCAGTTCTGATTCTGTAAAAGTGAAGATGGCAGACACTACGGACGACCAAAGTGGACTAACAACACCTCCTCGCCATCTTCGACGTACCAATTACCGGGAACGAGTGCCCGAGGATCAAACGACGCCTATCTCACCTCGTACACCTACAGGTCGTACCTACTCTTCTGCATACAACTCGCCCGGTGCAGGTCTACGTCCTGATGATGAAACCTTTGTGTTTGAGATTAGCACGCGCTATCTTAACGCTGGCATAGCTGGTGCAAGCTCGCCGAGATGCACTTTAGACTTCTCCCCTTCGAAGCGTCAGAGGCTGGGTGACTATAGCCAATGGCTTCCTGGTGCAATACAAGCCAGATCTGACCGCAACAACGTCAAATTCGAGCAATGGGGAAACGATTATGTACTATGGCATACAGACATCAGGAAAACCAATCTTGGTCTCCTCAGCGACGTAATCGAGCGAACAGTACGGGAGGCAATCAGCAAGCATATCTTAATCCTCGATGGTAAAAGACGCAAATTCAGTCTTGCTCTTCAACCAGCTTTACCAGATCCGTTGTTGGAAACTGCGCTGCTGACGTTGTTCAACACTCATCCTGCTCCTACTACAATCACTCTCCTTCCTTGCCCTGTACTGTGCGTCGTAGCTGCAGGTTTGCGCTCGGCTTTAGTCATTGATATTGGTTGGGACGAAACAGTGGTGTCTGTGATTTACGAGTTTAGACAGGTACTGAGCAAGACGACGACACGAGGGACGAAGAGATTAAGTTGGGCTATTAAAGAGTTGCTTGAGGAGAACCTGTGCGGAGAAAACTTGGATCGCGATGCAGAAGCAACAGTGACTTTCGAAGGAGTCGACGAAGTCCTTGCAAGGATGGCATGGTGTAGGACAGACAAGAACGACCAGAGGTTTGTGGACAAGGTCGTTCATGTTCCCGTTGCAGGCAAAGACGTCCAAGTTGACTTTCAGCAATTTTCAGGCGTGGTGGAGGACGTCTTCCTCGACTCGAGTACTGCAAGAACGGATGAAGACGACAAACCATTACCACTACTTATGTTCCAAGCCCTACTTGCTCTACCTATTGATCTCCGTCAAGTCTGCCTTTCCCGCATCATCGTGACAGGCGAGGGCTGTAATATTCCTGGGTTGCGTGGTCGGCTACTAGCAGAGTTGACCCATATCGTATCCGTGCGTACCTGGGATCCAACTCACAACTATGGGCATGCCAACATCGACGCCAACCACAATATCGTCCGAAGACCAAAGCCTCCAGAGACCCCAATTGCAGAACGAGGACATAACATTGACGGCAATATCACACCGAAACCCAAAGTGCACAAAAAGGGCCTACACAACGAAGCAATCCACGGCACAGACATATTAAATTGCACATTCTGTCAAAACGTCACTTCCGCAATCCACGAACTATGTCTCCACGAAAACCTCGAGCACACAAACAAAGACATCGATACATGGTCCACCACGCCAAGTGGCCTCCAGCCCCACCTCTCAGACACCTCCATCCTCAACGCAATGCGTTCGCGCACCGACATCGCCGCCGCTGCGGCGAAAAGCGTGCCCGAGACACCCTTCACACAAAGCCACGAGCGTATCCGCGGCGTGCTCACAGCTGGAGCTTGGGCGGGCGCAAGTCTGCTAGCTGGATTGAATATCCCAGGTGCTGTTGAGATCGAGCGAGAGCGATTTCTGCGTAGTGGATTGGAGAGCTATGAAGCACATTTGCGCGATGAGAAAGATAGGGAGGCTGAGATGGTCAAGGCGGGTATAAGTCGGACGAGGAGGACGGCTAGTGGGTTGAGAAGCTTCACGAGTGTGGCTAGTCGAGAGCTTGGATGAGAGGTCGTGTGGTGATTACATGTCACCCTTCAGAGGCAGCCGCACACCGTACTTCTACACTCTCTCGCTCTTCCTCCTCTCAACAACACCACCCCACCCCGCAGCATCCACGCCCACAACCCCTCTACACAACCTCGCCACCCCCGTCGGCAGCAACCCCCACAACCCCGCAGCAACAACACCCGCATACATCGGCGTCGATACTCTGACATCTCTCCCACCACCTTCAATCGCCTTGACAATCATCTCCGCCAGCTCACGTGGCTGCACTGTTGGCGCCGCAAAGCGCGCTAATGGCGGCGGAGGCAGATGCGCGAAGAGCGGAGTCTGTAGTTGACCTGGAGTAGCCAGGACGAGGGAGACGGGGCCATTTTGTGCGGACGGAGCCGGTGCTTGCGGAGCCATGAAAGCGAGTTCGGAGAGGAGGGAGGTGTGGAGGGCTAGGAGGGCGGCTTTCGAGGAGGTGTAGTCGGCTTTTTGTGTGGTGTTAGTGGGTACGGAAGATATGTAGGAATGTGAGGAGGAAGATGGAGAGATGTGCAGATGAGAGGTTGAGAGATGGAGAGATGTGCAGATGGGGAGGTTGATTGAGAGATAGAAGACTTGACGTACTCAGTCCGGCGCAACCTAGGTAGCCTAATATAGAGGAAACGGTGACGATGGTACCGCCTTGTTCACGCTTGAGCATGTCTGGTAGAAAGGTGCGAATGGTGTTGAAGTGGGAGAATGTGTTTACGCGGAAGGTGCTGTTGGGATGTTAGCGTTTGTGGATATCGAACATTCGTTGTTATTTTGCTGTCTTAAACATGTACATCACTTGTGCTTGCAGCTCAAGACCGAATGCTTGTTCCAGTACGAAGTTGGCTGATGCAGGAAGAGGCAAACGGAATGAGGACAAGGGGTTGGGGAGAAGAAGCATGATTTCGTGTAACACAACGAGATGAAGAAGACATACCGTTCAACCTCTTCATTCGTCAATTCAAGCAGTGGTTTCGAATGCGTGATACCAGCATTGTTGATCAGGATAGTAGGCGCGCCAAGCTAGAATTTTTGTTAGTTAGTCAGAATAGAAATAGAAATAGAAATAGTAAATGATGCAGCCGCCGACCTCGTGCAGAACGACTTGGGAAAGGTCACAGTAGGGGAGAGCTGAGAAACGTACGGGTGTGGTGATAGCAGCGATGTGTCTGTGTTGTGCAAAGAGGAGAGAGTATTGGATAGCACTTATACAGCACCAACAGCACCAACAGACAAGACCTTCACGGAGACAAACGGACGGAAGAAAAAAAAGAGCTTCATAACATACATCCTTGCCCACTCTCTCCCTCAGTCCCTCCACGCTCTTCGCATCACCAACATCACACTTATACCAGCTCATCTTCGTCTTGCCCTTCCCCTTTCCCTCCTCTTCTTCCCCTTCTTGTTCCCCTCCCCCTCCTCCAACCAAATCAACAACACCCACCCCTCCACAACCCCTCTCCCCCAACACCCTGACCAACTCCTTCCCCAGGCCCCCCATGCCCCCCGTAACAAGCACAACCTCCTCCTGCCACACAACCCTCCTCTCCATCCTCTTCGGTCTCATCTTCCCCTCCGCCAGAATCTCATGCCACACCGCGCCGAGCCCGTCTCGCTCCAAGCCTTCGATGTTGCTGAGCCAGGTGTGGAAGGTGCGGGCGAGGGCGAGGAGGATGGTGAGGATGTTCCAGGCGCGGGTTGTGTATAGGACTGTGGCGAGGGTGGGGGAGTAGGCAGGATGGGTGGAGTTGGTTTGGGAGGGAAAGTAGGTTATGTAGATGAGGAGGAGGGTTGAGATTAGGCTGGGGAGGAAGGGGTGGAGGAGGTAGGGGAGGGGGAAGAGGAGGGCGTCTAGTGTTAGCATTATTGGTTTTAGCGGTGGTTGGTGGTGGTGGTGGTGGTGGTTGTTTTTTGGGGATGGGAAGACCTCGGTGACAAAATCATTTCGATGACAGAGGTTCACACAAGATGAACATAGTTACAGGTATTTTTGCACTAAAGACTCTCTACTACTCTGCAACATCAATCATAGCATTCGTGGTATATAAATATAGAAACGAGAAAACAAAACCCAATCCCCGCCCATGTATCGCTCAAAAGTCATGCCTAACATATACACATTCATGTCGCAGATGCCCCCATGCCCTTTCCTTGTCGCGCCCGTCTTTGTATCGTCTGCAGTCTATGCGGTGTTGCTCTCCTTTTCGTATTGCTTTCCTTATCATGTGCAGACGTATAAGGCGATATGTTGTTTCCCCAATTCGTAGTCAAAGTGATAGCCATGGTTACTTTCTCCCAGGTAGTGATGTATTGGCATTGGTGTGAGTGTATCCGGGTGTCTCCGACGCCAAGGTGAGTATCATGAAAGGCAGGTCGTCCAGCCGGCAGATAATTCCATGCCAACTCAAAACACAGCAGCCAGTCCGTTCTTCGAATGTCGCTTACTAAACCTCTTTCGACCGTTTCTGTCACGCCCGACTTCCATGCCAGCGCCATCACCATTCGGTTCTTTATGTAGTCTTCCCTTGTGCACATTCATATCACCCGCCATGTTAGTGTCTACCGTACTCGAACCTGCTGAGCTTGATAAGCCATTGATGGAATCTCCAACGCCGGCACTATACGAGTTTGTAAGTGCCATTTCGCGTTGGGACAGAGCGTGTTCTTTGACGTCTCCGAGAAAGTCGAGCCATTCTTGCGTGGATCGAGTGGAGAAGCCTGGATCGCCGGTCGTGGACTTGGGATCCTCGAACGTAAGGTGTTTATCTCGCTGTATGAAAGGTGTCAGGTTAGTATGATGACGAGATAGTTGAGCTGATAACAGGCGTCAAGAGGACTTACAGTGAAAACACACCACATGGTATACCCCTTCGAGTCCTGCTGAGATCTCCAGCTAACCTCTGATTCCGCCAGATCAACGACGACTTTGGCTTCTTTGCGTTCACCTCCTTGTGGTGCTATAATCAGTCTACCACTGCTCGTAATCATGACCAATCTTTGCCTCTTCTTTGACGTGCTTGCACCAAAGAACTTGGCGAACTTGCTCGGCTGTTCCAAAGAAGAATCGGCACCAGATCGTGATGTAGGACTATGGGGCGCAGGTGCAGAATGGACAATAAATTGACTCAGCTTGAGTATACGTTCATTGGCTCTCGTCAGTACCGGCGACCAATCTATATCCAGCTGTGTTGGCGGTGCAAGTTCTGTTATTATTCGAGGTTTCGGTCTCTGAGCCATAGCATTTGGTGGTATAGATGACGAAGATCCATCTCGTGGTCTGGCCATTGTCGGTTTTTGTAATGGTTGCGAATGCAGTTGTGGTGACAACAATTGTTGTTCTGTTCTGGGTGTGTCTGAAACCATGTTTGCTTCCTGTGTTTGCGCATTGTAAGGTCGTAACTTTGGCGGCCTTTGCTTCCATTGCCCCACACCCCATTGAACGCCCTCGAAAAATGCATGTTGTTTTATACCGTCTATTGATAGTCGTTCTGCGGGATCCAATACCAGCAATTTTGTGACGAGATCTCGAGCTACTGCTGGGAACCCTTCTGGGAACGTAAAGTCTAGATTCACAATCTTCTGGAATGTCTGATACTCGTTCGAAGCTTTGAACGGTGGTCGACCAGCTATTAACTGGTAGACTATACAGCCAAAAGCCCACAAATCACTTGCTTTGCAGGCATTCTTGTCGGTCAGCAGTTCAGGACTAACATATTCTGCTGTACCGACAAAGGAAACTGCACGATCTGTTTCAGAGCCATCAGTATTACTGCCCACGGAAACGTTGCCAAATTTGGAAGACTCTTTGGGCAGATCCAGTATCTTCGCAGTACCAAAATCAGTAATCTTAATATGTCCAGCATCATTGAGCAGAAGGTTTTCAGGCTTCAGATCTCGATGTATAATTCCACGTGAATGCATGTACTCTACTGCGTCCAGTAATTGTGCGCTATAGAATCGCGTACACTCCTCGTCAAAACTTGTAGTCTTCTTCAATACTCCGAGCAGCTCACCGCCGGCTGCAAGGTCTAGGACGAAATATAGTGAGCGCTCATCTTGGAAAGTATAGTACAACTTCACAATTCCAGGATGATCTGTGAGCCTGTTGAGCGTGTCCTTCTCGATATTGACGTATTTCACCTTCTTCTCTTTGATGATATGTCGCTTGTCCAGCACTTTTATGGCATACTCTCGCTGTGTCTGTCGATCCGTTGCTGCAAGGACAGTACTGTATGATCCTTCGCCCAGTGTGCGTCCGAAATTGAAGTCTTTGACACCCTTCTTGACCACCTTCGATGTTTTGACACCCCGCTCATCCACGCTATGCTGCACACCCACAGCAGCTCCCTTCTCTTTCCACTCCTCGGCAGTCGCAGGGAGTGCGCTACCTTCATTGGGGTATGATGGCTTTCGCGACGAAGGTGTGGAATCATAACCATTCTCTTGCTCTCCTGGTGTCAGTCTTGATGTCTGTCTTGGTGGCCAGCCTCGCGCGAATGGGTTTGATGTTGATGGTTGACGATAAGGCATTCCTGCTCCCGCTTGATCTCGTGGTGAAGCTGTGGCCTGTGTTGCTGCTGCTTGTGCTCTGGAACTGCTTCGCCTAATACCTGGGCCATTCGCTTGATCTGGTTCGGTTCGCATCCGGGTGTAAGTGTTTACAGACATGGCGCTGGAGCTGTTGGAGAGGTTAGAGTGGTTGTAGATAGCTGAGGTAGGTCTGGAGTTTGAGTAAGGATGCGACCGGCCGGAGTGAGAGACGACCTGCGGTATTGGAAGGTTCTGAGTTTCATAAGCCATGCTGCTATTGATGTTCTGTGATGTGGGCGAGTCTGAGGAGTAGTGAGGATTAGGAGAGTAGGTGGTCGGATCAAAGCCCAGGAGATCGAGGTCATTGGCGCCAGCAGGTAGGTAGCTGCTGCTGCTTTGTTGGTATGGACTATCTTCTTCGTAACGACTTCGTGCAGAAGCATGCGATTGAGGTTTGGGAGAGTAATTTCGGGTGTCACGATATCTGGACACACTCGTGTCAGGGTTGGTCAGGCGGAGGTCATTGAGCGTGTGTGACAGATTGCCGTAGTCGCCGTTCATCTTTCGAGGTGAGTAGGTAGGTGAACGAGGGGATGGCGAGAAGACCGGCGGCCAGCTTGGAGCGAAAAATACAAGGCCGACCGGCGACAACACAGAGTGGTCGATGCTTTGGCTGAGTGTAGCTGCCCGGTGGGTACAGAAGAGTGAGGTACTGTATGTAATTACTCGCTTACAATTTCCCTCGATGGATCTTAGGAAATTCGTTCGCAGAGATTAGATTGGCAACAGCAACAATCACAATATTATGAATGTCATGAAATCGACCGTATACTCTCTAGCGAAGGCCTAAGAGAAGTTAAGCGTCGGAGACAGTGCACGAGACCGAGATGGACACCGTGGATGTGACTGTTACCGACTCGTCATCCTGTCTGCTCACCACACTATAGGATAAGCTCGTCCGTCATTCGGCCAGCATTGCCTTTAGGACAACTTCGTTGCCAGTTCGAGATCTCAACTATGGCCGGGACACGCATGCTTAAGGGTATCACTAGTTTATCAGGACAACTGGCATACGTCTTACTTCGAGTACTCTACGCAAGGCGCGCTCATCATTCATGTCATTAGTTCTTCTAGTATAGTCTGCATCTCTTCTTTCCTAAAAGGCACAGCAAATGTCTCTCCTCCCAATGCATCCTTCCTGCTGGCCAGCATTTCATGATCATAAAACTCCCTGAGCAAAGCTCGAAACGTAGGCTCGTTAGTGGCAATAAACTGCGAGGCCGCCTTTTGGTAAAGCGTCCTAAAATCAATGCCTGTTCTGGTGCTTCCCGTAGCCTGTCCGTGCCGTGCACTAAATCCATCCTGCTCAAGGTCTTCCTCGCCAGAGCCTCCTGCGTCGTCCATATCGTCCATGGACAGTAATTCGGCAACGAGCAAGGCGTATAGATTGCGAGCATTCTCCGTCAAGCTGCGCAAGACATACATGACACCTTCTCTGCCTTGTAGTTTTCTTCCAGTGCGTCCGAAAAGCGCATTCACATCGTCGACCACACCAGCAGCTCCACTACCACCTGATATTTCCAGGTCAAATGGCTTGAAGGTCGTGATGTCGTGGAAAAGCCAATTGAACTGTGTTGACAGAGTTGCATCCCACATTATTGGAAATATTCGCGTATCTGCACTGGCAATGATCTGTATTGATTTGGAGGCGGCAAGTCGAGCTAGAGTACTCTGGAATTGAGGTCGGCGTATAGATACTGCGTCTATGCAATGGACCAGCAGCTTCAGTGGTTGGGGCAATGTTATTTGTTGTAAGGCTTGGAGTATAGTTTGCAGCATCTCAGCAGGCTGAGCCCCTAGTTTGAGAGAAGGATTTGCCAAGCCAGGTATCACAATAGCGATTGTGTTCAGCACATCTCTTAGTGTTAGTGAAGGATTATATCCATTTACTACCACGATCTTCTCTTGGAGGTTTTCATTTGCTAGATGCTCTGCGAAATCGAGTAACAAGCTTCGCTTGGAACCCCATCCGTAGAGACACAGATTGAATCCCTGGTCAAGCTCAAACTCCCACTGCTCGAAGGAGCGCGAATGCAAGGAGTGTAGAAAGTCAATTTCTGGCTGATGCGGATCCTGGTAGGCTTTAATTTGTTCAAAAAATGTATCGTGTGTTGGTAAGTTCAACGAGTCGAGCGTACTGTTAGAAGTCTTATTGCCTCCAGTTCTGTTGTCGTGAAAGTATTGTTCATGTGCTGGTAGATCTCGTGGTGGTGTTGGCGTGCGTTCTTTTTGTCTCTTCTTCTTCGGTCGGCCTTTCTTGGACGGAGTCTCGGGCTCTCCAGCTATTGTATCGTCCTCGAGTACTTCTTCTCCTGAATCCTCTTCATCTTCATTATCGTTCAAGATACGGCGCGCCAACTTGTCCTCTTCGGCCAGCTCATCATCATCACTGTCCTCAATCGTGGTGATGGCATTACGTTCGATGAGTCGTCGTGCACTCTTCCGCCTGGCGGAGCGGTCTGCATTGATGACTGGTGATGAGGTTCCTATTTTCACATCTCTCGCTCGGCGCGAAGGTGTTTTCTTGGTGGGTGTCACAAACTCATGAACATCTTCTGTTTCTGCATAGGTCACACGTCTTTTCTTCGTCGGTGTCTCGGTCATAGTACTTTATGCATTTTGTTTCAGGGCAATATGGCAGAAACTGCACGTTACAATTCGAACTTGCTTTCAACACTCTGCTGCCGCAAGGAGTCTCGTGACTACCCCCTTGAACCCCTGAGTGCCAAGCATTTCTCGGACCGCTCCGAGCTCGGCCTGAAACAGTCTTAAACAAATTTGTAAGAGAGTTCAAATCATCCTAAGCATATACTCGACGCATTATTACATCTTTGCTACATAACAATTACCTCTATCCAGCTTCCGGTCGTCACCAATATACATACTTCAAGCACAGAAGCCTACTCAACTTACCCTTTCATAATACACACCTCGACGGAAAATATGTTCAAAGGAGTACCTTCGCACATGGCAGCGTACATGGCTATGGAAACAGAGCATGATGGATATACCAATGGCACAAGTGGAAAACGATGGATTGTCCAGAAGTTTGGAGGAACAAGTGTGGGAAAGTTCCCAGTACAAATAGCAAGAGATATTGTTAGGTATACTGGACACACGCTTCCATCAAGACAATACATATGCTAAATACGCTTAGAGTAGGTCTTGAAGATAATCGGATCGCTGTTGTATGTTCAGCAAGAAGTGGAACAACAAAGAGCGAGGGCACTACGAATAGGTAAATGAGAATGGATATAGGAAGAGCAAGGAAGAAGAGGCTAATATGGGAAGTCTAGACTTCTGCGAGCAGCTGCAGAAGCAGCGATACCTACTTCAAATGAGTACATACCCATTGTCAACGCAATCCGAGATGACCACGTTCGACATGCTAAGGAGACCATCAAATCCGAGGCAATCATCGCTGAGTTCTCACAAGACGTTACAACGGAATGTGAGAATCTGATCAAAGTGCTCGAATCAGCGCAATACCTGGAACAAGTTGAGTGGCGGGCGCAAGACAGGATTATCAGCAAAGGCGAAAAATTGGCCTGTCGCTATATGACAGCACTACTCAGAGATCAAGGTGTTGATGCAACATATATCGACATGTCTGACGTTTTACCATCGACTACCACCCCAAACTCGCTCCGACTAGATGCTGCATTCTATGCTACTTTGGCACTTGCATTAGGTGAAAGAGTCCTCGCCTGCGGGGATAGTGTACCAGTCATCACAGGATACTTCGGAAACATTCCCAATGGACTTTTAGAAACAATTGGCAGAGGATATACAGACTTATGTGCGGCGCTGGTAGCCGTTGGCATCAAGGCTCAAGAATTGCAGATATGGAAAGAAGTGGATGGCATCTTCACAGCGGATCCACGAAAAGTGCCTACAGCAAGACTTCTGTCAACTGTCACCCCCTCAGAAGCTGCTGAATTGACGTTCTACGGCTCAGAGGTCATTCACCCTTTCACGATGGAGCAAGTCATTCGCGCAAGGATTCCTATACGCATAAAGAATGTGATGAACCCCATTGGTAATGGTACCATCATTTACCCAGACCCAGTAGATGACCTTACTTCAAGACCTGCCACACCAAAGGCAGCACGACTATTTCGAACGAGAAGTCATAGACCACAACCCGGCGTTGTGTCGGGGCCAAAGAGACCTACAGCAGTCACGGTCAAACACCACATTGTCATTTTGAACGTGCATTCCAACAAGCGTATGGGGTCTCACGGCTTCATGAAGAACATTTTCTCTATTCTTGATCGATGGCATCTGACTGTAGACCTAATCTCGACGTCCGAGGTCCATGTGTCTATGGCGTTACACTCCGAATCTGACATGCTCGCTGGGACAAGCGATGAGACAGAGGTGGAAATTCGCGATGCAGACCTGCTAGGCGCAGTAAATGAGCTGAGCGAATTTGGCACCATCGACCTAGTCAACAACATGGCTATTGTCAGTCTGGTTGGCAAACAGTTGAAGAACATGGTCGGTATTAGTGGGAAGTTCTTCAGCACACTAGGTGACAACAATATCAACATCGAGATGATAAGTCAAGGTATGAATAGTAGACGCGTGGACAAATCACGATCGTTACTGACACACTGCTTAGGAGCATCAGAGATCAACATCTCATGCGTCATCAACGATGACCAGTCAGATCGGGCACTAAATGTGCTTCACACCAATCTTTTCACGTTCCTAGACGACTGAAGTGGAATCATACGAGCTGTATGCAGGTACGACAGCACACTTCACATGCACGCGGAGGGATGCCCCGTCTCCTTCTCATCACGTCACATCTAGATCGAGGAAGGCCCTGCAGGTCTTTGAGAAGCATTCTTCCATTTTTGCCGACAGTGGCTCAGGGATGACAGAATTATGCATAATGAATCCGCCGACCCAGCAGATAAACTTGGATACACAATATTGTCTGAATATCAGAATGACATGCAGGGCAGGAGAGAGCAAGAGCGGCGAGCGCATATCATGGCATGTACCAGCATAGTAGCATTTAGATATGAAGCAGAATCAGGATGAATTAACGATGTCCGGCGTACGTCGAAGCGAAGCTACCTGATAAGGGGCGCTATACACGTGACTTCGTGACCCTCAAGTACCATGGGTCAGATTCTCGACACGTCCAGGCATGCAGGACCAGCGCCGTGCCAGAATGCCTATTTCTCCCCTCTTTTTGACCACTTCTCTTCATACCATAGTGTAGTCCCTCTATCTCTACGCCCGCCAGTGTTTGCAAGTGTATTCGTGAGGATTCTCAGCCTGTCAGCAGAGTTACGTCTTAGAAGTCGGCTGAATTGATCCGCGTTGGGACCAAAACAATACACTTCAAACTCAGGCCTATACACTCGTTTTTCTGTCTCATTTCGACGAGCAACAACTTCCACAAGCTCTATCTGGACGAGATCGAGCATCTTTCTGAAGCTGTAGGTACCCATGAACACCCCTGTATCCCGTTGGCTACTGGCGCCCAACGAGCGCCATAGCCGGGCTGAGACAAGCCGCTTAGCGCGACGAAACCTTGGTCCTGCGAAATTAGCACTTGAAAGCTTCAATGCCTCCCATCCAGTCAATGACACCCACCCCTCCAGCTCACGCTCATCACGGCAACTGACACCTGAACTTATAGCATAGGGGTATTCTCATTGCTGTCGTCCTTGAACATTGAGATCCTTTTCTGTAATCGACATACTATACTGCCGCCGACAGTTTTAGAAACTGGACAGCAGACTTCAGAAGCGCCAACCAGGATCACGCTGTTTCAGACTTGCTCAACCGACTTCAACGCGTCAGCCCGAAACTTGGAAAGATACTACCAGAATACTCGGCTTCCCGCCTAGCCGCCAATCTATATTCTCTCATACACTCACTCAAGAAACATGGCCTTTCGCCGTCAGTTTGAACCTGCAGTAGAAATCTTTCAAGATCCGAGACCGCCATATGACCCTGTCGCATACCAAGCAGTCAACATGCACCAACACATGCTTCCGCCTCAGCATCACCCTGCTGCTGCATTGCAGCCTGTACCCCACTATATCCAGAACAGAAATGCAATCTACCAACAACATCAGCAACACTCTCAACCTCACCTTCCTCCACAACACAGCTATGCACCTCTGAAGAGCCACTCCACAAATACCAGTCCGGTGATGCAGCACATGCAGCAACCACCACAACTCAACACTGTCTACCTTGCAGTACCACCTGAAATGTCTGGTTATGTGTCAGGCTCTCCTATAAAGAAAAACATGCAACACCCTCTACCTCCGCCGCAGCAATACGCGGCATACTACCAGCCAGCTTCACATAGACCGCAGAAGGCTCATTTCAACACTTTTCCTGCTGCTAACACTAGTTCGATGCGTCAAACACCTGACAAAGAAAACACGTACCACCTTGGCATGTACGAAGCTCCTCACTTTGCACCTCCCTTTCCTCAACAGCCTCAAGTATTGGGTAAACGCGGTCCAGACTCGGATATTATGAGCTCTGCTAGCCATGATCGCAACGCGAAACGATTGAAACCCGAAGAGGAGGAAGAAAACTTGACGTTGCCCGATCCAGAAGAGATGCCAACACTCAGGGATGATGGTGGAAAGCCACCTTATAGTTACGCGACATTGATCGGAATGGCAATCTTACGCGCGCCTAACAGACGACTGACACTTTCCCAAATCTACAAATGGATCTCTGACACGTTCTGCTGGTATCGCGATGCAGAGCCTGGATGGATGAACAGTATTCGTCACAACCTCAGCTTGAACAAAGCATTCGTGAAGAAGGAGAGACCCAAGGACGATCCTGGAAAGGGTAACTACTGGGCTATTGAAGAAGGCATGGAGAAGCAGTTCTTGAAGGACAAGAACAACACGCGTCGAGTCGAGAATCAGCCCGCTTACGTGCAGACCATGTCAGCCGAATCTCTACGTCCTATGACGGCTGTACCACTGATGGAGACGTTCGCATTGCCACCAAAGACTGGAAGAATGATTGATTCTAGTAGATTTCCTGGTGAGAACGACGCGTCTTCTGATGCTACACTACCTGACGACAACAAAGATGAAGAGCTTATGCCACCTCCATCTCGTGTCATGCCATCTTCACCTCCGCATGCACCGTTCGACTCTTCTCCTCCTGTCCACTTACCTCAGCTTGGATCAACACCTGTGCTTGGACGTCAACAAGCTCGCAGACCATTGAAAGACACCTTCCGAGACAGTGGCTTTTTCTCATCTATCGAGTCTTCTGTCCCTCGTCCAAAAGCTGCTGAACCTGACAGAGAAGATGTGCGCTCAAGTGCTCTGCGAGGGAGTAGTGGACGTGCCGAAGAAGAGCTTGCTCGCATTCGCGGCTCTTCCTACGATCCTTCTCCAACTCGTGCAAAAAGTGCTATGGGACATCGTCAATACAAGGAACTCGCTCCTCCATCGTCGCCAACCAGAACCTTTGACACGGTTGGCTTTCCTCCTCTCACACCAGCTATCAAGCTCAACCCCTCCGTCCGTGCTGATGGTCCTTCCACCATCAGTCCCAACACGAACTTGAGACGTCATCGTGAAGCGGTTCGAGAGCTTGTTGGAACCCCTGCACAAAAACTACCTACGTACGGTCTAGAAGAGCTTCAGTGGACACCTGCATTTTCGTTACAACAGCACGATTCAGATTACACGGGTAGCACGCCACGTTTCGAACCTGGCTCCGCCTATACTCCAGGCTCAGCCAGTTTCTCAAACACTTACGGTTTGCTTTGGAACGACGACATGTCTTGTGGTGGCGGCAATATTGGCAGCAATGCTGCAAGTCCAGGCGCTTTGAGACGTGCAAGTGAAGGCAAGACCACCAACGATGATACGTACGATGTCTTCTTCGCTCGTGGCTCACCTCTTAAGCCTGCTGTCAAGCGTCCTCTGATCCAACGACCTGCCAGCACTGCACCGACTTCCAACGCTGCAACAGCTCTCGCCTCTATTACAGGCACCATGCCACCACCGACTCGTCCCAGCCTACTGGGTAGCCCTTTCCGTAGCGCTAGTGGTAGTGCACCACGTCCTGCTGCCAGTATCCTCGGCCACGTCCGCAGCATCAGCCGTGGTTCCAAAGACTTTGGTGCATCCTTCGTCAACAGTCCCTTACGCCGCACCGAGCTTGCACCAGGTAGTGATGACAGCCCTGTTGCTCCCGCTACTCCTGTTAGAAAAAGCGGACTCAGTTCTGGTGTTACTGTTAATTCTCCTGGTGATAGTTTGAGCATCTGGGATGCATATCTTGCTGGCCTTGAAGACGATGACGAAGATGGAGGACATAACGGAAGCTTGAACAATGTGCCTAGCTGGATGGAGGAGAGTAAGGATGTTGAAGGTCTGGATTTGGCAAAGGGTTTCAGCTCGATTGGTGCTGGATTGGCCAATGCAGCTGTTTTGGCCACACCAATGGCACCACCAACCCCGCAGAGACCTGTCGTTGTGCAAGAGCAGCAGGAGGTTCCACAACAAGTACAGCCAGTTCCTGGACATTTGGTGAGACCGAGTATGATGAGGAGGGTGACTAGTCAGTTGTGATTCTGATGATGGTCATGAAGATATCTGCTTTTGAGACAGGTCG
>Ga0160429_1000057_pt1 | contig 150824 bp, 148 predicted proteins | sample SolpanmetagenomR_FD_108199 | JGI IMG/M metagenome (GOLD analysis project Ga0160429, IMG submission 108199) | Solar panel surface microbial communities from Lawrence Berkeley National Laboratory, California, USA - R | ecosystem: Engineered > Built environment > Solar panel > Unclassified ...
AGTTGCTTGCTCTGAGCTAGTTCCTTTGTGCTTGACAGAATCTCACGACCTTTGAAAGTGGTGAGCATCGCAAGAGGTCGTGCGTAGAATCGAGACTTTGTGTATCCCAAACAACCGTACATGGAGTTGGCAGTCAACTTCAAGGCGAGTTGTCTGATATCCCAAGTTGCAAGCTGTTCTGGAGTGGATGTCTTATCCTTCATCAAGTTCTTCACCTCTCTTCTACGCTTCACGAGAGTGGCGATTAGCTTGGGCAGGATCCCTTGCTGCTGTTCTTCCGGTACTTCTGGTACTTTGTCCTCATCCTCAGTCTATGGTCGAATTAGCAGGTACACTTGACATATGCTATATTAGCCACTTACCAAGCCAGAGCGGTCGACTGTTGTGAAGCAGATGTTGTACTCCTGAATAATACTTGGATACAAACTGTTGAAGTCCATGACAAGCACGAAGCGATCATACAGGCCTTTTTCGGGCTCAAACACGAGACCACCCTTGAATTTGTCCTTCTTCTTGGTATCTTCACCCTGTTCACCTTCCGCCGGCTCTTCTTCGATCTTTTGCTTGCCCTTGCCGAAGACCGCCTTATCAGGGCATATGTATTTGTTCTTGGTGAATTCGTGTAGCAGAATATACTCGTTGCGTTCTGCCCTAGTACCGGCCAATGTCCTCGCCCAAGAGTTACCAGCAAGATTGGTGAGGACTTTTGTCAATGGCAGCATTTGCACTCTCAATGCAATTGCTGCGATGTAGTAGGTATCTGCTTCACAATGCTTCATGTAGTTCATCAATCCTTCTCGTGTTGTAGCCCAGGTCTTCAGTGCTTGTTCGTTGTCGATTTCGCGCCTGACATTTCCTTGACCCAAGACGAGCTCACACATCTCTGCCAAACTCCAAGACTGACACTTTGTCATGAGTGACTTACCCATATCATTTGCCAGATCACAAAGCAGACGACCTGATACAAGGTGCCTGTCTGTGAAGAAGCTATTCCCACCTTTACCAAAGTTCTTCGGCCATTCACTTCTTCGGAGTCGGCCAATACGGTGCCAGCCAGGAGTCTTGAGTTCTCGCATGCGGCTGAGCAGGATGCTGTAGTCGAGGTCCTCCAGCCGGTGTCCCATGAGTACATCAGGGTCGATGCGATCCAACTCTGCCAGGAATAAACTGAGAACTTCTTTTTCTGTTCGCTGACATCTAACAGTACCAACGTGTTTTTCCAGGTCTGTCTTGAACCCCGCTGGATATCCGTCTCCAGGTGGCCTCATCACTGTCAAAGTCTTGCATGGAAGCTTTTCCGGAGCAGTAGTATCAGTGAGTGAGATGTTCTGGTAAACGCGGGCGCTCGCCATGATGATTTCCTGCTTGTTGTCCTTGACATTCATGACTGTCCTCAATGCTATACTCATGATAGTCATTGGTGGAGCATCCATATTCTCGGAGTTCTCGAGAACAGTTATTGTCTTCGCCTGAGGTACCTGCAATTCCAGCTTACACCAAGATGCATTAGTGACAGCGTTGAAGTCGGCGTTCTCGATCTTGAGCCAGCAAGGACCCATGATATTCTTCCATAGCACAAATTGCTCGAACAAAGATGTATTGGCTCCAAAGACGTGTGAGAATGTCTCGCCTTGAAGTCCCACTTCTAATGCTGGCTTGTCATAGGGATATAACAGCTTGAGATAGTCGCCCTCCTTAGGGACGTCCGGTAATTCGAAAGCATATTTGCGCGTCGTGGGCTTGATCTTGTGCATGTTGACACGCATTTTGGACATAATACCATCGACTTCGGAGTAAACATCGCCCATCTCAATCTCCTCATCTGTGGCACGTCCTTTGCAATATCGGTTTTCTCGAGGCAGGAAATACAGTTTGCGCAAGATGCCGTCCACTTTGACAAAGCAGCTGAGATATGTATCGTTCTTCCTGTTCTTGACCTTTCCGAAGAGAAGCAAAATGCCATTGATTTCAGCGTAATCGAACCAGAAGAAGCGCAAGCTACCATCATCTTCCAGGGCATCCTGAGGGCTCAGCTTGCCAATCGTGGCAGTCTCTGATGCTGGGCTGTTCATCACGTTGAGCTTGCTGGTAACATTGAGCCAGGCAGAGGGGTCGACATCATCAGCAGATGGTCGTGGAGGGGAAGAGCTTTCGGGTGTTGGCAGTGCTTCCTTCTTGATCATCTTGGGCACAGGCCGCGAGCCGGAGATGTTGACGCTTGTAGGAACTAGTCCAGCATGCCCGACTGCTGGGGCCACCTCCATCATGTCATCATCCTCGTCCTCCACCTTGATTGTGATCTGCGCTTTTCGCTCTACAGCACGAGCAACTGGAGATGAAGGAGCAATGGCGTCGCTCATCTGCACGTCGTCATCGTCGATCATTGGTAGTGGACCGTCGTCTTCTTCGTATTGAGTTGCAGGTGGCGTGTTTGGTATTGCTGGGCGTGTGAGATGGTGTGCTCTAGTGCCTAGGTCGTCTCGAAGACCAGATATTGGCGGCGACAGAACTCTCGTCTTTCTTCTCAAGTCTGTCTTGACCGGCTTCGTGGCAGGAAATTTGCGTGTTGATATGCTGGTCTGAACTGTACCAAGAAGATCTTCCATGAATGCAGCGTCATCCGCAGTGACAGTGTGCTATACAAGATTGATCAGTCTAAGCAAACTCCTCGATCAGATTGTGTCTCATACCTTCACTTTTGGTACCGCAGCGGCAGCTGGTTTGGCCGAGAAGTACTTGTTGATACTGTTGTTTACTTTTTCTGCCTTCTCCTGATCTTCTTCCCGTTTTCGTTTTGCTGATGTAGTTTATCAGTCCATGCAAGTCTTCTTAATGTTTTACAGTACGTACCGGCTTTGCCTCTTGTTGGTAACTCATCCTCACTTTCAGTATCATATCCCTTCTGTTTCTCTGTGTGCCACTCCTCCCGACCATCGTCAGCATAACCTTCGCCACCATCACCAACAACGAAGTCGTCACGATCGAGTCGACTTCTAACTATGCTCTTGTATCCCTCTTCGTCTACTTCGTCATATAATGATTGTGCTTCCTCAACTTCATACACGCGCTTCTTTCCAGCTGCTCTGAGAGCCTTGAGCTCGGCCAATCGGGCGGCTCTTGACATGATGTGCGGAGGGGAGGATGTAGAGTTGGGCGGTGGGTTTCAGGTGGTAACAAGATCGAAATATCAATCTGTCAGGATGTTCAGGCGAGAAGGAAGCAATGCACAAAACAGTTTGAATTGGTTGCACGGGACATGACAACGCGCTAGACGTGACTGATACGCGTCTTTTGCCAAGAAACCACTTTAGACCTAATGTAACTTTGACCTCGACGACGACGAGATCCACCGCCTTAGTTTGTAGATTATCCTTTGCTTCGTTCGTGGGGAAATCCGTACAGACTGATGGCAGCAACTTGATCATAGCAAAGTAACATAACTCAACTTTTTTTCGGCAACCTCATCGTCCAAACGTGTAGGAACCTCTTCCCGCATTTCCTGTATGGACACTTCGGGATATTCGACGATTCTTTCTTTCGGTCTGCTCTTGTTTCTCCATGTTTTCAGGCCTGTATCGTCCAACTCAGATTGAGCATGTATAGCAAAAGAAGAGTTCTTGTTATAGCCGGCTCAGACAGTTCAGGCGGAGCGTAAGATGCTCCTCAACACTCGTTCGTCCATTCAATCCCTGATGATATCTCCTACTTAGTGGTCTGGAAGCCGACCAGCGAGTGATTGCAGCCCATGGATGCTATGCTATGACTGCGACCACAGCACTGACAGCACAAAATACAAAAGGAGTTGTGGGCATACACCATACGCCGCCTGATTTTGTCCAGAAGCAGATTGATGCAAACATTGATGACATTGGTGTGGACGTTGTGAAGACTGGTAATTAGTCCCAATACTCTTCTGCGGTGTAATCAGTCGTGTTCTGATGATGGTCTAGGCATGCTGGCATCTGCAGAAACTATTCATGTTGTGGCAGATGCTCTTAAGCGGCATAAAGTGACCATGACTGTCGTTGATCCGGTCTGTTTTCTCTTCTGGGCTGATACGGCAGCGAAACTAAATCTTTCCAGGTCATGGTAGCCACCACTGGCGCACAACTGCTTCCTCACGATGCGGTGCAGACACTAATATCAGAACTCCTTCCTGTAACGACCATTCTTACGCCAAACATTTCCGAAGCCCAACTATTGGCCAAAGAAGCTGGAAAACCTTTCGACGACATCGGCAGCCTAAACGAGATGAAGCAGGTGGCAGAATCCATCGCTAGTCTAGGACCAAAGTACGTCCTTCTGAAAGGTGGCCATCTACCTCTGAGCAAAGATGGGACTGTTGCCAATGGTGAAGCAGATCGACACGTCGTCGTGAACGTGCTTCATGGTGAAGGTCAAACATGGGTCTTCGAGTCGGACTATATCGAGTCAAGGAATACACACGGCACGGGTTGCAGCTTAGCATGTAAGCAGATGGTTCATTCATTTCGAGGATAAGACTAATGCAAAACACACAGCGGCGATAGCATCAAATATCGCCTGTGGTCTCGCCATACCACGGGCAGTCAAGGCAGCAACACAATACATCGCAGCAGGCATCAGATTGAGCGAAGACCTGGGTAAAGGTAGCGGCCCAATAAACCATTTACACTCCACTTATACGCTACCTTTTGCTCCGTACGTACATCTGCAGAGACATTCTGCGCCACTCTCAGTCTTACGATATGTACAGTGGCCATTTCATCGACTACCTCCTCGACCGAGACGACGTAAGACCTGCCTGGCAGAAGCACACGCACCACGAGTTTGTCCAGCGATTGGGAGATGGCACGCTACCCATGGAGTCCTTTAAGCACTACCTAATACAAGACTATCACTATCTGGTCTGTTTCCACCGCTTCCAAACTGTTATCGCTTATGGAGCATCTACTGATCAGTCATTAGATTCACTTTGCCCGCGCAAATGCCCTGGCAGCCTACAAAGCCACTAACCTAGTCGACATATCAGCCGTAAGTTGACTTCCAATCGCCAGAGCACACCCCATGAGCACAACAACAACGTACAATCGACTTCCAAAACCGTCATCCACTAACCAGCACACCTTTCCCCTCAGGCCGCCGCAAACGTAACCTACACCGACAAAGAAACAACGCTCCACCTCGCCTACTGCTCAACCTTCTCCCTATCACTCGCCCACATCCTCGCCCAACCCGAAAGCCAAGCCACAACAGCCTACTCCCGCTGGCTGCTCGACACCGCCCACTCCTCATCCTCTTTCGTCCTGCAACTCGCCTTCTTGCCGTGCGTGCTCGGCTACTACGAGATCGCGAAAAGGCTGTATGATGATCCGAGCACGGTGAGAGGGGAGGACAATAGGTATTGGAAGTGGATTGAGAGCTATGTGGCGGAGGAGTATGTTGAGGCTGTCAGGGTTGCGAGGGAGGGTGTTGAGAGGGCGGTTGTGGGCGTGGGGGTTAGGGAGGTGGAGGAGGCGGCGAGGGTGTTTAGGGAGGGGTGTGGGATGGAGGTTGGGTTTTGGGAGATGGGGTTGCGGAGGACGTGAGGGTGGTGGCGGGGCAGATGTTATTAGAGGTGAGAGTATTGAGGAGGTACATGCGGTGGCTGCGTGAAGATATGTCTGAAAAGTGCGCCAGAGAGGACGACAACTGCTCGTATAACAGTCTTTGTGTTAGATTAGATTAGGGCTCATTTTATATCACTCCATGCACCTTTATCCTGGCCACCGTCGACCATGACATTCTTCCCTTGTGCTTTCGCTTTCGTTTTCGTCTGTCCTTTCACGGCGACAGCCTTCGCAATGGCTTGTCTGAAAATCTTCACAAACCGCCAAACATCCTCATAACTGTTGTACAGCGGCGTCGGAGCAACTCTAACTACATCCGGCTTCCGCTCATCAACCACGACGCCTTCTTCCTCCAGTATCTCCATCACCGTATCCAACAAACCCTCCTCGAGTCGAACGCTCAGTTGCGCACCTCTCTGTTTTGGATCCGAGGGCGTAATGATTGTGAATAACTTCTCCTCGTCCCTGGTTGATAGTAGTAACTCCTCAAGATATCCCGTGATCTTGAGTGATTTCTGCCGTAACGTCTGCATGTCCGTCTGTTCAAATACTTTCAAACTTGCTAACACAGCACTCGTATCAATCGCGCTCGGATTCGAAACCTGCCATCCTGCCGCACCAGGTATAGGCGCGAATTGGTTCGTCATTGCAAAGCGCGAGTTCTTGTCGCTTCCCCACCAGCCTGCTAGTCGTGGTGTATAACCAGATTCTGCACTATCTGCCTTGGTAGCCTTGACTTGACCGTGACGTTCGTGTACAAATAGGCCGCCAATAGCGCCGGGACCGCAGTTCATGTATTTGTAGTTGCACCAAGCGGCGAAATCAACATTCCAGTCGTGAAGCTGTAGCGGCACGTTGCCTACTGCATGTGCAAGGTCCCAGCCTACTGTAATGCCGCGTGCTTGGGCATAAGCGGTGATCGTGGGGATGTCGAAGAATTGACCGGTGTAGAATTGGATACCGGGGAGGAGTAGAAGTGCTGTATCATCTGCGTGGGCGTCGATTATGGAGAGGATGTGGGAGGTAGGTAGGAGTGGTGACGAAGAGTCGGTTGGTGGGTCGATGAGAATCATGGCGTCCGACGGTGCGAGGTTATGATGCCGTATCTGAGACTCGACGGCGTAGTGGTCAGAAGGGAAAGCTTTGCCCTCAAGGACAATCTTATATCGGTCTTTGGTTGGGCGATAGAAGGAGGCCATGAGGAAGTGGAGGTTGGCTGTTAAAGATTCCATTACTGCAACTTCCTGAGGGAGAGCGCCAACAATTTTGGAGGCTTGAGGTAGGGTGGCATCGTCGATGTGTACCCATGGAGGGATCACTGAGTCTGAGATGTCTTTGAAATGGCCGTAGACGCCTTTCCGTGCCCAGAGACTAAGCTGGGTATTGATGTAGGTGGAGAGCAGGCGAGGTTGAAGGCCAAGTGAGTTGCCGCAGAGGTAGGTAGAGGGGCTGGAGGTATCTTGGTCTGTGATGCGCGTTCAGACTGCTTGCTCAGCTTCACGTAGCGTACTAGAAGAGTGGTTCAGACTTACCTGGGTGGTCAATGGTGGTGCATTTCAGGTCGGCTCTGGAGGGAATGACGAATTTGGAGCGAAACTCTCGCAGAGGATCCTGCTGATCCAGTGACTGCGCGTGCTCGAGAGTGTCTATGTTTGCGGAGGACATTGCGTGTGGCGAAGGGCTCTTTCTATCAGTAGTTTGATATCAGTATGAGATCAATTGTCACCATCTCATGGCATCATGAAGCATGTGGGACGGGTATTCTACGCCAAGGCATTTGTCATCTTCGATTGCCACCGCATGTACAACATTCTGATCAACTGCTGACGCTGCGAACGAGTATTGACCACGGAGCTTTAAGCTTGTCCGCCTTGACATCTCCTGCAGCTTCGTCTTAGTCAGGCTCCAGGTCGAAGACGTTGCCATTCCAGGTCATCACCACCAGACTCAGCGCAATGATGCAATCACTACGATCTCTACTGTTAGCACGACAATCTGGCAGACTCATCAGATCTCCTCTCACTCCAACTTCCCGTCCATTCACATCAGCCATACCACTCCGCAAAGCCATACTAAATCCACGCAAAGACGAAGATGGGAATGACATGGAAGTCGACATCACACCACGAGCAGCACATCGACTTAGTCAGATTATGACCACAGACAAAAATCCAAACCTTGCTCTTCGGGTTACTGTCGAGTCTGGTGGCTGTCACGGCTTTCAATATCTCATGGCATTGACAGATATGTCCAAGGTCAATCAAGAAGATGATACTGTATTTGAAGGTCGTGATGGAGCAAAGGTTGTTATGGATGAGCCCAGCTTGGAGCTCTTGAAAGGCAGTAAGGTTGATTACACTATGGAGCTTATTGGCAGTCAATTCAAGATCACGGATAACCCGCTTGCGACGAGTAGTTGTGGATGTGGGACCAGTTTCGATATCAAGATGTGAAGAGAGATATCAAGAATGCAGAGGCAATCTGCTACCTTGCTTAATATGAAGACCGCTACTGGAGTGCCATCATTATCTCGGCGGACTGCGATTATCAGTTGTTAAAACCACAAGTCTTACAACCAAGACCATCTCCACTATGCTCGGGAGTCCTGAAGGCGCATGCATCCGTAGAGCATAGGCCTAGGGCGCACTAATGATCGGATCCGTGTCTTTCGCGTGTTGCAAAATTAGCAAGAAAAGGCAAGGGTCGTCCCGCACCAAGGAACAAGGATGAGTACAAAATAGTACAAGACGACGTGGTCACGTGACAGCTTGGGAAAGCGAGCATGAAGTACAGATGGTAGCGACTCACAGAAGGGATGGTTCATCTGTATCGGCCTAGATGGCGTCGATTTTGTCTGAGACAGCATTTCCGAGTCAGAGAGGGAAACATTGTGATAGTGGTATGACAAGACGAAAGGCGGGAGGTCAGCTGATGTATTTGTTGGTCGTTGATAGACTACGTACTATACTTATCCTCCAACACAATTGAGCATTACCAGCAGTCTTCACAACCTGGGATTCAACTGAAATCCGGATTTCAAAAGGCACCCCATCTCAGGACCTTGTCATTGAGAGTGTAGCGACGTAGTGGATGTCTACATAACGCTAAAGTACTCTAGCAATCTTCACAACCCGAGAACTAACTGAACTTAGACTTCGTCAGGCCCCCGTCGCTGAACCCAGTTATTGAGATTGTGGCAAGGTGGAGGAGATGTAGCTAATGCTAAAGTACTACAGCAATCTTCACAACCTGTGAAGTGACTAAACTCAGAGTTCAACAGGCGCCAATCGCTGGACCCAGTTATCGAGATTGTGGCAAGGTGGAGGGAGTCTAGTTAATACTAAAGTAATGCAGCAATCTTCACGACCTAGAAATCACTTAGATCTATCACCAACAAGCACCACCGCCTTCACCACAATGGACTCATCAAATCTCTCATCTGCTCAACGCAAACACTAACCCACCGCGTATCCGAAGCTTGGAACCGTCAAGCTCACACCCCGCAAGGTTAAAGCAATCAGTACTATCGTCAAGAAGGAAGACGCTGACAAGGAGGAAGCGTTACCTAAGAGCGACCCGTTCATGATTTCTAGATGTCCTCAGTAGCGCAGTACCAAAGGTGCGTTTAATGCGCGTCTAAGATCTGGCCACGAGCGTGATGATCCAATCATGATCTCAGATAATGAAGAGGAACTAGGTGTCATGAAGGAAGAGGGTGTCACTATAAAGACGGACCCCAAGAACAACGCTGCCATCCAGAACGGCAGCACCATCTGGCATCTGGAGACTCAGGATGGAGAAGGAGATGTCATCGTCACTCGTGTGATCTCAAAGGCCGAGCAGGCAGGCCATCTCGTTGATTACTGAATCCGGCCTTCAACAGGCACCCGGACCAGGACCCTACTCATTGAGAGTGTGGCAACGTAGTGGGGGTCTAGCCAATGCTAAAGAACTCCTGCACTCCTCACACTAGCCTTAACTCATAATTTGTACTTACAAAAGGCAGCCATCGCAGGACTCATTGATTGAGATTGCGGTAAGGTGGAGGAGATCTGATTAATGCTGAAGTGCTCCAGCACTCCTCACACCAGGTTCAACTCATAATTCGTACTCCCAAAAGGCACCCCCGTCGTAGGACCTCGCTTCTTGAGAGTATGGCAAGGCGGAGGAGATCTAGATAATGCTAAAGTACTCCAGCACTCCTCACACCAGGTTCGTTTCATAAGTCTTACTCCTAAATGGCAGCTATCGCAGGACCCAGCTTCCTGAGAGTGTAGTGAGGTGGAGGAGATCTACCAATGCTAAAGTATTCCAGCACTCCTCACATAAGGTTTTACCCACAATTCGCACTCCTAAAAGGCAGTCATCATAGGACCTAGCTTCTCGAGAGTGCGGCAGGGTGGAGGAGGTCTAGCTCATATTGAAGTTCTACAGCAAGCCTCACACCTAGATTTCACCTATGAAAGGGAGTCCACTGACTTCCCACTCCTGGACTCATTGATGAGCGATAATATGATGCATGGGCTGGGTAATTGCATATGGAAGGTGTACGGTACCCATCACACGAGGTTGTACTCATGACACAATATTAGTGGAACCTGAATCCTACCTTGGACCTGATTAGGATGCCACAATCCAAGCAGAGCCATGCGTCTCTATAGAGTGTACAGCACCCCTCACAGAGTGACTCCATAAGTACTTGGACAATAGTAGTCGTGTATGTTATTGCTGGAGGGGTGGGGGGTGGAGGGGTAATCCTCAATAGATTATTAGTCATCTGGACCCTGAATTATGACGCGGGCGCTTATATCGTCCAAGCAACAACACGTTCCAAAAATCATTCACACTTCTTACACTTCTTCAGTACAGTACTTTACATACATTTACTGAATTACAATACTTTCTACTCAAATCAAACTCAATCCACGTAAACTCTCGTCAACATCACACCTCTCTTCACATCAAAACACATCATCACATCACATCAACACATCAAAACCATTAGCCGAAATGGCACCAAGAAAGACCAAGCTCGCCGCTGGCACTACTTCTGCTGGTAAGAAGCAAACACAACCCAAAAAGCCCACCGCCGTCGCCAAAGCACGCGTCGAAAAGAAGCCGGCCCCAAAGAAGACTGCGCGTCCAACACCCGCAGTCAAAGCTCCATCCGCACGCGTCGCCGCTATGCGCGCAAAGCAACTTGCCGCTGCACAGGCTGCATCCCAACGACGCGCCGCCATCGAGGCCGAATTATATACCCAAAAAGCTAAAACCAAAACAGCTACCGCGTCTAGAGCAAGTGCCAGACAAACCCCCAAGACCGCGACCACCGCTGCTGGTAAGAGAAACAAGAATGAGCCTGCGAGCAAAGCCAGAACTTCAAGAGCAAAGACTGCGCCGAAAGCGACTCAAACCGGTAGTATCACGAAGTCACAATCAACAGCAACTAAGAAGAAAGCAGCACCCAAGTCTCAGTTGAAGACAACAGCAGCAAAGGCAAAAGCTGCACCAAAGACTGCCACAAGTACGTATTTGGCGCTGCGTCGCGTCGATGCGACGCGTCAATTATGTGAACTAATCTCGACTAACGCGTCTGTAGAAGCACCAGCAGCAAAGAAGACCACTACCGCTACGAAGAAGGCTGAGGCCAAGCCTGCAGCAAACATTTCGCGTAAGAGAAAGGCAGCAGACAACGATGAGGAAGACGTTGCGCCTGCAGCGAAGAAAGCAAAGACAGCCGCCCTGAAGAAGGCAGCTGCACCAAAGAAAGAGAGGAAGATTGCGACACCAAGGGCAAAGGCTGCACCCAAGCCAAAGGTTGTCAAGAAACTTCCTGTGATCAACGAAGCACCTACTCAAGTCATTATTCCATTCTGTGTTGGATCTGGTGACAGCGGAGAACTCGGACTCGGCACTGGAAAAGGATCTATCAACCTGCCGCGTGCAAAGCCTCATCCATTTTTTGCCGCTGGCAAAGTTGAGATTGTCCAGTATGCTTGTGGAGGCATGCATGGCTTGGCTCTCGGCAAGGACGGCAAGGTGTACAGCTGGGGTGTGGGTGATGATGGAGCTCTTGGCCGGGACATTTCCAAAGCCGAAGTCAAGACGAGAGATATGGACGCGCCCGAAGAAGAATCTGACGACGAAGAGGTGGAGGACAATGGACTAAACCCTCTTGAGGCTAACCCGTACGAGGTTGATATGACGAACTTTCCTGAAGGAGTCAAGATCACTCAGGTCGCTGCTGGGGACAGCATCTCGGTGTTTTTGCTTGAAGACGGAAGAGTGTTTGCTTGTGGTTCATTCAGAGTAAGTCATGTTCCTCCACTTTAACCACTTCTTGGCTAACATATGCAAGGATAACAATGGACCCATGGGCTTCAACTTGGATCTGCTCAGCAAGGGTCTGAAGAAAACAATGGTACCAGTTGAGGTGCCCGAGTTGAGGAACATCACGAAGGTGCGCAGTGGCGACAACTTCTGCTTGGCCCTCGACAAGACAGGAACTGTGTTCGCTTGGGGCAGTGGACAAAACAGTGAACTTGGTCGCAAGCTTGTGGAACGTACTGCCGCCAATGGACTTGTGCCCTCGACTTTTGGATTGAAGAAGACTAAGAAGCAGTATACCGTCGACATCTTCTGCGGCTCCAACCACGCCTTCGCCCTCGACAACAATGGCAATGTTTGGGCTTGGGGTTCTGACAACATGGGCCAGACTGGTGCCATGGGCTCCGAAGTTGGAGAAGACAGAGCCACGATTGATGTGCCAACCGAGGTCGAGGCTCTGAGCGAAGGAGTGCTCGGAAGTAAAGTTGTCAAGATCGATGGTGGCAACATGCATTCGATTGCTATCACAGAAGATGGAAAGTGTTATGCTTGGGGACGCTGTGATGAAGGCATGTCTGGTATCGACATAACCACAGTGCCGAAGGAGAAGCTCAAGACCAATGAGCGAGGAGAAGCTGCAATCTTGGTCGAGCCGACGGTGGTGCCTGGTATGTTACACTACTCTTTCACCCTCTATCCTTGCTGCGGCTGACACTCTTTGTAGGACTTCCCGACCTCGTTGATGTTGCCAGTGGACCAGGGCACTGCTTCGCTGTTGCTAAGGATGGCAAGGGCTACTCGTGGGGACTAGGGAACAACTGGCAGTTGGGACAGGGAAAAGATATTGATGTTGAGGCAGTTCCTCTTGTTTTGAGGGGTTCTACTATCACGGACGATGTGAAGTTCACATCAGTGGACTGTGGCGGATCTTTCGCGTTTCTGGGAACGTTTTTGTAGTAGAGTATGAAAGGTGATTGGATTCTGTTCTGGCTAGTTCTGTCTTCTCTATAGAAATGAAATGATAATGATTCTAAAAAATGCCTGTCCACCTACGAGTAGAATGTTATTAGAACTCTGTAGACTACTATCACTATTACGAATAATGTGAACAAGCATGGCAAGCATCTTGACGATGAGCCGCTTCCTCTTATGTTGAGAGGCTCTACTATCACTAATGATGTGAAGATCAGATCAGTGGGATGTGGAGGATCGTACGCCAATCCTCTTGTTTTGAGAGGGTCTACCATCACGGAGAACGTCAAGTTTGTGTCTGTGGGATGTGGTGGAAGTTTTGCCTTCTTGGATACCTAAGGCAGTGCCTCTGGTGTTGAGAGGCTCCACGATCACTGATGACGTGAAGCTTGTTTCTCTGGGATGTGGAGGAAGTTTTGCTTCCTTGGGTACCAATTTGTAGCTGGGCAGTACTCACAGGGGTACTATCGGCGTTTGGGCATTGTGTTTCGGTTTCAGATCTCTGGGATATGGCATTAGGATGATTCTTGTATGTTGCCACGATAGTGGTTTGAAAAGTGTCTGGGTATGCGCCACAAGGGCGCTTAAGGCTATAAAGATTGTAGCTGATTCCCAAATGGGGCTACGAATGAGATATGATAAACTAAAGACTCTGAAACCATGCTGAAACACTTCTGACATCACTCACACGACTTCGTCCCACGTTCATCCCAAAGGACTACTGCCAGAATTTTGCGCGTATAATACCATGATAATAGCCTGAAGAGTGCCTGTGTGGCACCTCGAGGGCACACAGGCTATAATAATTATAGCTAATATCTGGAGATCCTAAGATGGACCATGAATGAGATACCATAAGCTCATGACATGAAACCACGCTGAAACACCTCTGTGAATCTCGCTCATGAATTCTTCCCCTATACTTTAACATATTTGTCAAACCTCATCTCAAAGGCCTCGAGCCGGAGATGTTGTTTCCATATTGCTACTATGATGCTTGAAAAGTGTCTATGTGGCGCCTCGAGGGTGCTCAGGCTACAATAATTATAGCTAACAGATAGAGATCCCAAGGGACTACGGGTGAGATATAATATATTAAAGACTTTGAAACCATGCTGAAACAGGTCTGCGACTTCCTCCTCCCTCATTTGCCGAACCTCACCTCAAAGGACTCCTGACACATTTTTCTAGTATCTTATTCGCGTTCTTAGACTGCCGTGTTCTGCTGGGATCGATTTAGAAGTAGGTGTGAATACTGCTGGTGGCTTTTTGAATTGCTCATTGTCGCTTGAAGCTGGCAACTTCTCAGCTCGAGATGATTAGCGACTTGCTCTTCACATTGCTTTTTATCTGCTGTTGTGAGTGTTGCTGGCTGATCTACTACAGTCGGATTACTACTGTTAATTGTTTGATTCCCAGACTCACTGACTTCGAGATTTGTCGTCGATTGCGAAGTCTGAGATTGCCAAACAGTAGATGTGCCTTGTATCATTGCCTTCGCTGTCTCCGTAGTGTTCTCCAAGCACCTGAGTGTGCAGGCTTGGTTGGGTGTCAGGTCGACAACATAGCTGGTGCCGATCGTCAAGCAGCTGCATTATGAGGCTTGTTTGACTCGAAGAGGCTAACAGAGATCCCAGAAAAACCTAAGAATGAGAACCAAACACAGTCAAGTTCGCCGAACCCATCTTCTGGCTCCCTGACCGACATTCATCTGATATTGAGGGCGAGATGGATTGAGGAATATACTCTCCTGACGTAGTGGGAATTAGGGCGGCGGGGATACTGGTCGAATGAAATGGTCCCAAGGGGCTTGCGCCGGCTCGTTGTATGACTCTTGAGCATTCTCCTCGGTCTCTTCTGGAGTTCTGCCACTAAGGGATATTTTCGTATGAGCTTAATTGGCCCTAACTTTAGTCTCTGCGTAAAGGAAAGCGAGAAGTGCGTGGCAGATGGTGCTAGTATGCTCGGAATACTGTCTCAATATAACGCCACGAACGCAAGTGCTTTCGTACACTTACCCACGAAGAGATGAGCTGAGAGGTCCAGCCTCCCATAAGCATTACTTACCTCAGTGAAGGCTATGAGTATTGCCCACCATAACTCGCACTGGCTGGTTTCGGCCGTGGCATGCCAAGCTGTCGAGCTTGGGCATTGCTCTCGTCTTCTGACAGACGACGATATATTGGCGGTCTGGCTTGTCCCGTGTTCGTTTCCCTTCTCTTTACACTAAATCGTCGCTCAGCTGAGAGGCGTTACTGATGACATATGGTCTATATAGATGCGCGTTCTCAACTCCTCGCATCTCCTTCCATTTCTGCTCGCAATGAGATATTCATCTGCGCATGAAGTGCTTCCACAGTGCTTGACTATGTGTTAAAGCGGTCTCTTAAATGCGGAAGAGAACTCTGGAAGTTATGACTTGCAAATGGTGGTTTGTGAAAGTGTGTCGGTCCTCTTTGACTTCCAGTCTTCTGAGCGTTGGCGTAGCGTTGATCTGCACTTGCTTGAACTCTTCCCGCTTGTTGTTATTGGCTTTGGTGTGTGAGCTTTAGAGGTTATGAAACCATCTGAAACAACCGCAAAACCACTCACATATATTTGCTGAACCTCATCTCAATTGCCTCGAAGTCGTGGGTGATTAATCCGCAGAATAATGCAGTGACTTCCCCTGTAGTATAAATGCTACTCTGTCTGCACCCAGCTTATCTCAAGTCTGGTCGATGTTATGTTGGTATAGGCTATAGTTCCATTCCTCTGTGCTGACAGTTAGAATATGCTTAGGTCAATACCATTTATACTTACTATACGTACTTCCGTCCTGGAGATCCTCGATAGTTGTAACCAAGATCTAGGCCGCTTGTGGTAGACAAGGTATCTTATTCGGCGTCTTGACTTGGTTGTTTGCACCAGCTGTGATCTTTGAGGATGTGATAGAAAGTCAAGCATCAACACAATATCAACAACACAATTATAAGCAGAAGATGTCCAATATAATCTTACTCTTCAACCGTCCCAATACACCTGCGTGGTGGACTTGGTTGATGTCAGAAGGGATATATACAGTCAAAGCACTCCCGTTCGAGATATACTGCAGAGGTAGAGACAACATGATGTGGAGAAAGTTGTGGAGAGTTTGCAGTATGTTTAACCGCCGCCAAAGAAGATGATGGGCAGACCGAAGAAGGTATTGGTAGTGAGGGCAGCTTGCAAGCGCAATCTTTTGTCGTCTCGTCTAGTCGTTGCTTTTCTTAATCTGATGCTTGGCCAGTTTCTTGTTCTCGTCACTCATCTTCCGTTTTCTCGACCATTACAAGTCACAATCATCATTTCTCTCGCACCTCTCTCGTGCCACATCAACACAGGTGAGTATGGACTAGCATGTTTTCATCATCGTGCTGTATCTTGCTCTCATACTCATTATGTATGTTTTTACACATACATCACCGCATCGTTTATGGGATTCACCCAGGAGCAACCGAATTTCGAGGACTAGGCTGGGAGACAGAATACACCAGTTTCCGTAATATGTATGCTTGGAGAGCACCAGACGATGCGTTTCACCCCTACTCTAGAGTTGAGTGACATTGGTGTCTGGACGCTCGGGCAGACGGAAAACGACCCATTTGTGACACGTCTTGATACCACAGTTACTACCGGAGAAGTGTTCTGGCTCGCCCCTCGTAGGCGTGTCTGTGCAAACATGTTATAAGGCAGCCAGAGTTTCTTAAACTAGTGGCAACTAATTATACCAGTGCTTTGAATTATAAGTTACTCAGGTTGGACCAGCCATGAACACTTGCTGACTCCTTCCCCAAAACTGTATCTTTGGGTTTTGCCTCTTTTGAATGAGATGGAGTGAACTGCTTGCCACTTCGCCCAATAGTGGCTGAACCGTGCGTGGGCTATGGACTGTAGCGTTCTATGGGTGTTTTAACGAACTCGTATTTCAAAGTTGCACTTGGTACACATAGTTGATCTTCTTTCTGCGAATCCCCTCCTCTTAAAATGCAAAAGTGTTGTTGTCTTGCGATCGCGAACGCAAGATATATCCTTACCAAAATCATCATTCATTCATAGCATAACCAGTCATACTTGCTACTCATTTCATCAAGTGTCATCGCCATCCGGATCCTCAATCGCATCTCCAATCTCCCTCAACAAACTCTCGATCCTCGCCAACCTTTTCTCCAACCTCTTCGCTGGATCCGCCTCTCCAGCGCCACTTATAGCACTGCTCACACTCGCCCGCCTCCTTCTATCGAACGCTGACGCAATATATCTCGGCCTCTCTCCACTAATCTCCTTTCTCTGCTGTTGTTGCTGCTGCTGCTGTTGGCTACCGACCGGCAGAGAAATGGAAATCCTCCTCGCTCTATCACCAAGCTGCTTCAATCGATCAAAGTTGTTGCCATTATCAATGTGACTCCCCACCCCGAGACTGCGAGGACTAACACCCAATTGCTCGGGACTGAAATTGAAGTTGATGTGTCCGGGACTACTGCTTATTTGCTGTCCATGTCCACTATCATGGTTGTATGCTGGTGCAGGATGGGACGGCTTTCGCTGGTCAGGCCCGACGTCATCATTCTCCGGGTCCGAGTCTTCAGGCGGGACATCAAAGACTTCTGCAATGTGGGCGTGTGCATGGAAGAACGAAGAGAAACCCATGCCGTTCCTGTCTTTCCAGCGTTCGTAGTCTTGGTGGTCTTCTGCCGCAGAGTTTTGATGTTGTGCAGCAAGAACGTCTTTGTGCATTGGCCAGAGGTTGCGACGTTCATATAGCCCAATGAGTAAGAGTACGGGTGCGTTCAATGTACGTACTACGGTGATGTTGACTTTGTGAAACCAGCGCGCACTGACCATGAATTTGAGCGGGAGTAGCAGGCCTAATGCGGCGAGGTTGAAGGGTGGTGGGTAGGAGAAGAGCGAGTCTGATTTCACGCCTTCAAAGGTTAAGACAGCGCGACGGAATTGGATTTCGGCGGTTGCATGGTGGTGTATTTTGGCAAAGGTAGTCGACAGTGTTGAAACGAGAATGGTGAGGAAGAGGGTGTTTCCAAGGATGGCGAAGGAGATGAAGAGCGTAGGTCCGAGGATTGGGTGGAAATCTGAACTGCGGCCTATGCCCGTGCCATCGAGCCTGTAAAAGAGTGTCAGCTGATGAAGCATTGCACACTGTAATGTAGACTAGAATGTTAGGAACTTACCCGAACCATACCCATATCATCCACTTCCCAATGGTGACCGGATCTGTCACTCGGTCACTCAACCACCACATCGCCAAAAAGAATCCTGCAAACGACCAAACAGCAAGGAACATGAGCAACATGAACCTCGACATCATCTCCCTCAGTGCCACGAAAACCAGGTTCTCCGAGAAAACGTTAAAAGCCAGCCTGGGCAATAAAAATGGTGCAGCCATGGCTAATATATCAATTGCTGCTTGACCGACATCCGTGTTGTGTGTCTGAAAGCCATGCATGCGGAGAACGAAGTAGACGATGAAAATGCCACAATATGTGACATCCAGGAAAGACCACAAATTCTGTGAATAAACCTGCCAGCCGTGCTCGAGAATGGAAGCAAGTTGATCCAACATCCAGCCGAATGTGTAAATGTTGAAAAGTAGTTCTTCTGTAGTATATGTCTGTGCATCTTTTGTTGTCATAACCCAAAAGTATAATGCCAGCAATACCACAAACTGTGCTACCTCGATGAGATTGCGTATCCGTGGCACGGCAAGTCGATACTGGTTTAGCAGTGGTGCTCGACGTGGATCATAGATGGATATCGGCTTGTGCTTATAGTGGTCAGGCAGCAGGTCGAAGAAAGCTGTTGGAGTATATACCACACGACCTGTATATATTGCATCTACTACTCTTTGGCACGCTGAGTGACTCAAAAAGAGCTTACTTTCAGATAGAATGGCAACTTCCAATGCTGTGACCTGACGCTCATAGCCTCTTGGTTGTGTCGCCCAATTCAGTCTTGTATTCGTTCGTGTAAGGGCGTCAGGTGAGCCTTGAAAAGGATCGAAGCCACCAATGACAATGTTAGACAAGAGTAAAAGACCATTCGGGCCGGAACTGTCTTCATCAAATTGACGAAGCAGGCGGGAAGCGAGCACTTCGCAGACCAAAGCACGGGTAGTGCTGACACTTTGATAGTGGAAGGGAAACCGTTGATCTCTGATGAACTGCATGCGATTTACTAGTAAGCAAAACACTATACTGATGTCGTCCAGCTCATAGTAAGTTTGCAGGAGTGGACGGATGACGCTTTGTGTCAAGCGAGGCGCCCGAATCTGCTCGAGGGAGTAGGGATCATTAATCTTTGCGAGAATATCGCGACGGATTCGCCAGATGTTCTGGTAGACTGGTAGATCAGAGAAAGCATATGGAGTGAAAGGCTGGTCCTCGGAGTTGATGTCGGAGATCAAGCTGTTATGGGAAGGTACTCGTCCAGCTGTGCTTAGAAGTGGTGCTCGTTCTGGATCAGTAGAGTCTGTGGCAATGCGAACTCGGCGGTGAGACGCAGAGCGGATGAGTCGTGCGGAGGCCATCCTTGAAGCGACGATGCAGAGATCTGATGAGCCCTATTGTTGCCTCGAATGTGATAATAGTACATTTATGTGGGCACTAGTTGACGTACTTTGTTCTTCCTTATCTCATGCTGCACCGGGTGTAACCATTATTCAATCATACAACATCATCAGAAATCATATCATCGCGTGTGTATTCTTCTTTTCTGGCTTCAGAGCACACAGATCGATGCAAGTGACTTGTAATTGTCATCCGAGCACACAACATGTAAGGGTGTATTGATCAAGCTTCTCATCCGATTGTGCCGTGAGTTAAGGGTCACTCATTTTGGCCGAGTTCGTTTGGAAGCTTAGAGGTACCCTGTCGGTGGCAAATCCATGGGAGGCTCGCTGTCGCAGTAGGACAGGATTGAGAACATGAATCATCAACAACAAGCACGCAAGGGGGAACGATTCGAAGGCTCGTTCAGCATGACAATGCTTTCGTCTTGTACGGCATGACTGAGAATATTCAATCTATATTACGTGGCCATCGCCATAAGCGAATAAAGTGACTAAGTTGTACGACACTTCGCCATCTAGTCTATTTTGTAGCAATCACATTCATCCATTTCTGTTCTTCCTTTCTGTCAAGTAGTTAGCTCAGCACTCTGCCGAATTAGCCATTTTTTGGTAGATAACTTACTTGTCAAAGTGCAACAACATACTTAGCACTGGCACCAACTGCATCTGATGTCCCTTATCTTTCTGCTCCATAAACTGCAGCAACACGTTCTTCAGATAAACATAGTCAACGCCAGGCAGCTGCCCACCACTTCCAGTCGTGGTAGCAATACTTCCACTCCTCGGGCTCGTGGGCGACATCAAGCTGCTACGGTCTCTCCTAGCACTCTCCATTGAACTTCGTGTACTGCCCGCAACAGGGGAATCTGTAGGTCTCATTCGCGTTGCACGAGCATTGCGCAATTCGTCGCCCAGGGACTTATTACTCTTTTGCAGTCTCTCAAGCTTCTGTTCATTTTCTTCCGCTTGGCGACGGAGTTCAGCACGCTCAACTTCAAATTCACTCGCTAGTCTCTCCCCCTCGTCCAAGGCATCTCGCAAGTCCGCCATGGCCTTTCGTACTTCGGCTAGTTCCTGTGTCGCCTGCTCAAGTCGGCGGTGATCGTCATCTCGTTGCCGGCGAAGGTCACGCTCGGTACGCTCCATATCCTCTCTGTCATCAGTAAAGCGCTTAGCATCACGCTCCACATCACGAAGCTTGCTCTTCAGATCTTCGAGTTCTCTTGCACGTCGACGATTGAGCGTGCTAGCGTCCTCTTCAGCGCGATCTCTTTCTTGAATTGCCAAGTCCATGCGCTCTCGCATCTCCTTCAACCTTGTTTCCGCACGCGCCTCTACCTCAGAGAGAAGGCGGCGCATTGTCTCGCCTTCTCTGCCGCGCTCACTCATAAGTCTATGGGCATCCGTAAGTTCTTCTTCAAGACTCTCGGCACGACTTCGTGCTTCTTTCATTTGAGCCGCCATTTCGGAAGCTTGATCGCGCATGCTGCTCATCAGGCTTTCGGAGCTAGCGTATTGTGCGGACTTCATGGCGATTTCATCGCGGAGGCCGTCGGTATCGCGTGTGAGCTTTTTGACTTGATCGTCAAAATCCTGCAGACGAGTACGCGATTCTCCGAGCAGAACATTTGCTTTACTTAGCTCAGCGCTAAGCGTATCGCGGGCAGTGAGGGCAGTGCTATGGTCGGCTTGAACGCGCTGGAGATCTCGGGCGGATTTTCGGGAGCTTTCTTCGAGGGTGAGGCGTTGAGAGTGTTCTTGGCTCAGCTTGGAGGTAAGATTTTTGATCTCGGTTTCTTTGGTGGAAATGTCCTTTTTGAGTGTGTCGAGTTCGCTTCTTAGAGTTTCCTCGCGTAGCTCAAGGCGGCGGACGTCTTTTGTCTTTGTGATGAGCTCTTCCTTCGAGGCTCGGAGTTCTGTGAGCTCGGAACGCAGTGGTGGTAGCTCAGACTGTGCCTTTTGCAAAGATTCTTTCATTGCTGTAAGTTCCTTGAAGCGAGAGGCTGCAAGCTGTTCTGCTGATGTTAGATCTGATTGAAGGACCTGAGACTTTGTACGGAGCTCGGACAGCTCAGTTGTTGTCTGTTTATGTGATTCTTCCAAAGCAGATCGACTGGCAGTTTGCTCCTGACGATAGTCCTCCATCTCCTTACGTAGTGCTTCAACTTGCTCTTCAAGCTTCGATCGTTCTATCTCTATTGTGGAAACCTTGCTCTTGTGGTCATCAAGTTCGGTCTGAAGAGAGCTTACTGCAGTCTCATTGTCAGTCTTTTGATTGCTTTGCAGGACTGAAAGCTCAGCCTCCAGGTCTTGGACTCGCTTGTCTAGATTGTCCTTTTCTGCCTGAAGCTCCTTAAGTTTGTCTCGCGCGATGACATGCTCCTGTCCGACATTGACTAGCTCGTCACGTAGGCCTTCGATCTCCTCGACTAGATCATCTTGATCTCTGAGCCTCTTTTCCAGCTTCTGAATCGCCAAATTCTTCTCTGATAGCTGTGCAAGACAATCCGCCAACTTGGTACGAAGACCCGAGACATCCTCAAAAGCTGGTGCAGACTTTATAGGTGTGCTCTGCACAGAAGGCGTTGCAGATTGTGGCGCAGCTTCAGTACTGGTAGTATTTGCGCCCTTTTTCTTCTTCTTTTTGTTCTTCTTCTTCTTCGCCGCGGCTGAATCCCCAGGCTGAGTAGTATTGTCTACAGCATCGTCTTCATCGTCATGTTGAGTGGATTGCTCAACAAACTCTGACTGTTGTGGCTGTTGTTGCTTAGCCAGGTCATGTCTCAAAGAAGCGACCTCTGCTTCGGAACCCTTGATGATGTCCTGGAGGTCGGAAATAGTCTGTTGTAGTTGTTCCGTGCGTTTACTATTCTCCGTCTCTACCTTTTGGTGTTTATTGGACACACTGGCGAGTTCTTTCTGCGCTAAAGCAAGCTCGCTTTCAAGTTGGCCTACTCGATCCTGGAGAGTCTTGCACTGCTCGACTTGCTGATCCAGCTGATTGCCGTGCACTGTCCTAAGGTCCTCCAGAGCTTTGCGTGTGGCGTCGAGGTCACTTTTGTGTTGGTCAGCTATCTTCTGAGCTGATTGCAGACGTTCTGTTATTGCAGCATTTTCTGCAATCGATGAAGTAGCCTCTTCGGCGCGCAATGACAACTCTTTCTCTAGTACTGACACTTTCTCATCGTGTGCCGCTACCTTGTTTTCCAGCTCTTCCACCTTGACCTTATAATTCGCGAGTTCCTCTGTATTGTCGTCGGGAGTCTTTACTTGATCTTCTGCTGGCGCTTCATTAGGATCCTCCTTTACGTCTACTTCTCCTTCTACTTCATTTTCCTTCGAAACCCCCCTCACGTCTACTACTCCTTCCGCTTCATTCGTCTCCTGCTCTGAAACGTCCTCCTGTGCATCTAGGCTGTTGAGTCTCGACAGCTCTGCCTCCGCAACCTCCTTCGCCTTGTTTGCATCCTCTGCGTTCTTCCTCAAGACGCCATTCTCGTTGCTAACTCTCTTAAGCTCTTCCATTACCATATTCCCTTTCGTGGTGAGCTGCTTAAGATAGTCAACAAAAGCAGCTGGCTCAAAGATAGTGGTCAAAGGAGTGTTCTCGCGCAAACAAGCCTCGAAAGGCTCGATAGCAGCATTTCTAGCATGCGCTTTTCGATATGCCTTGAGGAGTTCCCCATACTTCGATTCCAGCTTTGACAACTTCTTTATCTTAGCTTGCACATCGCTAGGTAGTTCGGCAGGTGTATCCGCTACAGGTTCCTCGTTCTTCACTGGCTGCGCTGGTACTGCTGCTTGTGGAGGGTCTCCAGTCTGCGCAGCTTCGCCTTCTGCGTTCTCTGTGTCTCCCACTGTCTGGACATTGGTAGCAGGAACCTCATCCTTGACCTCTTCCGCCGTCGAGCTGGCCTCCGGTTCTGCTACTTCAGCCTCCGCATCGAAGAGTGCTGGATCAGCATCTGCGCCGACTAGATTGGCGACCTCTGCAGCATCGGGGGCTCTCGTTCGTAATCCATTGGCTCCAGCAAGGGCTGACTGTCTGCTTCGTGGTGCTTGACGCTTTGCGCCAGCATTAGCCTCTGACTTGCCAGCTTGTGAGGCTCTTAGACGTTGCTGTTCTTCTGCAATGGAATCGAAGGCGTCTTTGAATCGCTAAGTTGCAGTTTAGTGGAGGCTTGCTTTCCACGAATTACATTGACCTACCTGGAACATGATCTCCTTGGGCCCATGTACAGGCAGGCAGACAGGCAAGATACAGGAGGTTCCCAGGTGCTTCAAGTCGTCAGAGTGCCACGCTAGAACTACCCCACAAACTTTCGCGGCAGCGTCAACAAACGATTATCACCACTTCATTCACCTCTCAATCACCTTTCTACCAGGTACCAAAGCACAACAACAACATCGTTTCGAGACACATCTTTTGAGCCTCGTTGGGATGGTGTCCTTGTGGCCTTTCGGCAAGGCAGTGAGTACCTGCTCTGGCCAGTCCTCTCTCTTCCAGCTAGGCAAGCTAACAACTATCTAGACAGATGAGACAGCCAACTTTGAGAGAACTTTAGCTACACTGAACACCAAGATTCAAAGGGCCAGTGTCAGGAGAGACCAGCTAAGGAATAGACAAAGAAGATACAAAGCTTTGTGGACACTCTACACCACCTTAGCATATGTCGTTTGCTTCCTCATCCTTGCTCTCGTTACTGGATGGCAGAACTGGAGTCCTCTCGAATACGCTGTTGTAATCGGCAGTCCAATAGTGTATGGTTATATCAGAACTCATTTGTCCTCTTGTTATACTCACAATTCTCATAGCATCTATCTTGTCCGTACTGGACTATCTGCCTACTATACAAGTCGTCTACTAGCGACGCAAGGTCACCTTGACGACCTCAACAATCAACGCGAATCAGCGATTGAGAAGTTCAAAGCGGCAACCAAATACAACTCAACTCAGCAACTTCTCGAGAAATACGGTGCAGCTCCACCTTCCGCTTCAAGATCGTCGTCTCCAGGAAGACCATCTCCCAAACGCAGGACACCCAGCAGTGGTGGAGGCAGCAAAGTACAGGCAGGACAAAGACAACCAGCTCGTACTGGAATACCTCCGCCTGCTACAGCAAATATACGAAGACCACAAGCAGAACAGATAGCAGCCCCTCCACAAACGCCTACAGGACAGACATCGGCACAACCACGAACATTCGGAACTCCTTTACTCAATTCACTACCGCCCTTGGCAACAGAGCCCTCCGCTTCTTTCGCCCCAAACGCTTTCCCTTCGTCTCCACAATATGCAGCAGCCCCATCTAGCAGCTTGACCCACAGCGAGACAAGATGGTATGATCGGATCATGGACGTGATACTTGGCGAAGATGAAACTCGTCCTGCTAATAGGATGGCATTAATATGCTCGCACTGTAGGTTGGTCAATGGACAGGCACCGCCTGGTGTGAAGCGTTTGGAGGACGTGGGAAGATGGAGATGTGCTGAGTGTCATTCATGGAATGGCAAAGAAAACGTCGTTCAACAAATACTGCAAGATGTCAAAAAGGAAGACAGTGTTGATCGAGCATCGCATGAAGAGATGACCGAAAAGCGTAAGCAAGGCGTAGGATACGATGGTGCTGCAGATGAGGATATCTTCACAGATAAAGAACGTTCCGCTGAACCTCCTAGTATTGCGTCGGGTGAGGAAGAGGAAGAGGAGGAAATTGATGACACTGATGATGTCGGAGAGGATGATGTTTCTCCGCCGCCAGAAACAAAGCCGAAGCGTGGTCGCAAGCCCGGCTGAGTTACAAAGGCTGTGTGCTGAAAGATATTGCAACACATGTTTCACAGAAAAGCTGATCATGTGAAACACGATTTCCCGAAACACGATTCTCTGAAACACGATTCTCTGAAACAATACTTTCTGCTTACTTCCTTATCACTTTTGTCTGTCGTGCACAAAAGCATGGTCCGTGGGTGACACACCGTTCGCCCGCCGTCGTGGACAGCTTTGTTCTGTATTTATAGAACACTACTGAAACACGCTGAGACATGGACCATACTGAGACAGGCTACCGTCTCGATGAGACATAGGCATTGTTCAGTAAGTCATTGACATTGTGTAGTGCTCGAAGTCCTCCGTGACCTTCACTGCATCCTCTATAAGAACGATGATCATTCTCTGTCAGAAAAGACTCATTCTCATCCTACAACCATCGAAATAACTACTATCTAAGACTTGCAGCACATCCACCAAACCACGTCGAGCACATCATGCAGGAAGCACAGCAACTACGCACAGGACAAACACCAATTTTCCTTCATTCAGAGCAGGGCCTAATTTCCAGAACCCCCAATATTGATAGTCATTGCACCAGTTTTCTCCGAGCCCAACGTTGGGTTTACGTGAACGAAGCTGGCGATGAGTATCCCGACCAAACCTTCCTCAACCTCTCTCCTACAGCAATACCCGAGCTCAATGCGCCTCCGCCGAACTGGACAATTCCCCCCAGTCCAGCTCTTACAGCAGCAGACACATCCACACCTCAAACAACCTTACCTCGCTGGCTAACCCGCACAGAAGCCTTCGCCCCCTCCGACTTCCCATCCCATCTGCCCGACGACTTCCCTCCACGTCTGCCCGACGACCCCTCCTTCCTCACCATTGCCAGACCCAGAGCACTCCTCTTCGGCTTCACGACTCATTTCTGCAGCATGCACGGCTGCATCCTCGCTTCCCACCCACACTACTACACCTGTTTCTCGCATCTCGACTCCATTTCCGAACGTATCGCGCTCGCCTGTTCCTCTGCTGAGACTGGTCTCGGTCTGCCTGTCTTGCCGTATGATCCTGCGAATTACCCTTCACCCTGGTTGATGCAATCGAAACTTGAGGAAAATAGCGTTGTTGTTGAGAGCATCACTGGGAATTCGCAGGAGGAGGTGGACAATAGGGTGCTTGGGAGGTGCGAGACGGTGGCTGATGCGCAGAGGGCTGACGCTAGGGCGAAGAGGGCGTGTATGTGGTTGGAGGGTGAATTGATCTTTGTGAGGACGAGAGAGGATGATGCTGTTATGGCTGATGGCAATGACGGTGACGACGACAACGACGACGACGACCACGATGGCGACAACAACAACCACGATGGCGACAACAACAACGAAGGAGACTCGCGCGAATCACAGGACCAGGATGACGCCGAGCAGCCTGAGGAGAATCCCACAGAGGAAGAACAAGAACAACAATCTTCCAAGCAACTCATATCAGCCGACGCCCCAGCCCCTCCAGGCACCTTCTCACATACTGACTCCATCAAGCCACTTCCAAAAAACTCCATCCTAAGCACAATCCAAATCCAAATCCACAGAACCGAATCACAAGAAACATCTCTCCTCTACACCCCACCCTCCCCGACACGCCTCCGCACCCCGTCCTCTCCCATATCCAGCTCCCACGACCGCCATCCCCCATCGCCCGACCTAAAGGACTTCCTCTCTCTAACATGGCCAATGGACGAACACGGCAACATTCTCTGGGCAGATGACGATGACAAAGACGTCGTCGGTACATCCAAAAGCGAATCCGACAACAGCTACGACTGGGGCGGCAACGGCAGTGACACCTTCTCCGAGTGGTGGGATACACTATACGGCAATGACCCCTACGTCCCGACTCCTGCGAGTGGCGACGACGACACCTCCGACTGGTTCGCTATGCTATATGGCAGTGGTTCTTACGTCCCGAGTCCAAGCAGTGACTTCAGTGGCACTGATTCTGGGTATGACTCGTGAACACCTTCTCACACAGGCTCATTGTATGTATGTCACCTCCAGCAAAAGTTGCGCGAAAGGAAATTGGCGAAGAGGACGGCAGCAGCAGCAGCAACATTTTGAAACGAACTAAACGAAAGTCTGCACCGTTCGGGCTTAGCGTTGATGTAAAGTCGATCGAATACAAATCCGAAAATGTGAGTGAGACTCAGGATGACAATGAGAATTGAAGAGGGCGAGACTTCAGTGATATGAATTAGGAGGAAAAGGGATTTTTATTCCGGCCAGAGTGGAAGAGGATGTGTTGTAAAGGCCTGGTTGTGCAAGAGAATGTCGGAAGGTCAATGTTCTTTGGTTTTTTTATAATTTGGTGTAAAGACATGAAATTGAATATATTCGAGAACTGCTGGTCAGAATCTCTACAAGCTTATTATACCAAGCCATCTTGCAAGTGATTTGGAACGCCTTTCCGGTGCTTGTCCTGTCGCTCGTTGAGCCGCTACGCCGCTCTAGCCATTCCTGAAGTCAGTTCCTTCCCTTATTGTATTCCTCCTAAAAGAAGTATATTTCAGCAACTGAAAAGCAAGAGCCCAAATCGTTTCTCATTAATTGTTGAGCACCACCGCATAATCTCGTGCGCAATGTGCACGATCTTGTTCTCCTTGTGTTGCTCGTGCTCCGTATAGGTGCGTACTATTTCTGGACGACTGCGGCCTCCTTATCGACCTGCAAATGCGACTCCGGCTCAATAAGTCGCGGATCATGGTATTGAATTGAGTTGGGCGAAGAGAATAAGCTCATCGTCCAGGCCCTATCATCTCTGCTGTTCGCGCACCACCAGTTACAGGCTCGAGCACTGGTGTCGACAACGCACCCTCAGCAGAAGCCGACCCTCTCCATCGTGTCTGTCCATCCTCTTCTTGCACGGCCTGCGGAAGACCAGCAGACTCAGATCTGGTTTTTACTTCGCTACTCATTCTCACATCTATAGCAGTAGTAGGGTTCATAGCTGCTGGTGGAGGTGGACAAGAGCCTGTAGCCTCTACCAGCCGCGATTGTAGCAGAGAGATGTAAGTGCGAAGGTCAAAGTTCTCAGTGGTGAGTTGCTTGTAGGACGATTGTACTGCTTCGAGGGATTTTAGGCGGTCTTCTAGGGTTTTGATGTGGGATTCTTTGCGAGCTCGGAAGGCGCGCTGGAGTTGTGACTTTGTGTTAGCTGAAAGTTGGAAGGAGGCGTAGAAAGGGATCCCTTACCTGAGCTGCGCGATTCTGCTGAGCGCGCTTGGTGGTGCTCAATGACTTGTCCAATTTCTTCCCTGTCGCAGGATCGATCATAGGCTCGTTGTCTTCTTTGTCGTCAGATGGAGACGCAACCTTGGCACGAGCTTCATCCTGTTGTGTGTGTGGAGTAGATGAGGTGAGCCGACTGTCAATGTAGGACGCTGGTGGCGGACAGTATGGTGAGTTCTGAGACGCAATGCCAGTGAGATGGTGTATTGGCGGCAGATTGTATGGGTGGGCTGGGCGGGGAGACTCAGAGTGCGGTCTGGGCTGATGTCCAGACTCGGGATTGGCAGGAAGAGCGCGTTCGATGAGAAGGTGATCACGGAGAGCTGGCAGAGAGAAGTGATGTTAGCTTGTGCATAAGTAGTAGCCACGTGCGTCTTGATTCCAGACTTACAATATAAAGCAGTCCCGTCAGAACCCTGGTACAGACGCATGATGATTAGCCATGCGCATTGGATGAGTACTAGCCTCTTATCTAGTATGGGACGCGACTTACTGGGTGTTCGTTGGCTGACTGCATGTTGGGTGACCTTATAGCTGTTCGCGAAGTGCCGCGAAGCTTTCAAGTACTGCCACCGCAGGAGCTTCGTCACGAGCCAACCTTTGCTGTCGCGAACACAACCGCACAAACCTCCGCCTCGAGCTTCCTCGAAGCCAGCCTGCAATGAATGGCCAAGTAGTGGCTCTCAGATACTGGCACAAGTTGCTCAGTTCGGCGCAATCGCAATCATTGGCTCTATTGATGAGCCAGTAAGGGTGAGACAGCTATATGAAGAACCTCCATGTTAGCAAGACTGGACACAGAGGGACAGCCCAGTTGACTCAGAAGTTCAGCTTGATCTAGAGACAATACGCACGGTAGGAGCTTTTGTAGATTCGGCTGGAGGATAAGGTGGAGGGGTTAGTCAGCAGGAAAGCAGAAACCTCGTGCTCGCTCAAAGCTTGGGTAATCTGCTTGGTTCTGCTTCACCTGCGCTGTAGTGCTCACGTGAAGACAGCAACACGCTATTGCTAAGGCAGATGGTCTAGAAGATGAGAAACTGTAGCGCAAACAGTAGAGAGTAGAGTAGAGAGTGTTTGAGAGGACCTGGAGGTGCCAATCGCTACTTAGTTCCCCGCATTCATCGTCATGACCAATGCAAAACACAATTGACTGCAACACATCTCCTACCTGCTCAAGTCTCTGCTCTAACTTACATGTTCAGACTCACACAATGTCCATCTCTTCAGCGATGCGATCACACCTTCAGCTCCGCTCAACTGCCATTCGGCCGCTAACCAGCACTCTTCCCACTACCACACGCTCTCTCCCTACCATCCTGCAACACCAACATCGCGAACAATCCACTACCACCCATGTATCTCCTCAATCCCCTATCTCTCACCTCCTTACCACACACCCAACTCTATCGCCCCTCCTCCCGCCCGCCGGCGCATGGCACTTAACACCCACCTCCCTCGAGCGCACCTTCACCTTCCGCACCTTTCGCCATGCCTGGTCCTTCATGACACTGATATCCGGCTATGCATCCAAATCGCGGCATCATCCAGAGTGGTCAAACATTTACAACCGCGTCTTCGTACGATGGACCACGCACGACGCTTCCGGACTCAGTGAAAAAGATGTCGAGGCTGCGAAAGCGGTGGATGAGTTTGCAGTCAAGATTGTGGGGGAGGATGGAAAGGGCAGAGGAGATGTGACGAATGATGGCGGTGATGTGAGGGGTCTGGTTGAGGAGGTGAGACCGAAGGGGGTGGGAGGGCAGGGCGGTGCAGCGGGAGAAGAGGCGAAGAAGCAGCAGGAGAAGAAGGAGATTGAGCAGGAAGAGGGCGATGAGAAGGAGGGAAGTCTGGCTGGGGTTGGTGGGCAGCCTTCCTTCGCTATCCTTTCCTTTTGAATCTAATGTGTTCGAGACAAGCCCGCTGCTTTTATTGATGTCATTGTTGCCTGTCGAAATCAAGATATAATGTACATATTGACAAGATTGAGCATTGATGACGCACAGGTGAGGTGATATTTTGAAAGTAGTTCTCATCGTCATGCGATGTAAGTTGTGAGTTATAGGTAGCAAACCTGCTATATCTGGTCCACCATTGCTGCAGACCAAACCATTAGTCATATGATAGGCCACTTAAGAATATAATGTTTCCCGCCATTTAAGAATATAATGTTTCCCGCCATTAACGCCCATTATACAAAACCGATGCTTTACTTCGAACTGCACTCTCCTTCGGCCGTGACGATATACACAAGTGGACGTGCCAACGAGCGGTCCAGACTACTGAGCCTTCCTGGCCTTGGCAAGCTTAGCCTCTCTTCTCCTCTTGGACGCCTCAGGACCAGCCTCAGTGTCTAGAACATAATCCCACCACCTGAAGCTGCTCGAGTAGTTGCCGATGAAGCGTTCGTGGTGAACATCGTGGTGCTCAGCGCCGGCCCAGAACGGCAGAAAGTGGTGTAAACTGAATGGCAAGTCGTACCCACTATGCGCGTCAACAGCCTGAAATAGACGAAGGACAATCCAGATGTACATGGTGAGGATGTGAAGGTCTCCAGTGACGGCTGCCCACAGGATTGGCACACTAACAGTCCCGAAACCTAGAATCATGACTTCAATGGGTGAGGCGTATTCAGCAGCCATACCAAAAGGAGCGGAGTATTGGTGATGAATCTTGTGGATGTTCTTGTAGAGAGGACCCCAGTGAAGAGCACGGTGCATCCAGTAGTGCCATGAGTCTTCCAGAACGAAGAAGATTGCGATTTGATATGCCATCTTGACGAGAGGTGGGAATGGAACGCCAGTTGCGAGGCCAAAGTACTGTGCCATGGGGTGGAAAAGCCTGCAGCGTATGTTAGCAGCTGTCTTACTCGTCATTTGCCATTGGAATAGCACCTACCATATCTGAGGAAGCTCAACGGTAAAGTGACTTAGCAGAACGAGCTTTGCGCAGTTCCACTGCTCGGCTAGGGTGGGGATTTTTTGCTATACATAATGTGAGTGGAAGACTTCAATAGCTTCGTTCTTCTTTTGCGGCTGTGGCGTACGTTCTGAATCTTGTATTTCCTCATCGACTCCATACGATCCATTATGAACCAGGGCAATGAGCGGCCAAAGTAGACGACCTCATGCATGACGAACGACATGATACCAGTGGCCAAGACATCGTTCTGCATGAATGCGTACCACGCCATCCATAATCGCTCAAACACATTCAGCGCAGGCGTCGAGTGCGCGATGTCATCGTACGTGCCCCAGTACGTATTCTGAGGTTGTGGTTGGTAGAAGCCAGTGGCATTCCTACGTATTGTCAGCTATTGTGTGGTATTAGGGTAGCCGTGCAGCCTGGTGCTAACATTGTCGTGGTGTAAACCATTGCGAAAAGACGCCGAGTCCTAGCAGTCTTCAAGTGACCACAGGTGTGAAGAACAGTAACAGTCTAAGAGCGTGTAGGATAGGTGAGTAGGCGAGTAGATAGGAAAGCGAGTTCGAGATTGAAGGATGAAGGCAGGTGAGAGGTAGGATTTGTATGAGCACAACAGAAAGTGAGGGACCAATGGGGAGAGAAGCCTTGGAAGCCTTGGTGACCGGTAGAAGGCGTGGCGAAAAAACACGCTGTTAAAGTAAGGCGAGATGAAAAATAGACTATGCTACTTTGGCTCAGGGGTCCAACCGCGTAACGAAGAAGGGCTTAGTCTGGCCGCCTTCAAGACCCGTTCGATTCCAATAGTGCCAAGTCTTAATTCATGCTGCACAAATCGACCGCTAAAAACTCGGTGAGGACAATCACTAATCTCGGACAAGCCGTAAACACGCGGTGAGCTTTGTGTAGCACAAGTGTTTCAGACTTATCCCAAGCATCAACATGACGAGGTTGTGACTTGCCTTGGCTTCTCAATATCTGGGTCCTGCCTACAGCTCGATAGCAATACCCTCGGCCAAGATAAGACGTGATCTTACTAGGTCGAGCTCAATATCCTGAGCTCATTGTGAAAATGTCTTTTGTTCTTGAGTATTACTATCTCTGCCTGGCAAACTAGTGCCTGTCTGATCAATCCAGCCAGGTCCACGCCATCGACAATCGACTAGATAGGCTACAGGTCGATAGTCTGCCTGCACACAGACAGCAGAACTTGACAACACAAGACGTTGAGCACGGTCGATTAGAGCATCTGCAATCTCTGATCAAGTCAATATCTGCATCTTCTTCTTCCAGTTTCACACCAGCTACTCGTACTCAGCTTATTGAAACGTTGAATGAAGCACAACTATCCTCACAATGCTCAACGTGTCGACACTATACTGATCAATACGATGGAACTTTTGCAACAGAACATGCTGATCAACCTACTCTGGAGCATGAGCTTGAATGGCTCTTGTTAGGGAAAGCTGCTACTCAAACTTACGGTCTGGTGCTGGATTCTCTGATCAGCCATACAGTTCCTATCAGTGATGAAATCTGGTATTGGAAGGACATACTGGGTTCATATCGTTATACTGCTTTATACTCAATCCAAACCTCCCCGCTTCGTCTATTTGAATGGTCGAAAGGTATTGCTCACGAAGTTCAACAAAGACGTGGTACTTTTGTAGTCGAGGGATGGGGTCAATTCTATGATCTCGTCAAAACAGTAGTTCAGGAGAGGAATATCCTCGATGTGCAACGCCGGGTACAGACACCCATTGCCCTTGTCAAAAAGGAAGTTAGGATGAAGCGTGGTCACCTGGAACGTGCTAAGATGCAGAATGCATCAGGTATCGGCTACTTGCTAAGCAACGCATTCAGTGATGAAGTGTGAGTCAACACGTCAATTTGCTGGAATACGTCTTAAGCTCATCTACACTGTAGTCTTCATGCTTCCGAAGGCGAAGCAGACAAGTCTCAGACGCAACAACACAAGTGGAAGAACTCAATCCTGAAGAGTATATCTATTATGGATGCAGTACTTAGTGCAGCAAGCAGAAGTGATACGCATCACGATTTTGAAGGCGAAGTATCGGCTGTATTAGCAGAAGATCCTTTCGAGGATTACCATCAGCCCTTTGCCATCCAGGACGGCTCTTCCGATCGACTCGCCATCACTCTACGACCAGCAGAGGGTTCGGCACGGTTGGATGCAATCCTGCGACAGCACTTGCCTACCTATCGGGACTACTCCAACTCGGCGTACGATGTTGGCCGCCGACCACCGTTCATTGTGCGGTATTGGCTACCTGCCACAATCCTTCTTGTACGTGTTAAACCTTCACAGTCCTACCTAGATCTAATCGTGCTTACAGCTATCATCAACCACACTTCTTCGCTACGTTGCAAACCGTCGAGCTGCTATCACAACCTGGATTCGCGAGCTTGGTAGTACAGTTATTGATTTCTGGCGGAACTGGGTTATTGAGCCTGCCACGAAGGTGATCGGCACGATCAGGCACGATGCTAATAGCGAAGTCTCCATCATGTCTAAACGTAGTCTCGAAGGTGATCGTGCTTCACTCGAACGTATGGTCCTTGACTTTGCAAAGGCAAATCCTCCAGAGGGAAGTGGGTCACTAGGTCCGCAGGAGCTAGAGCTTGTACGCAAAGGCATTCAAGAAGGCGACTTGACTCCTGTATTGAGAGTCTATGAGAAAGAGCTACAAAGTCCACTTTACAACGGTATCATGGGGAACTTGGTACGAGCAGTTCTGATTCAGGTTCAAAAGACCAAGGTCGATGTCGAGGTCGCAATGGGAGGTATAGACACGTTGCTGAAGAGTCAGGAACTCGTCTTCGGCTTCGTCGGCTTAACGCCAGGTCTCTTGGTAACGTGGGGTGCTCTGCGTTGGTTGTCGAGTATTCCGGACAGCAGACGCAACATGCAGCGAGGTCAAAAGCAATCGCAAGCATACCAAATACTACGGTAAGCCAAAATCAATATTGCCGCCACTACATACACTAATCACATCTACAGCAACGTTGATCGCATCCTTACCTCGTCACCTCAACCGAATGCTGGCTTCCTCGACTCACGCGAGTATGGTCTGCTAGCTGTTGAGGCAATATCACTTCGTGACATTGCAGCTCGCACTTTTCCCAAACAGGTTTTCACAGAGTTCAAGGAAGACTTTACAGACTTATTAGACAGGATGTCTGGCGTGGGCAGGCAGATCCGAGTTGCGGACAGGATGAGATGGGCTTATGCTAAGTGGCTCTAGGGACGATTCGCACGACAATATAGCATACTAGAATAATGATGAATTATGATAATCTATGATACACGTTTCTGTGGTGCTTGCATACAGATCCTTGAGGAATGTCCTGAGGCGCAGATAGGGTGTTCTCAATGCTAGGTTTTGTGCTCTAGTCATTATATAGATATGTGGCTAACAAGCAAGATCGGCCTTCGCTTGTGTTACGTTTGAAGTTCGAAGTTAAGTTCACAAAGCAGGACGGCCGTTACGTCAAGCAGCCATTGACGCTTCTAGCGCGACCTTCCCTCGCAATCCTCGATCCCAGATTTCCAACAACAACCTATCGGATGCATCTGCCTGCTGCCCCTACCAGAACCAACAACTCCATCTTCCCGATAGAACCCTTGACAGTGAACTGCAGCGCATACGCCAGAGCTCCTCTAGCGCCCATATCGCATGTGAAGCAAGATGAATGGAACAAAGGCCGCCATTAATAAGGCGAAGGCTGTCGCGACTGGAACCTCGAACAAAAACAACAGCTCCAGCAAGAAGCGACGCAAGGGTCAAGATCTGCTTCCTATTGATACCAACGCGGACCAGAACGATAGTCAAGACTCGAGTCCGGCCTCAATACTTAGCCAAGGGTAAGCAGTTCCTGCCATCATCGCATGTTTCAGATAAAGATGTTCGACCGTTTATCCAACTTCCACCCCTCATACTGCCAACAACTTGACCCCACCGACTGTGAAACGACTCAAAACTCAGCGCTCTCACGTCTTCACTTCTTCCATATATCACAATGAAACGATGGCTAATACGACTTCCTCCAGATCGATTCCTCAACCACCGGTGCACTCCAAAAGTGCATTCTCCTCCGGCTTGACTCTCTCCCCATCCGATTCATCCTCTTCAGACGACGAGGTCGAAAATGCTGCAGATGAAGAAGACTCAGAGGACTACTGCAAGGGCGGCTATCACCCTGTCCATGTTGGCGAAGAATATAAAGACGGGAGGTACACAGTGATCAGGAAACTCGGCTGGGGACATTTCTCGACAGTGTGGTTATCGAGGGACAATGAGAATGGGAAACACGTTGCGTTGAAAGTAGTACGATCTGCTGCACACTATACCGAAACTGCCATCGATGAAATCAAGTTGCTGCAGAAAGTTGTTGAAGCTGGTCCAGATCACCCTGGGCGCAAGCATGTTGTCAGTCTGCTGGACTCCTTCGAGCACAAAGGCCCTCATGGTAACCACGTCTGCATGGTGTTCGAAGTGTTGGGAGAGAACCTACTCGGTCTGATCAAAAGATGGAATCATCGCGGTATACCTGCTCCTCTGGTGAAACAGATTGCAAAACAAGTTCTGCTCGGCCTGGATCATCTTCACAGAAATTGCGGCATTATACACACAGATCTCAAGCCTGAAAATGTGCTCATCGAGATTGGGGATGTCGAGCAGATTGTCGCAACGCATGTGGGAGACACAACACCAAAACATGAGACGAAGACTAGCAATCCAAATGGCCGAAGACGACGACGGACGCTTATCACAGGAAGTCAACCACTACCTAGTCCGCTAAATGCCAGCTTTAGCTCGTCAGATCTAGCAAGACTTAACAGCTCAGCCAGCTTGAACTCAATGTTGCACAACAATGCCAGTGAGTGCTTTACGAATGAAACATCTATCAGCGTTTTCTGACCACCTTACTATAGGCTTATCCTCCACACCTGCATCAACCTCCAATTTATCCATGTTAGATTCGCTAGGGACGAAAGCTTCAGAGGACGAGACTCAATTTCAAAGAGAAAAGACTGCGTAAGTGTGCTGACATTATATACCAGAACCAGGACTTTAGGCTAATGATCAGTCGCAGTGATCTTCTCAGCCGAGAGGTTTCCGGCATTGACATTAGCAACACTAAAACCAACTCATCCTCAGAAGACGCCGAGCTTATGCTGGAAGCATTGGCCATCGACAAGATCTCAGTAAAGATTGCTGATCTTGGAAATGCCTGCTGGGTGAGCCATCATTTTACCAACGACATTCAGACACGACAATATCGATCACCAGAAGTCATTTTAGGAGCAAAGTGGGGTGCAAGTACAGATGTGTGGAGTATGGCATGCATGGTATGTGATTCGTGCTGTTGAGATCGTGCAAGTGGTGCTGATATTGAACAGGTGTTTGAACTTATTACTGGCGATTATCTCTTCGATCCTCAATCTGGCACAAAGTATGGCAAAGATGATGACCATGTTGCCCAGATCATCGAGCTACTTGGACCCTTTCCCAAGTCAATGTGTTTGTCAGGCAAATGGTCACAAGAAATTTTCAATCGCAAAGGTGAACTACGAAACATCCACAGATTGAGACATTGGGCTTTGTCAGATGTGTTAAAGGAGAAATATCACAACTCGGTTGAGGAAGCCAAAGAGATTGCAGATTTCCTGCTGCCCATGCTTCAATTGATTCCCGAAAGGAGGGCGAATGCTGGTGGTATGAGTGGTCATAGTTGGTTAGCTGATGCTCAGGGGATGGAGGATGTGAGGCTGAACATTCCTGTTGGAAGTTTGGGTGATGATATCGAAGGATGGGCTTTTGAAGTCAAGAAACCACGGCAGTGACTCGAATTGAGGAAGTACAGCCTTACGGCAGTGTAAATAGTGCTTCCTTGGTGATGAGTAACGACGGATTATGTATCATCATTCATTCATGCTCGTATGTGCCTATATCGGCATGTGCTTAATGCTTAATGCTCAATTGCCCCTTGTCGCGTTAAGTACGGGGATCGCGTCATCCTTCGGAGATCCCTATTTTTGAGCAGAAAGTGGAGTATGTAAACAGTACAACACTTGTTGATGTTATTGAAACCTGTACCCATACGTACATAGCTTAGACTCACACTCTCCTCCTCACAATGTTCAGAAGCAATGAGTCTCAGATGGACTTTGAATACGACAACAAGTCAGGTCCAGTAGATGAACGATCTCCATTCCTCACACTTGCTGCGAACAACCAGCTTCAACAGTACAACGATCACAAGAAGCGTATGTTGTAACGTAGAGGCTAATTGGGCTACTGATGATCTCTCAGAAACTAACGCATACATCTACAGGCACGTTCGCAGACTTTAATTCACCAGTAAAACAAAACACGTTCCCCAGCCTTCGCCAACCACCCCCTACCACCGGCGCACTCTTTTCACAACCTCGAACGTCATCTCCAACCAAAGCATTGCCACCTATCCCCATAAACAAGAACCCCGCTTTCAATACCCCTCGCAAGTTCGAACCAGACTACGACTCTTCTGGCATCGACCAATCCTCTCCTGAAAACAACGCCGACAGTGAAGCTACTCCTGACAACATGGGGTTTCGAACAAGTTTCGCCAAGATGAGCAGTGCTCTGTCACAGATATCAGACAATAAGGAGAAGAGCAAGAATCCATTTGCAAGGCTGACTGGTAGTCCTGCTGGAAAGCCCGAAGTGCTCAAGGCACATTACAGTCAGGCAGTGGAGAAGAGACGCAAGGCACGGAGAAAGGAGGGAGAGCGACGAATTACTTTCCGAAGAAGGAGCACAGAGACCGATGATGAGGATGGTGGTGGTAGCAAAGATGCAAAGACCTCGAAAAATGCTACGCAGTCTGGCTCGAGCAAAATCGGTTCCATCTTCGGCTTCATCGAGACGCATCCCGATTTACCTCACATTCTCTCGTTCTATGCACAACTGCTGCTGAACGTGTTCCTGGTATTCTTCTTCATCTACATCATCTACTCCTTCTGGTCAACCATACGATCGGACGTCGACAAGAAGGCCGATGAAGCTGCCGCAGAAATTCTTGTTGAAATGGCGGCTTGTGCCAAAAGCTACCAAGAGAATAAATGTGACCCATCGACGAGGGCGCCAGCACTGGAGGTAGTTTGCAACAATTGGTACAAGTGCATGCACAAAGACGCAAAGACGCTTGGTAGAGCAAAGATATCTGCGCACACGTTTGCGGACATCTTCAACTCGTTCATCGAGCCGATATCCTACAAGGCTATGGTACGTTGTTAATAGCCCTTTTACCTTTTTACTCATGCTAATACTCTCTTACTAGATTTTCTCTCTGATCCTGGTCTTCGGCTGTATTGCTGTTTCCAACTTTGCTTTTGGCTTCTTCCGCAATAAAGTTGGACCACCTCCACCACCACAAGCTTACATGCAGACCCCTTATCGGCAGTCTAGTGGTCAGCATGCATACGCCTGGAATCCATACCCCTCAACACCGATGTTGGAGCCTGCTCCGAGTATGGGGGCGCTCGATCAGGAGTCCCCTTCTCGGCGAATACAATACAATTGAGATTGTAACAGTATACACGAAGAATCGAGACCGGATTCAGTTACGTTGTACGAGCATCACGGCACACCTCAACATGACTTCTTTGTTTTTTTGCATAGCACAGGGTGGCATTACTTGGGTATGAGATACACAGCATCACGTTAGTAAAGCATCACAGAATAGCATACGTAGAATATGAAACCAAAAGTTTGGCACCTCATGTTGTTGTTCTCGCAAATAGAAGAAGTCTTGGCATTGTCGTTCCCCCGCCTGATCCGCTATTGGCTCTGAGTGATGCGCTCGCGCTTGATGCGACACTTGATCTGACCTCACCCTGCCAACCTTTTATGCTCATCTTCGTCCAATCTTTCCCATCTCATCTCAACCACATTGCTGAGCCTTAGACATAGCCAAATACCGACCTCTCGCATCATCCATTCCCAAAGTCATCGCATCTATAACGTCTTCGAGGACAACCGCTGCGCCTCATCAGATAGACGTCTTCACTCATTCTGCCTACCTGAAATCTTGCAATCATAAGCGCGTCTCGGGGCCTAGCTCCCACAACACAGAAACACCATGGCCGGCACACGAAACTATGATTTCCTTGTACGTTTCCCCAGCGCTCCTGTCTGGACCGTCTCCTACCACCACAAACATCATTCTAATCCTTGACCTGTCATAGATCAAACTCCTACTCATCGGCGACTCCGGCGTAGGCAAATCCTGCTGTCTGCTCCGTTTCTCCGAGGACTCTTTCACTCCTTCATTCATCACGACCATTGGTATCGACTTCAAGATTCGCACGATTGAACTGGACGGGAAGAGAGTTAAGCTGCAGATATGGGATACCGCTGGCCAGGAGAGATTTAGGACGATTACGACGGCGTATTATAGAGGTGCTATGGGTATACTTTTGGTGTATGATGTTACGGATGAGAAGAGCTTTAACAGTAAGTCTTGTTGACGTGCTCTGTGTGACGTTTCGTGTCCAAGAGTTGGATGGTGAGCGCCCGACGAGTAGCATGAGTTTTGTGGAAGCTAGAACCGTAGGTCTACGCTGTGCTTTATAAGGAGTCGGTGAGACTTTGAGCAGCCTCGCGATATGCATGTCTACCTCAGTGTTTCTACGGGCCCATACGCATGTTCATAAATATCATCCAGCTAACACTTTATTGCCCGCAGACATCCGCACATGGTTCTCCAATGTCGAGCAACACGCCTCGGAAGGTGTCAACAAGATCCTCATTGGCAACAAGTGTGATTGGGAAGAGAAGCGTCAAGTCAGCACTTCACAAGGTCAAGCTCTTGCCGATGAGCTTGGCATCCCGTTCATGGAGGTCAGCGCGAAAGGCAACATCAACGTCGAAAAGGCTTTCTTCACTCTAGCAACACAGATCAAGAAGAGGATTATCGATACACAGGGAAGTACCGGAGCTCAAGTGGGCGCTGGAAATCAGAAGTCGACGAATGTCAATGTCGGTGCTGCTGGTGAGCAGCCTAAATCAGGGTGCTGCTAGAGCAGATGTTGCGGAGTGTTGGGGAGCGGCATTTGTTGGGAAGAGTCAGTAGCATGTTTGGGGCATGATCGTGGTCATGGTCAAGCTATCTTGGACCGAACGCTGCTGTGAGTAGGGCGAAGCAGCAGATGCTTTGCAACAGCTTGGAAGTTTTCAAACGATGCACGGACCTAAGGCAGGAGAATCAATTCATACTTGTGCCCGTGTGATTAGAGGGCAACAAGACGCGCATATAGTAATTGGGCTTGGAGTGGGGTTATTCTAACTGGGTTCAAAGCTAAACAATCGGCGTTGTTATGTGGTATGTATGTTTTTAGGCTGGCTATAGCAACGATATGATGTCTGCATACATTTGCTGCTTGATTGCTATTCTTTTGTTGCACTTTGGTCAATGTCTCGGCGTAGGTGACGCGAAACTATGTCTAGGTGGGTCTGCCCGTCATGCTGAAACACCAAAATAGAATTCAGGCTGCATGTCATTGAGGACTTTCCGATGCCATTTTTGGCCAAAAAATGCATTCAATCTCTTTTCTTCAACATAACATCAGACCTCTCCTTGAACACACTCTTCTTCATAACAACAACTTCTAGTTCTCTCACAGCCATTCACGAAACCACTGTAATATCGGCCTCAAACACCGCAAACCACCTTGGCTGCTTCTTCGCAATTTGGGGTAGAAGACCTGCGTTCCTGATCGCTCATCACTCACATCACTAAAGTGCTTTCTCGTGCTGGTCACAAACACAACATGTCTCTCAGATCACAGAGATCTCCTACTTACAACAATCGCTACTCCCGCGAAGGCTTCCAACCACTAAACCCTGCCGATGCCACAATCAACATCCCTCTCGACGAGGTGCCTCACTCCAGTCAGCATGCACAATTTGCACAATCGACAGAAGGAGATGCAATGATGGAGAAAGAGCAAGCGCGTGACCCTATGCGCCCCCGCAGCGGCAAGAGGAGGTCAATGAACAGCAAGACCACCACGGGTCATGTAGGTTATGATGGAGAACCCGACACGATCAACAGGATGGGCATGTTCTACGACAAGCTACTGCACTCGTCAATCATCGTTCGATATATGATTTATATCATTCCGCTCGGAATATGTTTCGCTGTTCCCATGATTATTGGTGCGACCGCTGCCAAAGGTGCTACGATTGGGGATGTGCGTATTGTCTGGTTCTTCATGTGGCTGCTCATCTCCTGGGTTGGTCTTTGGGTGTCCAAACTCTTCGCACATTATATGCCTTCAATCTTCCAGATCTTCGCCGGCATCATTTCGTCCGGCACAAGGAAATACTACCTCATTCTTCGAGCTCTGGAAATTCAGATCTCGCTGGCAGGATGGGCATTGGTCAGCTTGGCAACATTCAAGCCTATCATGACAAGAAACCCAGACACAAGACATCTAAGTGCAATAGATCCTACATTCACTACCCCGGAATGGCAGAATATAGTGCAGCAGGTTCTAGCTGCATTTCTGATCGGCACTCTCCTCTTCCTCGGGGAGCGTCTGATTATCCAACTCATTTCAATTAATTATCATCGCAAACAGTTTGCATTGAGGATTAGGGAGTCGAAAGAACGTGTACAACAGCTTACGGCACTCTACCAATCGAGTAGAACAATGTTTCCAGCCTTCTGTCTAGAGTTTGCCGAGGAGGACTCGATCATCAGTGACACAATCGACCTTATCCTATCAAGGAAGAAGCCTGGACACAAAAGAACCGGGTCGAATACACCAGGAAGAGTGCTGAGGGATGTCGGCAGGATTGGTGATAAGCTTACCTCTGCTTTTGGCAGCGTCGCGCAGGAGATTACAGGAAAGCAAGTGTTCAACCCAAACAGCCCTCATTCTATCGTTGTTGAGGCACTTGAGAAGAACCGGGCTTGTGATGCACTGGCGAGACGTCTTTGGCTGTCCTTCGTTGTCGAAGGCCAGGAGGCTTTGTATATTGAGGACATCGTGGAGGTGTTTGGCGAGTTCCGTCGTACAGAGGCAGAAGAATGTTTTGCCGCGCTTGACATGGATGGTAACGGCGACGTATCTTTGGATGAAATGATACAAGTTGTGACGGAGGTTGGACGTGAGAGGCGTGCTGTGGCGAACAGTATGCACGATGTTGACCAGGTGACTAGTCCCCCCTGTCTTGACTTTCGAAAGTCATTGCTAATCAGAATACCTAGGCAATCAACGTTCTGGACAGAATGCTTTGTGTTGTTGTTTTCATTGCATGGATCTTTGTCTTCATCGCTTTCCTGAACAAGTCTTTCGTCACGACACTAGCTACTGCCGGCACAACTCTACTGTCGCTATCATTTGTGTTCTCCGTCACAGCACAAGAAGTACTTGGATCATGTATCTTCCTCTTCGTCAAGCACCCATTGGACATCGGGGACACTATTTACCTCAATGGCACCAGTCAGAGCACAACTCCTGATCAACTCATCTGCGAAAAGGTGTCCCTCCTCTACACTGTTTTCAAGCGTGTCAATAGTGGCCGGTCTGTCCAGATCCCTAACAACGTCCTAAATACACTCTGGGTCGAAAACATTACTCGCAGTAAAGCCATGCGCGAGCAACTCTCCATCTTTGTCGATTTCAACACAACATTCGAGGACGTCCAGCTTCTTCGCCAAGAAATGGTCAATTTCGTACGAGCCAAGGATAACCAACGAGATTTTCAGCCAAATGTTGAGGTCGAGGTTATAGGCATTGGTAATATGGACAAGCTTGAGCTTCGCGTGGAAATTCAGCACAAATCAAACTGGGCCAATGAAACTGTTCGCGCTTCTCGTAGAAGTCGCTTCATGTGCGCGCTTGTCCTGGCCTTGCGCAAAGTACCGATTTACGCACCTGGTGGTGGCGGTCCAGCACTTGGTGAGATGGGCAATCCAACATATTCTGTTGCGCTCGCCGATGCTGTAGCTGCTGACAAAAAGGCTGCCGCCGCCAAAGAGAAGGAAGCAAAGCGTTTGGTCCCATCCGCTACTGATGAGAAACTAAGCGCTCAGGACAGCAATGCGACCTTATCACCCTCAATGTCTGAACACGCAGAATCTGCTAGCCGTGTCGATAACGTGAAGACTAACCCAAACAACCTAGCCCCACTAGCAACGATCCAGGAGACACGCGCCATGAACCTGCTTACTGAGCGCAATCCTGCTGCAGACATTGCACGCGACTCTGGCTCTTTCCGCGCTGACATGCCTGTGGCACAGACTGCAGAGTCAGGAGATCTACTGGAAGTCCGTGGCGTCTTGCGACGAGCTACAACGAGAGGCCGAAGAAGGAGTGGGACGACAACCTCGAACCGTGCGCCCATCACACCAGTGTCAAGTGAGCCACCTGTGTACAACTATCCTTCGCCTCGTGGTGTACGTCAACTAGCAACGAATGACCATGAGAACGAACGCCAATCATATGAGCGTCCATCATTCACGGCTTCTGGTGCTATACCCAACATCCCTGAAGATACAAGAGCGGCGTCGCCCTATATGTATCCCAGCACTAGCGCACCACTTTACAGCACCAATAGCATGGCTGTACAATCCAGCAACACATCTAATGTGCCACATCCCGACTATTCTGGCACAAGCTACCCGGCACCATCTGCATTCTCGGAGAACATTCGTCCTCCACCACAAGTAGCGGTGCCGGCTGCTGGTAGACAGTTTTCTGGCGCAGATGATTTGAGAGGTGAGAATGAGGAGGAGGAACCTTTGGGTGGAGCGCCGAAAATGACTGCTGGAGGAGCGTGGAGTGCACAGCAATGGAGGTCGGGAATGTAGGTAGAGGGAATGTCGGAAGATGAGAGGCATATTAGAATCAGTAATGAGTGACATGATAAGCATGATATAAGCATATTGCATGGAAGATGGGAATAAGCATATTGCATGGAAATGGTAGCATGTACAATTGCATAAGAACGGGTAAAAGAATGGAGCTACAGTACCAGGTAAACAAGGTAGATGAGTGTAGAAGAATCAGGCCATAATTGCACTTTCATCTTATCTATCTAGAGAACAGTCTAGGTACATTGATGGAAATAGATCCGCAAGAAGAATACAAGAATATGAATATGTCGAGCTCGACATGTAGACCTAGTTCCATTCCGCGATGATATGTGGTCAAGGTGCATCTCAGTCGTCCATCAGTGACATGACGAGATCCTCTGGTTATCCTTTCGGCTCGCTGGACGATACTCGGAAAGTACAACCTTCGTCAGGATTTCTCTTGACGATGGTAGTCTGGAATTAAAGGTTGTCGACCACGGCTAGCAGGTCTTGTTGCATAAGTAGCCCAACGTCTTGATTCTGCGGAGAGCATGCCGCAGTAGGCAGACGCAGCTTCGACGTGCCTATGATGGCGCTCATCAAGCCCAGGTGAGACGAATCTCATAGCCTCAAATATCAATCTTACAACTTCGCTTTACTTCCCCCACCCTGCTTCCCCTCCCACTCCACCACTCTCGTCTCCGCCTCCCTCGCCTCCTTCCCCTTCTCCAACTCAACACGCTCCCTCCAAATCTTCGTCGCACTCGGGTCTCTCAGCGCGTCCAAGCTCTGCCGATACATCTCCTCTCTCATCCGCCCAAACACCCCACTCTTCCCCAACACCCACAACCCCGCCGGTTTCTCCTTCCCTTTTCCCCCACCCGCCCACTCCACCGCCTCATCCACCGTCCCTCCAACCGCATCCACTAATCCCTCAGCCAGCGCAAGTTCCGCAGTGAACCTCTTCCCTTCCAAAACCAACGCCCGAAACGCCGTCGGCCGCGTCTTCTCGCGCACGGCACTCATCAGCGGCGTTTCAATCAGCATCCCGAAATCAATCTCGTTGAGGCATAGGTACCCCCGTTTCCCGTTCATGACGCGGTAGTCGTGGTGCATCGCCAGCAAACAACCGCCGGCAAAGGCGTGTCCGTTCAGCAGCGCCAGCGTTGGCATGGGGAAGGTGAGAAGGCGGCGGAGAAGGGGGTAGAGTTGTGTTTCGAGGAAGCCGGGGGTGGCGTGGGTGTGATCGAGGTCGAGGCCGTTGGAGTAGAATTTGGGGATGGCTGAGGTGGTTATTAGGAGGCCGGGTGGATGTCGGTGGGCGAGGATGGCGAGGGCGTGGAGGTAGGTTGAGAGGAAGGGTGTGGTGAGGCGGTTGTCCGGGGGGGAGGAGAAGGTGAGGATGTAGATGAGGGGGTTGCTGGGGTGGGTTGTGCAGGTGAAGGTGCCGGTGGAGGTGGAGGGGGTGGACGGGGAGAGGGAGGGGATGGGGAGGGTGAAGAGGTGGGTTGAGGACATATTGGAGGGGTTTCACAATATTATTGCTTTCTTGCCACGGATACACGAGGAAGGGTGTATAATATCTCACAGCATCGATTATTTGAAGACGATTGAAGCCCTCTGAAGACCTCGGTATAGTAGAGTGGGCGGCTTGAGCTCCGAAGAGCTAGCTTTATGACGTCTGCTCCTGCCATTGAAAGATTGAAATTCAAGCTTCATCCTGTTGCCTAATTCTCGTCTCCATCCCTACAGCAACATCCTGTTAATCAATCTACCTACACTACATCAACCAATGTCAGCAGAATCATTCGCCGCGCTTCGACGCAACGCCGGTTCAGAGCTAGCAGACCTCGCCGAAGAGCACTACAAGCATGAGTACGTGCACCTATTCCCTCTTCCAGATGCCTAAACCTGTCTCTGCTACCTCAGCTTGCATCTTCAGGCTAACGATCCCTCTTCCCACACCACAGCCTACAAGAAACCGATCGCGACAACCTCAACTATGCCGCCAAAGCATTCAGCACCTACTCAGCCATCGGTTCCGGTCTCGGTCTAGGACTCGGTCTCCTCCTGGCCTTTCGCGTCCGTTCTGCACGGCAGAAGATGTTCGCTGCATTGTAAGTAATAGCCAACCAAAGCACTTCCACCACCTTTCATCCATTCACCATCCTCCGCATTCCACCTACCACCCCATCCCATCTGCACCCCCACTAACACCCCCCCACCAGCCGCGCACAAGAAAAACCAACGGCAGTCCAATTCGCCAACGGCCGCACCGAAGCCATACCCGACATCTCACCCATGCTCAAGCCCTCCACCTTCGGCGACATAATGACATACACCCTCTTCTCCCTCGGCGGCGTCTTCGTGTTCGGTGAACTGGGCATGCTTGCGGGTGGACTAAGAGCGAAGGGGATTGTCAGTCAGGATGCGGATAGTAGGGCGAGGATTGAGACGGCGTTTAGGAGGTTTAGGGCGGATGTGCTGAGGAGGGAGGCGGATAGTTTGGAGAGAGGGGGTGATTTTGGAAAGGGGATGGGTGGGATGGGGAGGGGGTTCTTTTCTTGAAGGGGGAAGAGGGTGGACGGAGGGGAAGGGAAGGGGATGTTGGGGTAGTGAGTGAATAGGGAGTAGGATGGATTATACCTTTAGGAAGAAGGAAAGATGGAGGTGGAGAGGGTGGGTGTAATATTGATAGTCGTTGAAGAAGGCTATACCTGTACAGTATGCTACTGACATAAGAAAGGAGGCGTCATGCCTCAACTAATATTATAACAAACAGCAGACCTTATCGTTTTCGTCGTCTGTCCATGATCAGTCGTCATGCTTTACTCCGCACGGCTCGAACTCGTTTCTGACAATATACTCTATAGCAGCTATCAGGCTCCGCAAGCTGCTGGATATGACACAATTGGGCAATTCAATCTCAACGTGTGTGCTCCTTCTCCAGCATGCCATGTGCGTCCTCCCTCGTAAGATCCTCTTCCATACAAATCCCGGGCCAGGCAAAACAAAACAGGCAAGACCCAAGCAAGAAGCAAGCAAGCAGGAAATCAAAATCAGTGCCCTGCAGACGACAAAGCCTCACACAGTCGTGTTTCCAAATTTCGCCTGTCAGGGTAAAGGAGCCAGCCAGCCAGCCAAGCCTGTTTTCTTCTTTTCGAACATCGAACAAAGAGCAAGTTTCGAAACTCATTACAGCTGGTGTTTCATGTAAGGACCATCGCCTCGTGATGTCTTCGTGACAGACAAATTCTGGCTCGTACGAACGACATTCTTCTGCTGACCTGGCTATTTTGGTTGGGGCAACATTAGGATAGATGCCTAATTCAAACAGTATATCGAGATCTCTACAGGGAATGGGCGAAGAGATTTCAAACTCGTGTGAAAGCGTCAAAGCTATGCGCTATCGCTGCTGGGTGCTGGCTGGTGGAGGGGAGTATCTTTTTTATTTCCTGCCCTCTCGTTGATCAGCTAGCGACAGCGGGTTTGGGGACCAGCCACTGCTCTATAGAAGTATTGTTTTCTAGCTTCATACGCATTCCTGTTGTTGTTGTTGCTGTGCTTGACTTTCGGCACATTCGTTCTGTGTATAGGTATCCATGGCTCCATTAGCCTTGTTTTAGTGCCACAAGGCCTGTGGAAGATTGTGCTTGCTCAGGCTGTTCGTGGACGACGATGTGGTATCAAGAATAAGTGAACTTATTTCCTGACAAGACAAGAAGAAACTGGCAGGGTTGATGAACACTGGTGATGCAATGCACTCAGCACTAAGCGCCCCGACGAATAGCATCCTACCTTGATTAGCAATCCTCTGATGCGCGTGAAGAGACTGGATTGGAACGGAAGGGAAAAACATAAAGGTATGATTTTGCCAGATTCGGTCACGGAACGTTGGAGTAAGAGCATGTGGATTTCTCGTAATTTAAATCTCAAAGCGTTGGTGTTAGTCGTGATCTATATTGATCTAGGCACTTGTCAAATATCCAAAGGCAGAGCTAGGGTTTGGTCGTTGTAGACTGTGGTGTGCTCACTGCACAATCCATAGTATAGAGCTTTAACGGGTAGAACTAAAAGAGTTCTGGAGAGATTGGCAAAATTCCTAGCAGCGTTGAGAAATAAGACGACATGATGTCTGCGATCAGAGGTATCAGCGCAAATGATAGGTTCTGAAATAAAAGCCACGCCTGTACAATCATTATCAGCTTACACGACTTTGCTGTGATCCAAAACCAGAGACTCTCGCTAGAATTGCCGGTCTGTCGGTGTATATGCCAATTGTAGTTTTGATTTTGGTGGAAGAGCTTTGATACCACAGCTGTTTGTTAAGAGGGCAATATAGAACAATCGTGAGTAGATTCCAAGAAGGACCCATGTGGACTACCAGATTTACACAGAGCGAAGAAGAAGAGAAAGGACAGCTAGTGCTTGCCAGTTCATTGGAACAGCATATTGAAGGTCGTAGCGTCAAACGGCGCATATTGTACACCCAGATCAGCACTGCTTGGCAGAGCAAGCAAGAGCTGGACATATATCGCTCTCCTGGATGGTAGTGATCATCCGATGTGGCGTGACTGATGACAGTGTGTTTCAACCTGAAGCCACTCAGTCGATCCAGTTATGCGACCTGGATTGTACTGGGAAATACAGATGCACACTAGTGAGTATATCTCTTATCGTCGAGCTCTTGCCATCTTCTTTTCGTCGAGCTCTGATTGTAATTGGCTTCAAACAACAAGCTTTGGCCAGTCTAAGCTTCCGAGCTCTCAAAGAACGTGAGGTCATGAAATATGTGGTTTGTTTCATCGTGATTGTGAATTGTGTATGTTTGATATTAGTGGAGCTGCTGCGGCACGACAGAATCGGCTTTAGCATTGAGCAGTCGGAAGCTTGGATTCTGATGTAATTGCTACACCATGAGATACATATCACATTTTTCATGGAGAATATTGTGGTCTTGCATCTTACAGTTAGATAGCAGGCCTAGATCCGATGTAAGATCGAGTTTAAGCTTGATCGAGCTTCAGCAGAGCCGTGCCCACAGGAGGAGATTAGTGACTGGGCCAAGACGTGAAATGCCATAGTAAATTAGCAATTGATGCGAAATGCAAACAGTACCAAGTAATCACGATATAGAGTTAGATCACAAAATTGCATCCACATCAAGGCAATTGGAGCATTTTTCCTTTTAGCATCGAATACACGCTCCAAGCTGTCACTCATCAACCCATCATACCCTTCTTACCCACTCCCAAGCGTCACGTCACCATGCATGAACTGCTGCAATCGGTGATGGGATTTAGAAATATAACAATTTAGCAGTTGTTGATCCGAGAGAGGCCCCACACACGCGCCATCATCATAATTGTAGCGGCATAAAATGCTTTTCCCAACTGAAAAGCCTCTGTTGTTATTTCTATGCTGGTGTGAGCGCTTGGGTGACGTTATGTTTCACATCTATTTTTCAACATCTCGATCGGAGCACGGCCGACTGCCGCCTTGGCCCAGCAATCCCACCGATTCACAGCACGTTTCACGTTGTGCTCGCAATCGAAGCGGAGAAGGAAAACCCTGAGACAGGCAGCCACGACTCGGTGTAAACTACTCCGACATTGTATGTCGCACAACAATCAATAAAATAAAGAAGCCAGCATCAATAACAGGCGATGCCGCAGAGTTATGCATGAACATATCTATGCAATTCTTCCTCCTTGTCACAAAGTCACATCTGATCAGATGGCGCGAGATGGATCGAGATGCATCTCATCTTATGCTCGAGAGACGTTGGAATCTGCGACGACCGTAGGAACGAACGCATGAGGCGGCGAAAATCCTGAAACGTGGGTGAGAAGGGCTCCCTGGCCCGGATTTCGATCTGGGCAGTCCAATGCCGTACTCGGAAATCTCCGTCACCGATTATCGATGATATAGATGACATGGATGTGTAAACAGTTTATCGACTCGCCGAGCACTAGGGGCAGTTTGAACAGGGTTGTCCTTTAATTACAGCCAGCATACCAATTCTTAGGACAGGGACGAGAGGTGTGTTGTACGACAGAGTGTTTTTGGTTCGAAAAGAAGTCTCAGCACTTTTTGAAAGGATTTTGAAAGTCCTTCGAGAAACACCAACAGCTGCGGGTCGTGCCATATTGTGTGGTGATGTAGGCAGGTACGAGTAGTGGAGGTTCAGTGTTCATCTTCATCGTCAAATCAGCGCTTCTCTCAGCCTTCTTCTCTTCATGCAGCGTTCGAAAGCGTGAATGGTAGATTGTCAGATTGATTCGTCACACTGCGTTATCTGCGGGGACACCATACCAACCATACCTACCAGGTAGCAGCAAGTTGATCAATTCTGCCAACGAGACCGTCCTTTTTTGAGGCTTGCGTGATCGCGTGGGGGTTCTGTAGCAGAAACAACATGGTAGTCTACTTTTCACTTGTGGTGTTTTAAAAGGTACGCAACTACCTTATGCAAGCACATGCATATTGATGCACAAATGACCCCATGATCGGCAATGCTTTCGTGTCAGATGAGACGAGAGATGAAACAACCAGAGAAACCTTTCGTGTATGCATGTTCTTCTACACAAGTAAACAATGACATTTGAGATGATTGAGGAGTATTGAATATACAATCTCCTGCTGTTGTTGTTGTTGCTGCTGTTGTTGAGTAAGAAACGCCAGCCTCGACAGTTGGTTGGCTAGCTGGCACCGCGAAGATGGAATACCAGGTGTCCAGGTGTCACCAGGTGTCGAATCAGGAGTCATGGACGACAGATGTCAGGCTTCGGTATAAATTGATCGTGTGGCGGTACAAAGCCCGATGAACAGCTGGCCCCTGCTGTTCTTGCCGCTGTCAGGCCCTTGTCCAATAGTTGCGTGAAGGCAAGGAATATCTGAGAGCTCATTTCACATATTATTGTTGACACACCTCACAATACAAGTGTGATTAGTCTTGTAGTATTGTCTGGGCATTGGATACGCCACATTTCCAGATTTGCAGGCGAACTGTTTGAGATGTGCATAACGGCGCAAGAGAAACGACGGTTGCGACAAGGGAAGGAGCGAGTCATTAGGCCTTTCTTCCCCTCCGCCCCACAGCCATAGTCCGAGATCAGAGATTCGCCGCTGAGAAAGCTTCCACTGTTACTCAAGAACCCTCGCCGCCCTTCTGATCGTTACATCTGCCCTACCTACCTGCATTAACGATCAAGTTCCCACTCACTTCCTAAACTGTCTATGCCACTCTCTCTTGATACACAACAGTCACGACAACAACATCACTGACAACTAAACTGAAGTGAAGCGCCCTTTCACATCCTAGCCGTCATCGAGCCGTCGTCTCCGGAGCGTGCAACACAAGAAATCGCAGATCCAGACGTCAAGGACTGCTTTACCATCCCCTATCCACATATAGGAACAGCTTCTCACTACAGTCACTACAGAGTTCAATCTCTCTTCCACCTCATCTTATAAGATCAATATGGCCACGCAACAATACAGGTACACCGGTTATGCTCTGCTACTCCTCACATGATGGCTCTAACATAACCTTTAGCACTCTCCCACCGATTGCGACCATGAGCCAGAGCCAAAGCCGCGGCCATTACGCTGCGCCAAACCCAACAGGTGCTCCCACATTGCCCTCCATCGGGTCCCTCATCTCTGGAGCAGACATGACGACGCCTGTTGCTCCCAATGTGGCCTATCATAACCACTACCATGGTCAACAAAACGCGCCCAAATCACCCCTCACAGCTCACAGATCCAAAGTGCCTCAGGCCTACGGACCACCCTCATCCGAAACTAGACCGCCCACTGGCTACTCTGTACAAGAACAGAGCGTATCACCTACTATCTCAGGACCAGAAATCTACCGTCGCTACTCGGTCGCGTCCAAGGATAGATTTCCTGCAGCGCCTGTCGAACAAGCCCAATATCCCACCCCACAATCACCTCGCAGAACATCATTCGCTCATCCCAACAGTGCATGGCCTACTACAATTCCTCAGAACTACACATTCTCCTCGCAACCTTTCTCACAAGTCGCTCACACGAGCTACACCCATACTTCGTATGATCAAGCTCACCCTCCTCACCAAGTTGCATCTTCGCCTAGATTCGCTCCTCAGCATACTCAGTCAGCCTCCGCTTCTTACTGGAAGACCGAGAACACCGAGTCACAGTCGAAGCCTACTGGCTCTTTTGAACAACCCAGGCGCCTGGTTGGCGAGTTCGATCTTCTTGACACTCTGAACCATATCAGAGAAAGTAACAAGCAGATTGGTGAATTCGCTGTTCACTACAGTGAGCGCGCCTTGGCCACACAGCGCACTGGTCCTCTACCTGGCTCGACTCCCAATCTTATGGAGATTGATCGCATGATTCATCACCACAACGATGTACAACACAACCTATTCCGCATGCGCGACGTCATCGTCGAGCAACAAGCTATTCTGGCCGAGCATTCTAGAGAGCAAATGCAGAAGCATGCTCTCACGTCTGGTCCGAAGAACGCTTATGCGCATGACCATCAGCAGGACCAGAACCCAAACTCGCAACCTGACAGCAAGAAACGTCGTGGACGTGCTGCTCCTCCCGGCAGATGTCACTCTTGCGCACGTTCTGAGACTCCCGAATGGCGTCGTGGTCCTGATGGTGCACGTACCTTGTGCAATGCTTGTGGTCTACGTAAGTAAAGGCTCTAGTCAATAACATACTTCAACAAACTAACCTATCTCTAGACTATGCCAAGCTCACTCGCAAGCTCGGTGCAAAAGCAGCTGCAGAACTGCCCATATCAGCTCTCCGTCGTTCCATCGACGGTGGTGGTTACGCGGCTCTATGAACGTATCATTGCCTCAATCCACGCATCTTTCTCCAAGAAAGTATGAACCTTTTCCTTTTTTTCTGCATTTGGGTTGGAGTTTTGACGGCGCAACGAGTAAGCTGGACGACGTCGAGTCCTGGTATATATACACGATCAACCAATCCTGTACGCCTGGAACATGTATACAGCGTTGGCAAATGGACATACCACGCCGGACGCTGGTTATCACTGGGCTTCTGGATTTCTTACGACGTACCACGAGCGAGTGGATGAAAATAAGTATGGGTATGGGTAAATGAGGTGGCATCATCGGTGCATGGAGGATACGACTGTCACGAATGGGAACGAAATTGATGACTAGAGCATGATGATGCCGTCGAAGATTGACGGGTAAAATGGAAGCATGTTACAGAGATTGTTTGATTGAGCATAAAAGGCTTCAGCTATAGGCTGCTACATATCTAGCGATATGTTTCTATGAAGAGATGACTAATATAGAATGGAATGTCCCTCAATAATGTAACACAGCAAGTGTTTCTTTTTTCTATCCTGTATTGTGAGCGCACATGGACATGCGAATTGCCAGATCTGCCTGAATCTGATACTCGAAGTAGTTCGTGCTGTGTGACGCCCTGCCCGTTCCGCGGCGCCAAAAATTACGACACGCATGCTCACCCTGCCTTGCCTTGCCGTCTCACGCTGTACGACAAACGACCCCGCACTTCTAGACCTTTTGGTGGGCTTGCTTTTATGCATGGTGTGAGGGTGGCATCTTCAAGGATGTGTCCAAGAGACATGAACTGCCAGCGAGTTCACTAAACATACTTGTTGTTCTGGCTTGTTGCCGACTTACAGTAGGGGATTTTCCGGTTGGGCTCTGCTGGTTTTGGACACCTGCTATAGTGATGCCCATTGACTGGTCATTGCTCAGGTCAATTCCTAGACCGCTGCTAAAGGAATCGTACTTCTCCTCCTAATAGCCCTTCAACATAATGTAGTGTTGGTTGACGGAACTTGACGGTCGATCAATCCTGACACCAGCCCCGCACTCTGCCAAGCTTGTTGTAGAAGATACCGACTCTCCTTGTTTTCGAGTCAATCATGCAGCGTGCAGATTCAAGCACTAGAGCATATTTGCTGACTAGTATATATATCGATCTTCGGCTTGCATATCCTCGTCTTGGGAGACCCTTACTGTCTGCAGTGTAATGTGATCAGGATTTTTTAGCATAGTCCGGAGTGCGGGACTTCGGATGGCCGATGCGGGTGAACACTGCAAGCAAAAGCAAGCGCAAGATTTAGGGATGATGATGATTTTTGGTGTGTATTCCGGAAGGTGATAAAAACAGGGAATAAGGAGCGAGCGGCATATTTGCATGGTGACAATGCCAGAAAGAAACAATGCCGGCAAAACAACGTCCCTGAGATATGGCCTTTGAGATGGACTAAAGGACTATCCTGCAGCTCAAGAGAGAAGTTCGATGTGTCACACAAGTTTCAATAGCAGACGCGTAGGGCTTCAAAATCTCGCACTACCCATCAGCACGCCGTCTGAAGCGGGTGGCTTGAAGCCTCAAAACGCCACACAATCGCGTCCCACAACGAAGCCCACCTGCATGCAGACAATAGACAATATGAGTCCCCTCAGCGCATCTGAACTCGTATCGGCATGGATGATTGACGTCTTTATTTCGTTTCGTTTCCAAAACCAGACCTGTTATCATCAGGCAGGCCTAATCCAGCCCCCCTTTATAGGCTATCCCACCCCTGCTCATACACATAAATGATCAAGAAGCCCGACTACTGCCGCGCTCGAGGGAATGGCTCGGGGGCACGCTCCCTATGCCCCCCCGTCGCTTGCCTGAAGATAGAGGCTTGGGGTAGTAACTTATTGTGAAACCGTAAGGGACGAGAGCAACCTCCTCGTCGAGAACTTATGCGCGGAACATGTGAGATTTTTGAGGATTTGCTACCGAAAACTTAATTGATAATGAGGGAAGGGGTCGGCGCAGCTTTTGGAGGGGGGTTGGATTAGGCCCTGCCTGTTATCATCATCGCATATAACTTTAAAGTAGTATTTTGGGCAACGGGTGACCGGTATTCCAAGATCTTTGATTTCGGGATAACGTGGCCTTGTGGAGGTAGGGTTTCGATGAGGCGTCCACGGCGTCCTTTAGAACCAAATATGTCGTTGAAAGCCTAAAAGGAAATCTTGGAGCGTCGGACCGTTAACAGCAGTTCAGATGAGCGATGAAATTGTTCACCAAGAGATACGACGACATCAGAATAAGGCAACGTAGAGTGATTCACCGTGATCTAGGAGACTTCGCTATATATAAACTAGATATAGAACACGCAGTCGACGCCGGTACACCTGCGGTGTTTTTAAATCAATCAAAATACAGATGATATCTGTATCGTCCGGCGGATGCCGCGGCATGTCCCGAAGGCGTACCTCCGGCCTCCTGAAACCCAACTGAAACTTGCCAAATCTTAAATCGTCCCGAGTCGCCGTCCTAGAATGTATTCCATGCTTCTCGGCTGGGTGCTAGACTGTATCCTCCCTCGCCATTCAGGGTGAATTCCAGATAATGGGCTTGGAGTGATAGTTCCAATGTCGAGCGGCGTTTGTCGACTAATGCGTCGTGTAGCGAGTGTGTTCCAGCTTTGTTTCGAATCTAAAAAGTACTAAAGAAAAGAAGAAAGAATAAGAATAAGATTTTTCTTAGACTCATAACTGGTCAACAAGGTTTCAAAGCCAGCCTTGAATACCTCTCTCTATTTTTGGCAATAGTGTCACAAATGCGCGAATGACAGACAAACCGTGAATGTGACTGCCAGCAAGGCTTCAAGGACAGTGTCCTATCTCAATCAGTTCCCAATCAGAAACGTCATTCTCTGGTAATTTGTAGAGCGCTTCTGGAACTTTGTATACGAAGGTCATGATCCTCCTGCAGCCCAACAGCGCTCACATAACCGTTCTCTTCCATTCGCCTCCGGACGCTGTAGGTGGGAACCAGGTGTTTGCGACTAGCGTTGTCCCTCACACATGCTATGGAATTGATACGGGTTTCCTTATTGATGAAATGGATATTTGTTCCCATCAGTGACTGTGTCGTATTGGTAGGGGATTGAGGGAAGTGGGATGGTTTTTTACTGTGCTGTGAGAGGGGATAAGGTTGTGATGTTGGGTGGAAGTACCAACAATCCTGGTACTCTCATTCGGACTTTTGGAGATGGGTGAGGATCAGGTTTGATGGTGTATGCTCATTTCAGCCTCTCCTTACCACACTCTTTAAGTATTGCTGCAACTTCTCAAGGGATGGGATGTTGCTGTGCTTATTCAGGCCTTTGCTTTACACCTCAATCTTTAGTATTACTGCAATACTTCATTTGTAATACTCATAGAAGCCTTTCTTTACCACAGTCTTCCGATATCAAACTGTCCCAAAATATGGAAGGAGCGATTCGTTCATGATATGCAAGGTCAGATGTTACCAAATTAACATGTTCGCATTGAGTTTGTTGCTACAACGAAGCCATGCAACAAGCCAGACGCTTCCTTATGCTCCTATTCATCCACCCCAGTAAGCTACAGAGTGATGTTACCTAACATACACTACCCAACAGCTTGATCTATTCAACTCGATTTTGACCACATCATAAAACAATTCTGCAGCTCAGCAACACATTCTTAAAGCTGACATTCATCTTTCCAACATGGTACTCCTGCCATCTCAAGCTACCTCCGTGATAGAAATGCCCTTGAAGCCCTCAATCAGGCTGCTCCAAGGGTCTTTCTCGGCCTCTGCGCCATTCTCCATCTCATGCTCCTCTAAATCATCATTCACCACGTCCGATAATCCAGCAACATCCATTTCCATCTTACGTCCTCGACACAAATAGCCCATTGGTGTCTGTGATACATCTTGGCCTTTTCTGCACACAACCAACCATCCTTGCATGAACATCAAAGGTCGTGATGTCAATGGAAGCACTCGATCCTGAAGCGGCGAAACACGTTTCCGTCCTTGGCTGATGTGTCCAGTGAATTCGTCTTGCGTGTATTCATGCTCAAGAACGTCGTCTTCCACTTCTAACTTCTGTTCCGCGGATAAGCCAAAGAGCTGAAACATCTGATTCTGTTCATCGTCATCGAAATAGAGACGACCTGCGTACACTCCAATCCAAGCTCTCTGACGAGCCACTCTGGCATTCTCCAATCAGAGCTCAGTGCTGGAACGCTATACAAGGGCTTGCGGTTATATTCGAGCTGAAACCTGGTCACAGGTGGCACGTAAGCGACTAGGTAACTGTGATATCTGTGAGCATCTCGGATCGTTGGCAGAAGCTGCTCCGCTTCGTAGGGACTGATGATCATGGCTACACGAGCTTTTTCGCTCCATATGAAGAAAGTTACTGGCCGGAGGTACTCATCTCTGGGTTCAATGGAGTGATAATCGTCGTGCTGAAATTCGTGGTGATGTACAATTGGGACATCGAAGAAACCTCAAGATTGACACCGTATTTGCGACCAACAGCAGTGTTACTCAAGACCGTCCTGACGTGTTGGTATCCTAAGCTCGGCCAAATGAGATTAGCAGTCTTGGCGAAGACACGAACGTCTGTGTGTAAAGGCAAGACAGGAGCCGCGATTGCATGATCAGGCTTTTGGACTTCTCTCACTGTTTCAACCTCGATGGCTACTTCCCGCTCTTGCTCGACCTCTTGGAAGGCAAGTGCTTGTGTTGCGTTTCCAGCATCTTCCATACTGGCTTTCATCTGATCAAGTTTCTCGAGGAACGGACCGATGTCAGCGTACCCACCAGGCTTCAATGCTTTGTCTTGAGCTGTGCCTCCAGGACCATACAACTGCTCCAGACTATAGTGTTCAGCCTGTTCGACTATTGCGAGATACGAAGCACGCTGTCGAGGATCCTTGGTTACGTTCTTGTGGTGCCTTGCTGCAATCTGGCGACGGCTGAAGTCTGTGCCTTGAGCGACGAAAAGTGAATATAACTGCTCGACACTGGCGCGACTATTCTCCAGAAGCCATACCACCACGTCAAAAGAGTGGACAGGCGCCTTGCGTTTAGGGAATGTCTTCGAGCGAAGATCAAGGATCGATTGGTTGACTTCTGGAGGAGCCAAGAACATAACAGGTTGTGTGGTACCCAGACGACGGAGACGCATAGCAGCTGCAGCAGAGTTAGTCACTAGTGATAATCCCATTTAAGTGGCTTGCTTACCCTGTACGGTAGAATCTTTGGTCTGACCTAAGCCGAGCGTCAGTCCGGTGATGGCATGAGGTGGCAGCTGCAAATCCGTGCCACGGCAGTGAGATCGAGCGTAGTATGTCAGTACATCGGCGAGGTTGTCAGCAAAAGGCGTCGACACTAGTGGTGCCTCTCTGCCATCGCGGTACAGAAGCATGGCGCATCCCATATCATCAAAATAGACCGCACCCTTAGCTCGCAATCCACCTGCAGCCATACTCCGACAAGATCTCTATTGCTGAGCTCGAGCTGCGAGGCAAAATTAGTAAGAAGTGAAGCAAGGTAATAGGCAAGACTTACGATTTGTGCTCCAGCATCAATCAGGATCCGAACATTTTTGTCCGTCAATTTTCGAAGCAATTCTTTCTCTGATAGACGCTTTCCGTAGTGAGATGCAGGAAGACACTGACGATTACGTGGTTGCAGTAAGTATGTTAAGACTTCCGCAATGGTGCGACTTAGCTGTGCCAGATCATCTTGCTTGATTGTGAACGGAAGAAGCAGCCGATTGTCGTTAGTCCCACTGAAATCGGTCGTAGAGGCAGTGCAACTAGAGGTGACGTGATTGGTGTCCTCGGTATGAGACATTGGGTTCACTTCCTTCGTGTAATAGATCGGCAGATCCAGCCAGAGGAGACAAGTTTCTTCTCGAACGTCTTCGCAAATCTATACCAATGTTAGCAACAGCCAAACAATACTGCATTCATCTTGGTCACGAACCTTGGAAAAACAAAAGTGTTCATGTACAGATTAATAGCCCTAGATTGTACCGAAGGTGCTGCCATAGCTCCTGACATTGACCACTGTCGTCGACTTTGATGTTAGTCCACCGCGAAAGTGACATCGGGATGTTGCTCGAGAGCTGCAGAATTGCAGAAATACTCCAACGACGGTCATCGGATCGAAGCACTTGTTTGAGCGTTTCCTGCACTTGCTGTAATGATAAGCCGCCATAGTAGAAGGGCAATGAGGTAAGTAGAATCGCAACACTGGAATGTAAGGTCAGCAATTGAAACGGAAACGTGATAATTGCATCAACTTACTCGGGATGCCCAAACTCTGCTTGTTCGCTTGGTACTCCTTTGGATGTGAAAGGCACGGGAATTGGATCTCGTCCCGGATGAATACCGCATGTGAAATTCCAGCGTTTGTTCAGCGCTAACAACATGATACGACGAACAAGCAGACCGCGCAGCAGTAGGAGGTCTTGTCGGATACCTTGTCGGTCTTCGAAAAGCTTGGTCGCCCTGTTGGCCATTTCATTGACAGATCTAGCTCGCGCAGGAACGCCCCAAGCACCTTCAGGTCTTCGGAGGAACACTCCTGGATGACAAGAATGCCACCGACACCAGCAAGCACAGTAACCGTGGCTCTTCTCAACAATGTCTCTTTGACTTCGTGTCGCAGAATGTATATTACAGGAAAGCCAACTCCAGAACGTTCGAGCAGTTCAGTAGCAGCAATGTCTTTGCAGTCTTCCCGCGTGTAGGATGGCCATAGACCGTACTCTGCGCACCGGACGGGTATACAAGTTGCGTCTAGACAGCTAGAATAATGTCCGCCTCGTCAATAATGTCCCGACTCTTTCTGTCTAGCTAATCCTGAGCTTCTAGCATTTTCGTGGCTTCGGCATTTCTGCCATTTGAAAGACATTGAATGCCGCTTAGCTTGAAGGAGAGAAGATGCTCCGGGAGTGTGACCATCATACCACATGAGGTGCAGACTTGCTTGTGGACATTGAGGTAGGAATCAGTGTTTGACGTCGTGGTAGGCGACTTTCTGGAGGAGGGTATATGCTTGACGCATCTTCCTATCATTTCACCAAGACTAGCTTGTAGAAAGCGAGCACTTTGAAGCAAAAGTGCTTATGCAACCACAGCACGAACAAGGCAAGTCACATTGGCTAACTCTGCACAGATCATGGGAGTAATGACACTCGTCTTGCCTTGTTCCATGTTCAACTGTACGATGGCATTGCTACCAGAAGAAGGCGACATCATCTGCATTGCGACGTCATATTGTTGTGATCGAATGCTCAAGTTATTCTCAATTTCGAGGAGCAGCCAATCAGGGTGATCTTCAGGCTTCCATACAGTATGGCCTCCATTGTTTGCAAGCTCCTGCTTGACCATATGGATATTATTCTGTCGCAACGCAGAATCAATGCGGCTCAATCGCTGGCACTGTCTAATGAGAAGGGCGTATGCTATGATGGCTGGCCTCAAAGCTGTATCGATTACGGCGACACCTTTGATAGACGTCAGAATTGCTGTCGGTGTCAATTTCGGCAGCATACTGAACATCTTCAACCAGGAATATCGGTCTGCTTGTGTCAGACTCTCGCAAATAGCGCCATAAGCCTTTTCGATCGCATTCTGCAATTCTATTATCAACTTTGGCAACAGTACGCGATCAAGGTTCATAGAAGTCTCTACGCTGGGAACGCCGAGGGGGCTTTGGATGCTTCTTTCGAAATCAAGGCCATATGCATTTCTAACTTGGTTTGCACTGGTCCGAAATGTGTCAACAGCTGTCCTTAGATCATCAATCTCGTGTGCAACAACGTTCTTGCTTTGTGCAGGTCCAGGTGTCCGTACTAGCTCCGTGCTGGGCCCTACAGGCAATGCTACGGGTAAAGCTCTCTCCATAAGGTCATCCACCGACGGTATCACGCTGCGAGGAGACCATGAGCATGAGGGGAAGACTTCGTGATGCAAGCTGTCTGGCAGGCTCGGCATGGTGTTGATACTACCCTCGAATGTTGCTAAGATGTTGACCATTGTGCCATAATATGCTGAGCAAAGTCCTGACAGGAATTCGCAATCAAGTGTTCATGGGTTGTGCGTCTCCGTTCATACGCTTTCCGCCGCTTGACTCCCATTGCATCAAAGGTATCGTCGTCAACGTGATCGAAAGGAACGCACGCTGGTATCACCAGTGGTACTAGCATATCTACTGTAGGTATCTCATTGGCCTTGTAATTTTGGTACAAGGCTGCTGGTGGATAACCGACAGTCTTGAATGCTAAGCACCTTTGGATTCGAATATGTGGTTATACTGGCGTGCGGCGGTCGTTTGGCGTTACCTCACCTGAACTCGTGAATTTGAAATGACAAGGAGGGTCGAGAAGTGTGAGTGTGTGCTTCTGAAGCGATGAAGCGAATAAGCAAAGGGCGCAAATGATACAAACACAGACACAGCTATTGTGATGTGATGTGTGTGTGCTAAGGTGATAGAAGAGATAGAAGCAAAAGTGTGTCTGAGAGCTAAATAGAAAAGTGAGATGAGGGGTCGGCCAGCGCGCAGCAATTGTTTGATTGCATGTCACACGGGGTCTTGTTCTAGTCACATACAATGAGTTCCGCACTGCGATCCGGCTTTACCATCGCAGAGTCTGCCCAGTCGATAGCTTTCTTCTGGAGAATAAGAAAGTCTCCGCTGCGAGCTCAACGACACAATCTCTTGCTTGGAGTGGCCGATATTGTAAAACTTGTTAAGCCATATTGCAATATATCTCGCACGCTGCCTTACTTGCTTTGGTACTCAGACAAAGGTCTCGGCAACACCTTCCTGTTCGGTTTTAGGTGCGGAACTCGGGCCGAGAATTGCATCACGCCATTGGGTTGTTTTTCAAAGCCGCATCTGTGACGTGTATTTTATGTATAGCAGTTCGAAAGTCACTGTATTGTTATTGTCAGCGTCCCGTTCGTGTCAATATTCGAGAGTTTCAATTACAATATAGGTCGCTCAGACAGGAGTAGATTCTCCTCGAACGGCGGCTTCGGCTTACCAATCCGTGCCTTGATAAAGCCTCAAAAACGAGGATTTGGTTTCGTCAGGCGAGAACAATAGACTATAATATTTTTGAGGTCTCGACATACTTCGCGTCTGCTCTGTGAGGCTTCTTTCAACAGCGATCATAGCCGAGGTAGTCCGTTGAGATGGGTCTCCTGTATGTCTGGTAGCGATCTCAAACACCACGCAAAGTAATTGACTTGGAGTAGCGCCCTCGGCACACCACTGGAATGGCCGGAAGCCAAAAAGGCTGCGTCTCAAGTGCGGGAATGGGGTATTGAACAACTACTTGCGGTTTGGAGACAAGCCAAAGGAAAAGAGCGAGATGCATTACTTTGGGGTGACGAGATTGAGTACCTGGTCGTAAACTTTGACGACAAGGATCGCAAGGTGAAACTATCCTTACGTCAAGCCGACATCTTGAGGGCGTTGGCTGAGGATGAGAAGTTGCTAAAGCAAGGTGGTGGTGTGCCGGATCTAAATGTGCTCGAAAACAAGACTGCTAAAAAGACGGCACCCTGCTTTCATCCTGAGTTTGGTCGATTTATGCTGGAAGCCACACCTGGAAAACCGTGGGGAATCAGCTTGAAGGACTTATTGGACGTCGAGGACGACATGAAATGGAGACGTGTAATCGCAAAGGAGCACATGGAAGCGGGCGAGTTTCCTGTTACGCTGACAACATTCCCTCGGCTGGGACTTGCAAACACGCTAAGTCCTGAGTACCCTGCATCTGGGGATAGATTACGTTCGCAATTCCTACCCGATGAGATTGCAAATCCTCATATCAGGTTTCCGACACTTGCAGCCAATATTCGAGCTAGGCGAGGTAGGAAGGTCGAGGTGAATGTGCCGGTCTTCCGTGACGAGAAAACCGAGAAACCCTTCAACGATCCTACTGTCAATTACGATTTGCATCAATGGCCTGAAGATGATGATGTGCGAAATGGTGCCGCAAAACAGGATCACATCTACATGGATGCCATGGCATTTGGTATGGGAAGTTGCTGTTTGCAAATTACCTTTCAAGCGAAGAATATCGAGGAAGGACGCAAGATGTACGATCAGCTGAGTCCCCTCGGCCCTATTATGCTTGCTTTGACTGCTGCAACACCAGTATACAAGGGCTTCCTTGCAGAAACAGACGTAAGATGGAATCAGATCAGCCGAGCAGTAGACGATCGTACACCTGAAGAGCTTGGCGAAAAGGTAGGACTGGAATGTGGTTTTCCTCCCATTATCACTATCCAGACTGACATATACCTCGCTGTAGCCCCTTGAGTCAAACCGCTGGCGCATACCAAAATCGCGATACGCTTCGAACTCGACGTACATCTCTCAAGACGCACGACTTCGCCCTGAATACCACGACCCAGACCTCGTTACTGACCCGGCTCTGAAGGATAAGCTTGTGGCTGGAGGTATGGACGACCTCTTGGCCACCCATTTCGCTCATCTGTTTATTCGTGATCCAATCGTCGTCTTTGCCGAAGACCTGAAACGCCTTGATCTCACTTCAACCGACCACTTCGAGAACCTCCAAAGCACAAATTGGCAACATATGCGATTCAAACCTCCACCTGCCACAATCTTTAACGAACAAGCTGCTAAGGATACACCAGGATGGAGAGTCGAGTTCAGAAGTATGGAAATTCAAATGACAGATTTTGAGAACGCAGCATTTGCAGTCTTCATCGTACTAGTGACCCGAGCGATTCTCAGTTTCGACCTCAACTTCTACCTGCCAATCGCACGAACGACGGAGAACATGGAAACTGCTCACAGACGAAATGCAGTGCTTGACGACAAATTCTACTTTCGAAAAGACCCGTTTTCGCCGAAGAAGCCAACAGCAGGCAGATCAACTCCAGCATCATCGAGGGCGCACAGTCGAGCACCTAGTAGGTCGGGAACCCCAGTCAACGGCATGCGTGGTAGTGGCACAGCTGGAGGAGGGGAAGATTTGGCGCATCAGCTGGCACATCACTTCGGACCTGTTGAGGACGAATATACGCTTATGACAGTCGACGAGATCATTAACGGTGGAGGTACCGTTACGTCAGATCACTCATTCCCTGGTCTGATACCGCTGGTCGAATCTTATCTCGACAGCGTGAATGTTGATGTCGAGACAAGGTGTGAGCTTCAGCGATACCTGGATCTGATACGCAAGCGCGCAAATGGAAAGCTTTGGACGGGTGCGAAGTGGATAAGAGACTTTGTAAGGAAGCACGAGGAATATGAGAAGGATAGCCGTGTAGGAGAAGGCATCACATACGACTTATGCAAGGCAGCTGAGGAGATGGCGAGGAGCACAGAGGATGCAAAGAGAGTTGCAAAGGAAATGTTTGTGCAGTAAGTGAAGCGAAGATCGGTGTTGTGTTCATGCCACTAGTCTTGGAGGTAAAGGTCAGTGAGCCTTTCTGCTGATTCTCTACAGATAAACCTCTGTATTCATAGCCCTTACAGAATAGACACATTTTTATACACAATTGGAACAATGTTGAGCAATGATTGGCGATCGTGCTAGTGGCATGAAGCTAATGCAAGCCCTGCAGGATCCGCAGCCTCGTCCGACCTGACAAAGCTCTGGACCTCCTCGGCCATTCAAGCTTGTCACCATGCTTAGTCTTTACCGATACCCTCGTGCGTACGCTAAGTGGGCATATAAAGACGGCCTTGGAGTGCTCAGATGGCGCCTTACTATGCTAACGACAAATTAAGAAGCCTTGATGTGCCTGCAGTATAACCTGAACGGCAGATAGCCTCATCCTTTTCGGCCTAGCTGCAGCCCGATACTGACGTGCTAGTGTACAGCGGTGTAAGCACTCAGCCTTGCCTGTTTCAAATAAACTACATAAGGGAAGCACGGTGCACTGAATTACTTTCCATCACAACTTGAACGTCATCACCATGGACCACACTACAAAAAGCAAAACCGAGCTCGCTGGCCAAACCTTCGAAGTCAGCACTCAGTTCAATGACAGTTCGACTTCCGAGCTCGAGTTCGACAGCAATGGCGGCGACATCTTTGGCTCCCACGTCCTCGATAAGCAAGACATGTCGCGCATGGGCAAAAAGCAGGAAATGCATCGCGTCTTCCACCAAGTGTCCTTACTAAGCTTTACTGCCATTCTCATGGCCTCGTGGGAGTGGATGCTGCTCGCAAACACCCAAGGTCTTGTTGACGGGGGCCGTGCTGGGCTGTTCTGGTCGTATATCTGGGTCTTTGTTGGCTTTGGCTTGACTGTAGCTAGTCTGGCTGAAATGGCGAGTATGGCTCCGACGTGTGCTGGGCAGTATCATTGGGTATCCGAGTTCTCCCCACCGAGGTATCAGGCGACATTGAGCTATGTTACTGGTGGGTAGAGAGAGCCTCTCGAGATCCAAACATCCTTCGTAACTGATTAAGGACATAGGTTGGCTCTCCACACTTGCCTGGCAATGTGGTAACGCATCAGGCGGTTTCCTTGCCGCAAGCATGATACAATCGCTCATTGGACTTCGAAACCCAGACTATGGCTTTGCAGGGTGGCAGGGCACGTTGCTTGTCCTGCCCGTGATGGCCTTCTGGGTCGTCTGTAACATATGGGGTAGCGACATTATGCCCAGGATACAAAACGCTTTTATGGTTGTGCATATAGGTGGCTTTGTGGCGGTGGTAGTCGTCTTTTGTGTGCTCGCACCTCATGTCGATGCAAAGACTGCCTTGTTGACTTTCACCAATGGTGGAGGCTGGTCCACGACGGGCCTCAGTTTGATGATTGGCCAGATCTCTGCTGTTGTGGCATTGACTGGTAGGTCTTTGTCGACTCTGATTTGCTACATGTTTCTGAAGCTGATTGTATATAGCGGCCGACGCTGCGGCACACATGGCTGAAGAGGTCAGAGACGCAGGTCTATCAGTGCCACGAGCGATGATGTGGACTTTCCTCCTCAACGGCCTAATGGGCTTCGTCGTCCTGATCGCCTTCATCTTCTGCATCCCAGACGTAGACGCCGCCATCAACGACCCGTCCGACTTTCCGGTGATATACGTCTTCAATCTAAGCATGTCCAACAATGGCACCCTGGGCATGTTCATCCTCTTCTTCATCCTCATCCTAATAGGCGGAATATCCTATCAAGCCAGCACAGCCCGGCAGACGTTCGCATTCGCTCGCGACCAAGGGTTGCCTTTTTCAAGCTGGATTGGCAAAGTAAGTCAGCAACGATATTCAGCATCCACGCTCGGGAATCCAGTCAGCCCGATGCAACGACAAGACGCAAAGCAAGACTAACACACACCAACCTTCCTAGATCAACCCCAAAGTCAACGTCCCCGCCAACGCCATCATCCTCAGCGCAACAATAACCTTCCTCCTCTCCCTCATCAACATCGGCAACTCCTCCGCCTTCAACGCTATAATCTCCCTCTCCTCCGTCGCTCTAATGGGCACCTACTGCGTCTCCATCGGCTGTCTCCTCCACCGGCGCCTCACAGCAGCACATCTCCTGCCCAAAGCACGGTGGAACTTGGGAACGTGGGGCGTGCCAGTAAATATGACGGCTTTGATATGGTACGTAGGCTTTTTTCTCGCTCTCAAACCTCTCTTCCTTCCTTCCCATCTTACTCAGCAGTGACAAACTGATCTGATTATTGATTGGTATACAGGGCTGGATTCACGTGGTTTTGGATGTTCTGGCCGAATGCGACGCCAGTTACTGCGGAGAGTATGAACTGGGCACCGGTCATGTTTGCGGGTGCAGTGGTGTGGGCTATTGGATATTATCTGGTCAAAGGGAGGAAAGTTTATGTTGGACCTGTTGCGAGTGTCAAGGCGATCTGACGCAGGCCGAATGGGTGAAACGAGATAGGAAGGATTGACGTGCTGCGATTGCTAATGGGTAGGGCACGGGAGGAATGGGTTCGAGTGAATAGACACATCTTCGATGCTGGTTGCATCTCACGAAAAGGAAGAGAGTGGTCGAAGGGAGATTTCAGCAAGACAATATACCTATGAGGGGATATCCAAGCATTGAACATCCATACACTGTGTACTGTTGAATATAGCTTCGGTACAGAGTCCCCAATCCACCATTCACTCAAGACCGCTCACAATTAGCAACACACCAGAAACTCAGCTTGAGTACGTGAAGATGACACTTAAAGCGGTCAAGGCTTTACACATCTTGGCTTGACAAAGTAGCGAACTTCCGCACAGCAAAAACAGAGCACACAGGGTAATGTTGCTGGCACAGTCAGATCACTGGTAACAAGACAGTGAAATGAAGCTGAACTCGTTGTGCCTATCGAAAGCGAAAAATGAATACCTCTCCATTTTGTCCCATCTACAGCTAGTCCATCCATCATCAACATCATCATCATGATTGAGAAGATTCGAGACATCGACTCGCGTCACGAATTCACCATCGTTCCCATTCTTGATCCGTCAAGGCACAGCCTCGACTTCAAAAAATGGAACTTTTCCTCTTGTCTGCACTTGTAAACACCAACTTCGGCGTCCCTCTCCTCTGCGGCAACGGCATCAGTCCATCATCACCGCCATTGACCTCGAAGCTCGTCGCACTTCCCGCATCCTCATCGAAATCAGAAATCTTCCACCCAATCCTGCTTCCACTCCGTTCCTCACCACGGCTGCTTCTGCCTCCTAACCCGGATCCTGCCGAGTATACAGAACGACTGTTGCTGGATGTGGGAGTTGGACCACGACTTCTGCTACGTTCCCTGAGTTCTTTCCACTCGCTACCAATCGCTCCAGTAACACTGCCACGGAGCTGATGGAGACTGGGACTTGGACGACCTGACATGTCTGCAGCACTGCTACTGAAAGAGTCGTTTTCGGGTGTTTCAGACATGGGAAAGGTGAGTTCGCTTTCACTCTGTGGTGTACCAGCGCCACCACTTGCACGTCCGCTGGCATGACGACGCTCAGCGCTTGCACGGACGAGATTGTTTAAAGCCCGTCTACGTTGACGTGCAGCAAAATTCTTGCAGCCTTCGTACTTTGTGGTTGGTGCTGCTAAAAGTTCTTCCATGGGTGGTGGACCGCGGGGTTGACGAGAAGGGTGTTCACCAGCACGAGCCATACCAGGGCCAAATGAGCCGCTCTGAGGAGTGGATGGAGCCTTCAAGGCAGAATTCAGTACAGAGTTCTTGCCACTACCATAGCCTCCTAGAGAAGCTGTCTTACGATGACCAGGACGGAAAGCATTTGCGGATGGTGCTGGGAGTGGTGCAACATCTGCAGGTGGTGAAGGTGTCTTCTTTGGCGGTGTGATAGCAACATTCTTCTGAGGAGTTCGGATTGGTTCTTGGGCAAAGTTATCTTCAGTATAGGCAGTGCTGTAGGGAGGTGAAGAAGCTAGCTGACCAAGGCCACCACTTTGGTCGACAACATAGTTTTGCTGACCTGTCAAAGGATTGTAAACAGCATAGACCCCGGGCTGGTTTGGAACGGGTGTAACAATGGGCTGTACGCCATTCTGCATCTGCTGGTGATATATGCCCATCTGAGGCGTAGCAGCTCCAGCATTCAGGCTCATATTCTGAAACTGATGTGCCGCAGCAGTAACATTGAGGAGTTTCTGTTGTAACTGTTGCTGTCTCTGAACAAGATACATGTTTGCAGCCATAAGCTCTTCATACACATTGGGATCCATTTGCTCTTGTGCACCATATTGAGGTTCGAACTGAGGCGCGAGTACCTGTTCAGACATGTACTGTTGCTGTGCCATTCTTTGTTGAGCATAAGGATTGACTCCGTTCAAACCAGTGAACTGAGTACCCATAGCTGTATGAGGCACATTCTGTTGAACTCCGTGAGTTGAGCGGGTATTGTATCCAGAGATATCAGAGCTGATACGATGGTGTGACTGAGTGTGTGGAGCTGAGAGGTTTCCAGCAGACTGACGAGGGGCAGTGCGTAGTCCTGACAAGAGTGAGGCACGACTGGTCCTGCCATTCGTGTTCGTCTCTGGCTCTTCTTCGTGGATGGAATTGATCATGGGAGAAGGAGCTACACTCAATCTTTTGACATGCCCTGCTTTCCCAGTGCGAGAGCCATAACTGTTACCGGGAACGGCCAAGCCGTTGTTGTAGTTGTTGTAAGACATTTGAGCTAGACCGCCTGCGTCCATGCTCTTATCAAAGGGTTGATTTGTGGTGGAGAAGATCTTGAAGGTGTTCGGTGTAAAGGCTAGTCCTCGGAAGAGTGTGAGGCTCTTTACAATGGCGATAGGTTGGTCGGAGCTGGATTGAATGAGAAAGTGTTCGTGATTGTTTGGTCGATATCTCTGTCAAAGAGAGTTAATGGTACAGATGGTAAGCGGGTTGTGCCTGGCTAGCAGGGGAGCGAATTATGCTTATTAGATGTCGTAGTAGAAGATATTCGAGATATCTGGTAAATCTGAGCGAAGCTCTGTGGTGAGACAATAGCAAAGAATGTTCAGACCGCTCAAACTGGAGTGCTTAGTTGGGCGCCGAGGGTGTCGTCAGAGATCTGGCTCTGATTGCTGGTTGCTGGAAAAGAAGCAACCTGACAGTGGGGAGTTCGTGAAGACGCAGATGGTAGTCCAAGACGCTGAGGAAGCAGTATGCGAGGATATGAAGGAGATAGAACTGTCCGATCCGACAAAAAGTCTAGGAAGGTTGAAGCAGATAAAAACAGGCGTAGATGAGCAGGAACAGAAACCAGGTCGTCAGGGATATGTACAATAGCGTGAGAGTGAAGTCGAAGTCGTTGGCGGAAAGTGATGCGAAGGTGGTGTGAAAGAGAAAGTGGTGGTGGGAAGGCACGAGCGGCCTGATCTGTGGAGGGTATCGCGTGAGAAGAAGTGGAGACGACCTCGGATTCGCAAAAACCTTTGACAAAAAGCAAACAGGAAGGACAAATGGCAGCTCGACTAGACGCGAGAAGTTGGGCGGCAACAGAAGGAGAAGCAGCCGACCTCAGGACTCGACCAGGAAGATGTCGGTGGACGAATAAAAGACTCAAGAGCTTAAAATAGGAGAGTGAGTAGAACTAGCCACATGGCATCCCCCTAAACCATGCAGCCCAAAAGGCTTTCAATAGGGCTAGGCCGGCCGCTACCTCACGGCGCTAACAATTAGACCAAGTGGCAATTGAGATTACGATTGGTCAAAGTCGTGTCTTACGCGCCTGCTAAGCTGTAACTTGGTGAATTGACAACACATATCACCCAGAAGAAGTATTACCCAGAAGAAGTAATCATGTTACCTAGAAGAAGTCTCTCTTTCCCCAAGATCCGTGTCACTGAGGCTTCCACAAAGCTTCGATCCAACGACAATCGCAAACTATAAACCTTGACATCGGTTCTCTGCTTTAGAGGGTTCGAGACTGGTATCTCAGACTAGATATTGTAACGTTACTCATTATTGTCTTCATTATAGCATATCCCCATGTACCAAAAGGCCTTTGTCCTCCTTCCCATCCTATCCCTACCTATATACAACCCCAAATGACCCTTATTCTATTCACATCATGTTCTTCGCACCCATCCCTCCTCCAGCTAGACTTCCAAACGCCGAAGTAAGACCACCACTCGAGGGAGCCATACTTCCAGAGATCCTCCTCTTTGCGAGTTGGAAGTCCTCTTCTGTTAGTTGGTTCTCCTGCTTCCTTACTGGTCTATGTGGTGGCACATGAGGTGAGTGACCAATGCTCATACCAGCCATGATAAGTGTTTCAATTGCAGACTTTGAATTGTCAATCAAGTCGTCGTCAAACCGCATGACACCAGGCTCGAAGAGGAGGATAATCGTGGAACCACCTAAGCGATATGTTAGTTGAGGACGAACACAAGGGACATGACTGCAGGCCTCCATGACTAACCAAACTTAAAGTATCCTAGTTCTTCCGCTCGTTTCACCTTTTCACCAGGTTTTCGCGTTATGACTGTACTTCCAACCATCATAGCTCCCACACACACTACCATGACCCGGCCGTGACATTGCGAGTCGATCGGCACAATGACTCTAATGTTCTCACCGTATACATCTAAAGCACTCCTGATGGCCATTGGATTCACTGTGTAGTACTCTCCTTCGATAAGCTTTGGCTCGTCCATGATGCCATCGACAGGAATATGGAAGCGATGGTAGTCCTGTGGCGCCAATCTCATGATACCAAGAGAACCACCTTTGTATCGCTTAGCATCTCCAGGGTAGGCCTTACCGAGCAGACGCTCCACACTGAACTCTCGCCCCTTGATCCAGATCGTCGTTGCATCTTCGATTTTGTTGAAGACAACAGAGCGACAATCGGATGGCGAAGTGATGATCTCAGGCTTGTCTGGGGCCACACAGGGTCGGGCAGTAGGTTTGAGCTTACGATAGAAGAAGTCGTTGAAGGTCTTGAAGTTTTGGACCGGCATCAGCACTTCCGTCATATCGAGCTGGTGGAAGTTAATGAAGGACTGGATCTCGGCTGCAGAGTCAGGGTCGTCGTATTTGCGGCCTTGCTTGATGGACATGGACTTTAGGAGTTTGCGAACTGTCGCGAAAGGTTAATATGATTCTTGTTCGAAGCCATGAAGATAACAAACTTACTTCGTCCCTTCTCCATAGTATTGCTCTTCAAGCCCTTGTACATCAGCCTGATACCTAACCGCACGTAGACACTCATCCTCTCCTCGTTGATTTGTCCAGTCACTCGGTCTTGTACTAAGATGTTGGCCGAGTTCTTTCCGAGCTTGTAGCCACCATAGCCAATTCTTGATACTACTTTCGAATACCACTTCCTCTGAGCTTGGCTTGACGTAACAAAGCCAGCCATCATGATATTGTTGACCTGCCGCCAATCCTGGCTGGCACAAGTGGCTATATGCGTGATGATATCCGAGTCTGATTTCCTTGTCATACGAGGCTGATGGCAGATAGGACACTCTCTGATTTCGACAATGTGCTCCTCACTGTCCGATTCACCATCGTTTAATGAGTTTGCATTGTAACTTTCACCTTTCTCTCCTGATGTGCCATGGTGAGGATGTCTAAGTCGTGGTACGTGTATGGACTTGCTTCCAGGTTTGGTAGCAGAAACGTCCTCCGGTGGACTCTGCTCGCCCGAGCTGCCAGATGAGTCGTCGGACTGACGCTCATGACTATTTGATTTTCTTGGTCGAGTACTATGCCAGGGTCTTTTTTTTTGCTCGAGTCGTTCTAGTAGGTCCTCCAGGCACATGACAGCTTGGTCAGTGGTTAGCGCAGCTTCCTGTCCTTTACTAGTATCTTGAAATCGAGCAAACATGTCGGTTATTGTCGCTTCATGTAAGGTTGAGCCTAATGAGTCCAGCATGGTAGTCAACTCGACTTGATCAATAGAACCACTATCATCAGCATCGTACTGTTTCAACATGGCTCTCCAAAACTGCTGTCTTAAAGCTTTATAAGGTAGATATTTGGCCCGAATGTGAACCTGAGGCTTGTGTTTGTCTTCCCACTTATCTTTGTGTTTCATGACAAGAGGCAGAACGAAAGCCCGAAGATCGGGGTCTTCAGGATTACTCGTGTCGAAAGAGCTCCCCTTGGGCACCTCATCAGTGCCGAGAGCTTCTGGTGTCGTGCCCAGGCTCGTCTTCGAGCTGTCTTGCGACTTTGAGAAAGATGATTTGTCATGAAGCTTTAAAGAGTTGTGCAAAGAATTCGAGGAATCGCTTCGTGTCAGACCACCCTTTGGACCGCTATTGACACGCTGCAAGCTAGCTGAAGATGATGACCGTGACAGCGGTACTCTGAACCTGGCCTTCTTTGATTCGCTCATAGGCGGTCCAAAGGGTTCAGGTTCTTTGACCACAAACAGACCAGTATCCGGATCGCTTTTCGGGGCCAGAGAGGCCACCTTGTCAACAGGGAAGTTACAAGTTGCAACTAGGTCATTACCAGACAGCTTGTCGCGATCCATGACGGTGAAGCTGAGAGAGTACTGCGTTTCGTGACGCAGAACTTGGAAGACCAATTTCTCTTCGTATACAGGGTTCAAATTATGCCTAATAACTCTAGTCTTATATGTCTTCTTGCCAAGCGACGTGACAACGAACGGATCCATATCGTAGCCAGTGCGAATCACTACATGAGATTAATAATTTGATTGGTCCAGAACAAAAAATGCGCTTACTGTTTCTTTCTGGTGGTAAGTCGCTGACTTTTTGAATCTCGAGGAAGAGGACGCCTGCTAGGTCGGACAAGCCACTGAACTCATACGCTGCTTCCTTGGCCTTTTTCTTTAGCCGTGCGAGCTTCAACCGACGTTTGTGTTTCTCGTTGGTAGTCGATCTCTCCAGATCCACCTGTTCGGGACGTGAAGCCTTGCTGTGACCGTCTAGCTCTGGACTCTCCAGGTCTGTCTCATCTTGCATATCCTCTGTGTCCTGTGTATCCAGTGCAAGGTCGTCTTCTCCATCCATGATCTCTGGAGCGGAGGCCACCATGCCAAGCAGTTTTTGTTGAAGTTGCTGAGGTGTTGCTGTAACATGGATAGGGTCGTAGATGGACAGTTCCAGTAATACTTCGCCGGAAACAATCTTGCTCTTTCGTTTCGACCTGCGAGATTGCAGAGGATACCATCTTGGCTGTCATGTAATCAGTATGCCGCCAGTACACTTCTCACCCTCTCTTTGAATCCTACCTCTGTTGTTACAGCTCCATTGATAAACACATCTTCCAAGGCTATATCAAACTCGCCCATATAGTCCTTCTTGAACCTATCCTTATCCCAGCACTTGACTTCCAGTAGCAAAGAATGTATATTTTCGATAGGCAGCTCTATCTTCTCGTTCCATTCCGGATTCAAGTTCTTAGGTATAGATATTGTTGATTGTTTTGCATCTCCCAATGTCAATACAAGGTATGGGTCACTGGTATTGCCTTTGTCTTTCGGTGCTAGGTTTCGAGCTTTGATCACGCCCACTTTCAGCATGAGGTTATGGTCGTTGTGGTTGCCAGGTTTTGCACCAGTCTTCCCTGGCGATGGGCTAGGCGCTCTGCTGTTGCTCCGACTGTTTGTCGCAGAAGGACTTGCGCCATCTACAGCAGCGCCGTTGCTGCTACCTCTGAAATTATGTCCTCGAAATGAGGCGAGCCGCGAAGGCATGTGGAGAGACGGCATGGAGACAGGAGTGTTGGAAGAAGCTCTTGCGAAGTGGTAGGTTTGTCAGTAGGCGTCCAACTCAGAAAGCAAAGTGGTCGTCAGTGCCAAGAAGCTTCTAGACAGTTGTGAGGCTCCACCAAGGATGGTCTTGTTGTGAGTTGTGGCGGGAGGTGGTCTGTTTGGCGTGGATATATGGACGAGAGTATGAAGCCTGAGCACAGAGCATCGCACAGCGGGCTCCTACAGCCTGGTGTGTAAGTTGCAATATTGTCCAGGGCGCATTGAAGGTTGACGTTTAAGGTAGCTTGGCGTGTTCTATACTTATACACCCATACACCCCGCACTTGTCTGTGAAACACGCTAGGGAGTACGTACAACAAGGAGGAGGAGGACCCTGGTTCTTGAAAACGACGGCTATTTGAGGCTGCTTTAGCCGGGAGATGCTTGCAAAGAAACAATTGCTGTAAGACTTCATACGTGGCAGAAATTGGAAGTCCTATCTATACATGCTTCTATACCCATCTCTGATCTGGCGACCATCGCAAGTCCTCCCCCTTCCTGAACAGCTTTTGCATAACCAGTCGAGCTTCCTCGATACCTTTCCTTTCCCAGGCACGCTGCAAAAACGTAATACCTTTTCGCCATCATTACTCCATTAACATGCTTCACCGCAGAAAAAAATCACGATTGCGCGGATACAGCTTCTATTCCTCTCGACCTCAGCCTCTATCGCAGATTATACGGTTTCAAGCAGTATCTCGTAGAAAGCTGCACAATTCGTCCAAGTTGCTACACATACTAGAAGAGACCAGCATTGCCTATATATGATGTCAGCAGTCAGTCAAAAAATGGAGGCTAGTTCGAACAACATAGCGCGAACAATCTTCACATCAGACCACACGTACGTAGGTTTTCTTGGATGATGATGTCTATTTGTAGGTTAGCAAGAATGTCACAACACATGAAATACGTAGGAACGCACCATTTACAGCTGCCATAACGAATCTGATTTGTGTTGTGTCTGTGGCACAGGTGAAATGTGTGTAAATCTGCTTGGTTTCTTGCTGGTTGAGAGAAACGAATCTGTTGAGAATGTAGTCGCAAGCTGATTGGTAATCTGGCCCCCCTTCATATTCAGGGAAATAGTTCTTCATTGGGCTGATAGGCAACTTCTCCTTGAATCTGTCGATCTTGTTCAGGAAGAGGATGATTGATGTCTTCGTAAACCATCTCGAGTTGCAGATAGAGTCGAAAAGCGTCAGAGCTTCTTGCATACGGTTGACCGTCTCGTCTTCGAAGAGTAACTGATCATACTCGGAAATGGCCACAAGGAAGAGTATAGTAGTGACGTTCTCGAAACAATGTATCCACTTCTTTCGCTCAGATCGTTGTCCACCGACATCGAACATGCGGTATGTAAGGTCGCCAATGATGAAGGTGGTTTCGGTGATACCCGTCGTCTTGACACGAGATCGCAGAACGTCTTGGTCGTTTGGAATGTAGTCCGGTTGTGCTATGCGCTCAATCGAGTCGAAGTAGCTAGTAGATTGTAAGCATATAGCACTGGCCTGTCCTGTGCACAAGTCACTCACTATTTCGCAGAGTCATTCAGCTGGTATTCTCTTGACCTTTGGAAACACGCAGCGACACCAGGGTCCTTCCATAGCGCTGCAATCGCGCCACCGACCTCTGGTGGCAGGCTCTCGCCTTCAATCTGTTGAGGCTGCATGAAGACCGTCTGAACGTGGTACTCGCCTCTGCTGTCGTCAAGGGGCAATTCCAGTGATTCCATGGCCTCAAGGATCACGCGCATAGATTGTACGGTATTGCTGAAGATGATCTCTTTGAATGACTCTCTTTCGTCTCGAGTATATCCACCTTCGTGGATGAGCTTCATCTGCTTGAGAATCGTTGACTTTCCAGATTCACCAGCGCCTAAGAAGCTATGTTTAGTGCTATCATCCCATCTCCCAGGAGATAATTGTGCTTACCGAGCAGCAGCATTTTGATCTCATTCCTTTGCATCATCTTATCTTTCTTGAGCTGGTTCTCAATCTGCTCATTCTTCTGTTTCCCCTCCTTGTCGTCTGTGCTCATTCCGCAACCCATTTTTGCGGCTGATGATTGTTCTGTTTCTTGATGGTACTTCAGGCCAAAGACCTGTTCTTAGATCAAATGTTGTGAGTGATTTTGTCCGCAGAACAGCTCGTATGACGGTAAACGAGACTGTGAACGAATTGATTAGCCACAGGTTGCGCGATGAGCGTACCGACGGAGCAAAAGATGGATGAATATGTGGTATCGTCGAGGTTTGAAAACAATCGGATGATCTCGAGTGGTGGCTACACAAGTGGCCTGCTTTGGAAAACTTACGCTTGCACGACCAAGAGAAACCTGTCTGGCAGCTTTGCGCTAAAGGCCGGAAGTAGATAAGTCGATAGATTCGACCAGAGACCAGGAACGTTGCTCGAGTCGAGATTGTGTTATTGCGTGCAGTCTCGCCTGCGAGAGCTTGCTGTTGTCGAACGGTCTCGGTATCGAAGGATGGCGGCAAAGGCAAGGGCAAGAGTGAAGTTGGTGATATGGTGAAAAGAGGCGACGTTCGTACGAGACAGCGGAGGCAGGAGTGAAAGGGAGAGGTGGTGGAAAGTCAGCCTAAGTGAACGTTTCTTAGCGAGGAGCGCCTGGATGAAGACGAGCTCAAACGCTAACAGATAGCGGTAACCCTAATTGGTCCCCGTACTCACAAAAGTCGATGGCTTGGACGTCTGCCGAGTCTAATCTGTAATCAGCTTAGCTTCATGCGTCCTAAAAAACAGAGTTTCCTCCGTATCTACAAGTTGTGCGAAAGACAAGAATAGTGGCTAAACTACCAGGTAGACATTCGCTGTTAGGTCATTCATCATCCTCCGCAAGGCACTGCTACCATGAACAGAACAGAGGAAGAATCGCTCGAAGGTCTTGTCTTCTGCCAACACGAAAAGTCGCCGAAAACTCAGCCACTATTTAGCTCTGTAAATCATGTGGTCGCACTAAAGAAGAAGACTACAGAAGAGGCTGGCTCACGGAGGCGACCTCATCAAAGCAGGATTCTTCTGCGTTGCTGATTCGACGACAGAGGTCGAGCGCTATGCTGGATTTCAGATCTTGAAGATGAGCCGTCCTTCTCCCGCCTTTGCTCGCATCGCTCCGCGTTGCGAACGAGTCTGAGTTCGTACTTTGTACTGTACGACTTTACTGTGCACGATCGTTACAAGCTCGAGCTCGGCAAAACCCCAAAACTGCTTAGCTCGCAGGTCGACATCATCCAATCATCTTCGTGTTTCAGACTTGTCTACCTTAAGGTCAATTATGCAGATTCCCAATTTTCGGTGTCTGTGCATCGCTTAATATTACCCCTTCCTGCAAAAGTACAAAGTCCAACCTCACTATGGAGGTAAGCAACAACTCTGCATATTACTACAATCTGAGCAATCTGAGCTACAAAGTCCCGGACCCTCCTCATCCATCCATCATCGACGGCTATTATCAGGCACCATCTCTAGAACTGTATAACATTCAAGAGAAGCTTGGCTCAACCACTGTGATAATGGTTGCATCGCATAAATGTGAGCTTCCAAGCAACAACTCCCCATAGCAGTTCTCGAAGATCTGAGAAGCTCTCCCAACACCACAAGCAAGGACACTCGACGTGGCCGAGCAAGTCAACGCCGTGATACCTGGATTATCAATGGCAGAGAAAGCGAACGGCAAACCACTGGCTCCGCAGCACTGTCCATTGTTTGCGACACTACCATTAGGCTCAACAAGTGACGTGCCATTGAATGCGAAGAGTGCCGAATTGTTATCGCACGGAGCGAAGTCGAGAAGGTAATATGAGTCTTGATTGTCGATGTAAGCAAAACCATTGTTGTCGAAGCTGGACTGTAGGTAGAAAGATGATGGAGTTACTGTCGACATGACTGTAGTTGTTGTCGTAGTGGGTGTCTACGGCATTGTTAGCTGCTGATATTTTGAGTTATCTGGATAGGCAGTGCAAACCTTGACAGTCTTCGTGCAATCCTTCGTGATGGATTCGGTCTCCATTACGGCAATCGTTGCAGTCTTGCATGGGCACACAGCATCAATAGCGACATCAACTTGACGTTTGGCAGGTGAACTCGTGGTGGGACAGCCAGGGGTAAGAGTGCTATACATTGGGTCTGAGTAAGAAGTGGACTGAATTCTTGGTGGTGGTGAACGTACGTGATGGAAGTGACCGTTGCCGTACGAGTTGCTCCATAGATCGTGGTGGTCATGCTTGTGCTGCTGAGAAATGATGTGATTAGTCGCATATCCACCGAGAGTATATCATTGTAGGCCTACTCCTTGAGAATGGTAGTCGAAGTCTTTGTGAGCGTAGTCGAGTACTTCGTACAGATCCTCGAGCAACTAGCTGCAGCCTGTTCGACCGGCTGCGCCATCACGGCAGATACCAGAGCGCAGAGGAGATAATTGGTGAGGTGCATGGTTGATGATGCTTTGTTCAATCGAATAAACTCTTGAGGTAGATGAGGACGAGATCAAAAGAGGACGAGATCAAAAGAGGACGAGGTCAAAACTTCAACTTCTAGCTATCTCTGTAAGCTTGGTGAGGCAGGAGCGACTCACTTTATAGGACCCTATAGCGTACGCACTAGAACCTAATATTTGGACTTTAGTAAGACGACAGCACTATTGACAACAGCATACATGCATGCCGTCAGCCAGCCAGCAAGTACCTCGACAACGCAAAGATGCATCGACTATTCTTAGCATTGCGGCATGGACCTAGATTGAGTTTTGACCCGGCTGTCGCACAATCCCTGCCGTTGTCTCACCCTTAAGTGGAGGTACTTGATACACTACTTCAAGTGACTATCTACGATGCACAAGGTAAAAAACCTACCTTTGATATGCTGGCCATGTTGCAGAACAAGATTTCGACAACAGATCGGCAACCAAGTATTTATGTATGTCGTGTACTATCTTACCATGTCTCTTTCCACATCTCAATCCACTCAGTCGTCACCACGACTTCCTACGAAAACTCTTCCTCCAGTCCCACAACCGGCTTTCTCACCGTACCATTGCTCCTCGCTCTATGGCAAGCTACCACCACCTCTGCATTTCTCTTCACTACAGCAGCAACGTGGCACCCTCGTCTCTGACCATACTGCTCGTGTGCTGTGATCTTGCCTTGTTTGGCCAATATTTAACCATTATACTGATCTCACACTACTTCAGTTCATGAAATATGACGCCGTGGGCGGACTCTGCAACATGACTGACATTGGTATAAGACAACAGGCTGCCCATCAGATGTACACTGGATGCTACACAGGAAGCATAACTAATCATTTCGACCTGCCGATACAAAGGTTAGTTTCCGACCTCCGTTCAGATGGTATGGCTCATGTGGTATCAGTCACCTCTAGCACGAAAATCATCAACAAATCACGGATCCAATCTGCGCATATGGACAGACATAGCAGCAACTGATTGACCAAGCCTGTCTATCTTTCAGGTACATCAGCTTCGCCAAGTGTCATCAGCCACGACTGATCCCTCATTGGCATTAGTTTCGAACCAGCTTGGAGCACCATCGCAAGTATATCGTCACAAGAGAGATTACAAGAGAGAGGAAGGATTATTTGAGTGCGGATGAGTTGAGCATCAACCGCATATGACCTCTTGAGTGTGTATGCTCGGCCAGCTCAAGCGAAATATGGTCAGTCGCATTGACAAGTCGACGCATTTGAAACAACCCTTCAGATGAACCATAGAGCTCACGGATGCTGAGGGTTTTCATGGTTCCTTTGTATTTAGGTCGGCTCTAACTTCTTTGGGAAGGGATTGGCTTGGTTCAGCAGCAAGAGATATCAGCCGATGGTTAGAAGCGGTGTAGGCTGTAAGGCTGGAAGTTGGTGTCCTGCTCGATTCCTCAAATTCACAATTTGATGGATATACGATCAGTAGCACATCATCACGCGGGGGCTGTATCAAGCCAAACAGCAGCGATCAGGACCTGAGGACATCCATATACAATTTGTCATTACTTCCATCTACCAGCCAAAACCGATCTATATCATCCCGATCTAAATCAAGCTATCCTCACCATCCTTCTTGTCCGCTCCATCAGTCGTTCCCTTGTCCTTCCCCTTTGCCTTTCTCGCATAAAACTCATCCAGCACCTTCGCCGGGATCCTGTTAAGCTGATCTCTGGGGAAAGTTCGAAGCAGACTCCATGCCAAATCCAACGACTCGTAGATCGAACGCTTCTCATACGGACTCTGTGACACAAACTGCCTCTCGAACTTATCCAAGAACTCTAAGGACAGCTTGTCTTCTGAGGAAAGAGCTTCCTCTCCGACGACAGCCTTCATGGCAGCAGCATCCTTACCGATGGCGTATTTGGCATACATTTGGTTGGAAACATCACCGTGATCTTTGCGAGTGTTGCCCTCACCAATAGCAGACTTCATGAGACGGGAGAGAGAAGGAAGGACGTTGATGGGTGGGTAGATACCGCGGTTGTGCAGGGAACGGTCGACGAAGATTTGACCTTCGGTAATGTAGCCAGTAAGATCGGGGATAGGATGCGTGATATCTAGCATGGTCAGTCTGGCACAGGAAAAGCAAGATAACGTGCTTACCATCGTTAGGCATAGTGAGGATAGGGATTTGAGTAATCGAACCGTTGCGGCCCTCAACACGACCTGCACGTTCGTAGATGGTTGACAAATCCGTGTACATGTAACCAGGGTAACCTCTTCGTCCAGGAACCTCTTCACGAGCAGCTGAAACTTCACGCAGAGCGTCACAGTAGGATGTAAGATCGGTGAGAATAACCAGAACGTGCTTCTCGAGCTGGTAGGCGTAGTACTCTGCGGTTGTCAGAGCAAGACGGGGCGTGATGATACGTTCGATGCTGTGGAAGATCAGCTCTGTTTATATCTAACAAGACGTCCAGACTTACGTGGGGTCGTTTGCCAAGTTCAAGAACAAAGTAGTACGCTCCATCGAGCCGTTCTCCTCGAAATCTTTCGTGAAGAATCTGCTAGTTTCCAAGTTGACACCCATAGCACCGAAAACAATAGAGAAGTTGTCCTCGTGCTTGTCATGAACATCCTTTCCTGGTTGTTGCACGAGACCAGCTTGCCGACAGATTTGGGCAGCAATTTCGTTGTGAGGAAGACCGGCAGCGGAGAAAATAGGAATCTTCTGACCACGAGCTACCGAGTTCATGGTATCGATGGTAGAAATACCAGTGGCAATCATCTCTTCTGGGTAGACCTGGAATGGTGTCTCAGCATTGCGTCAAGTTTGCAGCGCGATATTTTCTTACTCTTGAGTAGGGGTTGATAGGACTTCCGTTGATATCAAGGTAATCTTCGGCCAATACTTTAGGTCCCTTGTCGATAGCTCGTCCTGAACCATCGAAAATGCGACCAAGCATGTCCTCAGACACACCGAGCTTCAGGCTGTGGCCGGAGAACTCGACTTTCGTCTACGAACGTGTTAGTCCAGTCTTCAGGACCAAGATGTGCTGCATAATACCTTCTTGACATCGATACCAGATGTGCCTTCGAAAACCTGTCATTATCTCAGCCCATGCTTCCAGCAATCTTGTGATATTTCTTTCTATACCTGTACTACAGCGCGGTTGCCTGGAGAAGCGTGTCAGCATTGCAACATTAAGCGACTAAAGGCTCGACTTCTTACCTCTTGCCTCCAAAACCTGACCAGAGCGCTCAGTGCCATCGGGGAGTGTCAGAGACACGATTTCGTTGAACCTTGGGAATTTGACCTATGGCAAAGCCGTCAGCTCGAAAGTGGCAAGCAATTCTTCCACATGAGACGAACATTGTCCAAGATAACCAGGGGACCATTGATACCTCCAATGGTGTTGTATCTTATCCTGGGAGTGACGGACATCATCCTGGGATCGAACGTAGCTGCGGGCGCCATTGTTGCGGATACCTGTCGGGATGAGAGGTTGTGGGAAGGACAATGGCGGAGAAAGGTGAAATCGTTCAAGACGTCACAGCTTGCTGCTTGTTCGAAGATACGGTGGTGGTTCAACGATAAGATTGGCCCACGAGTCGAGCACGGTTGCCCCACAAAAAAGCATCAGGCTGAAACAAAGGCATTAGAGTCACGCTGACTTGTGTAGGAAGGGTATAACCATCTGTATATCCTTGTTCACGGGCTATGTAGCAACTATTTGTTTTAGGGTAGATAGAGAAATATTCTGACCGGCATGCCTCTACGTCTGCTACCTCTTCGTCTCTCAGACTTTGAGACCTTGATAGAACATGGCTCCCGATCTTACCCTGGAGATGATCTTGTAGCACCACCGAATCCTGTGACTTGGCCTGTTGCAACTACTGCAGAAGCACAGACTCGATTGGAGTACTGCATGTCGATGCAGAGAAACCGCTTCTTGAACGATCCAACATGCCACTTTCTGAAAGTAGTGGATTTCCCATCTGACAAGACACACGAGGACGACGCCGATATAATCAGTGTTGCGCGATGGCACCATTATCCAACAGGATACAAGTATACACTAGAAGCAGCCTGGGAGATGGCTACGTTGCCGAAGGACGTTGTATCAGGCACAGCATGGCCGACGGCATTCAATGTCAAAATGCATGATTTCATTCTCACACAGCGTGATTCGTTCAGAGAGCAATGGATGGCAAAAGGCCAGCCAGCCTGGATTCTCATGCATCTTGTGACACGCCCGAGCCGGAGAGGGCGTGGGGCTGCAGCCATGTTGATCGAGTGGTATGTTGTCATATCTTGCACGTCATTCACCACTTACCAACAACTTACAGGGGTAAAGATCGTGCTGCAGAAGGACGAGCGGTGGCGTACTTGGTATCTGGAGCAGCTGCAAGATCCTTGTATGAGCGGCACGGCTTCAAGCAAGTTGGCGAGATTCGACACCTGAATCTTGAGCCTTTCGGATTAAACGTGGTTTTCCAGCTCGCAAATATGTCGTGGTGTGCTCCTGCCGAATCTATCGAGGAAAAGTCATCGAAGGAATAGGTTAGATATTCAGGAGGTGCCAACTTTTGCTTTATGCGAGGTCTTCCGCAAGATTGTAGACTCTTGGTTGGAGATTGGCCAGCCTCTCTTATGCGCAATTCGTTCCCAGTCCGCTGCTGAGCCGCTCAAGCTTAGGACTGTACTCGTTATCATCCGCAGCATCAGAAGAGGGATATTATGGTGGCCATAAGCCAGAAAATTTTGATGTAGTAATTTGTAGAATGCAAGATCAGGCTACTGGATCGCGGTGTCTCCCTCGTCGTAAAGTCCTGAGATAGTACACTTTTCGTTCTCTTTTAAATCTAGCCTGAGGTCCAAATCCTCAAATGCTTTCCTGCTAATTTGCAGAACTTGGAGGAAGGCAGACGTATGGATCCACCTTCTATGCATGTCACAACGGTCCTCATGAGCTTCTTCCGCTATCTCTCCTCTTCATATTGCGCCGTGCGCACTCAACGGCAGAATGTCGATGTGGTATTCGTCGCTGTGGTTGATCATACAAGGTGTCACTCTGAGGTTCGTGGTTCGATCGTACAGCAGGAGATGTGGGCGCGCTTCGAAAACCAGGGCAGCATTGCTCGAGACGCAGCTGTGAGGACGAGTTTGAGTTGTTGACGTTCGCAGGTATCATCTGAAACCTTGTTGTTTTGCGGAAACCTCAAAGCCGATCCTAATCAGGCAAGTACGATACACACTTTCGACCTCACCTTGTAATGTCATACGACGACTTCTACACGTTTCGCATTGCGATGCCTCACCACATTCGCACAAGACCGGCCACTGATATCGATTCTCTATACGACGAGTATGTTGACGACTTCTCACCCCTTTCTCGTGTCTGAGACAATTTCCTCTGTGCGACTCTCCATTTCCGCTCTGCACCTCTGAACATGGACGCAAGCATCTATCGACCTGTTGCCTTCCTCACGGCAATAACATAAAAGATATTCCGTAAGATAGGTCGCCGGCCCTAGCGCGTACCGAGATTAGTCGGACAAAGGATATGAGAAGCTCAGATCATGGTGATCAAGCGTGCGACAGACACAGGAGACCTACACTGTTGTCGAATATGGCACGACATGTACGCCATGAAAGAAGGCGTCATCTTGCGTGGTCTACGCACCAGGTGTAGATGTATCGTCGTGTGTACTGGAGGACAGTCAGTACTAGGGTAATTGAAACTACGACAACGCAGAAGATTTCCCTAGACTTCTCCGTATCTTACACTTTCTGGCTCGTTACAACTCCCGGACTGTGCGCACTTCCCTGGATCATACAAGAGAACGTCTTCTGAGTAGGGTTTATAATCCATCGGGATGTCTATACTGTCCTGTCGGAATACATACAGAACGTTTTCAATCATGGCAAACATAGTTCATGCTAGGCTTAAGAAGAGGAAGCGAGAGAAGCAGACGCATACAGGACAGAAACGAGATAAACCTGAAGGTTGAATATTGCTCAGCTGGTTTTGAGAACGAAATGAAAGACTGCTGCCACAGAAGCATATCATCATGATCATGATCCTGATCATGCAGAGATTGCCAATACGACCAGATACATGATGAGGTCCACGAAGAAGCAGAACACCTCTGCTTGTAGCATGAGTTGCAATATCACCAAGACAAGGAAAAACACAAAAGAACATGCTCGACCAGTCTTGTACCCTTAGCAACGATTACGCAACCCCATGATAATCGCCTCCACTCGTCAATGACAACATAGGAAAGCCACAGAGTAGTGTGGCACACAAAGATGCAAACAAGACGACATCGAAGTAGTAGAATGTTTGTGGTATATATTCCAGCTCTGGTCGAAGGCGGAACCGCATCCATTTGGCAGTCCTCTCGACTTCTTCGTGGCTATAGAGACATCCGTAGTAAAGGTCTTTCGACCTTTTCGTCTCTGAACCTGGGTTGTGAGCCGGTTGGAGAAGCTTGAGAAATGTGATGGGACTCTTCCGCGAGTGAATAGTTGCTGCAGCTCAGCTTTGTGGTAATCGTACAGTCTGGTTCAGGGTGGTCTCGAGGCCGCCAGAAAGCTGACGATTAACCCATTGGACGGTCTGCGCATATGTTCTTGATCAAAGTCTTTAAGAAGCATGGTGACTGTAGTCTTCCAAGACGAGTACATCGGCAATTTTTTAGATGTCGATGACGAAGGCCTTGTGGTCAGGCAGCAAGCGTCCTCCGGTCATTGATGGGATGGCGCCTTGACTCCTAAGCTCTTCATGCCAGCGCCTTGGACTACGCATTCTAGCCACGAAGCCGAAGACCTGCACTGTTGGTGATAAGTGCGAAGTCTGATGGCAGGAACGAGGCTCGATGTGCTTGTGGGTGGAGTGTTCGCCGGCGACAGTGCTTGCTGCTGTCGTTATGGAGTTTTCAATCTTGCTGAGCAACCAAGACCAGCCAGGTGCTAACGTGTGGTACGAGCGGGCGCTGCTGCAACCAGACTCGAGCTTGAGTCGAATCAGCTGCCAATTGTCGAGACTTGAAAGGTATGAGGATGATGAGGATGATTCTCTCGTATCTGTGTTATTGCTGTGTTTCGAAATACTCGTGCTTGTGCTGTCGAGCTTCAGAGCTGGCAGTAATTGTCGTCGCCGTCATCGTCGTCCCTGATAGAATCCCGGCAAGATGCCAGATGAGCACATCGTGAAACCTAACGGACGAGAAAAAAGTGAGCCCGAATCACCGCTACCAAAGTGACTTCAAGTAACAAACCAAGGATACTCCATTGATGTGATTGCGCGCTGGCGCTTGTTAATATGGTGATTGCTTGTCGCATGCATGCAGGTCATGAAGGTCGCTGTGAATCCGCGATGGGAAGAGGTAATCTACCAAGTGTATGTTTGATGTGGCGCGCTCATGCTTGTCGTTTGCTTTTAGGAAGCAAGAACCCAAGTGTTCAGTACGAGATACTGTTGTGGTGAAAAGAAGTGACCTGTGGTGATTGCTAACGTGTCGTCGACCTATTGGAATTTGTTATGGTGCTGGACCCTCATTCTCGTGGCAGCCTACTTGCTGTCCGCCAACATACTGGGATGCTATGGCTTACTGCTGCCCGTCCATCATGCGAGTAGAGTGGCATGAATCCTAATGCAAGCTCGATGTGCATGCAAAGCATCATATTTCGTACCTCAACTACCTGTCGGCGTTGTTGTATCGCTGTTTTGATAGGAGGAGGACCTTGTGCAGTGTATGGTTTATATTCAAGTGAGAAAGATGGTTTTCCATCCTCAGTCTGAAATGGCGGGGCTGGGGTACCTCCGCCTTGGAAGATAGGTGGTTAAACGCTAACATCTTTCTAGGATACTAACCGTTGTTGTTGCTCGTTGCTTGCCCGTCCTTGCCCAGAAAAATGCCCAAACTCCTGATTACCCATTACCTTAATAATCTTGGCTAACATCAAACAGAAGACATTATCATATTCAAAGGCTATCTGGGTGCCAAAAATCCAAAGGTGCTCCAGTCCTCAAATTTTGCAATTTTTTGGTCAAATTTGAGAGTCACCACGGACTAGAGGAGTATCCAAGACAGTTATGGGTGTTCGTTTTTGCAGTCGCTCGGATCTGAATCGAGTTCCACACGCAGACCGTGATACGATCCCCACATCATGCATTGGACTTTTGCTTTTTCGAGAGCATTTTTCGCCACAGTACTCCTGGGAGAATCTGAGTGGTGGCTGCTAGCTATTATGGGAGAAGAGATGCCCTTGCGTTGCCTGCTAGCGTTTGCTCTACATAAAATATCTGGATATCTGCCTGCAGGAATAGGTTTGCAGGTCGACGTCAATTATTCACCATCCACCAGAGCAATCTGCTGTACAGTAGCCTCTTTATACATGAAAGCTAGATTGTGAGGCTTGCAATTTGCAAACCTAGGCTTGGGTCATAAGTGAAGAGTGGGGTGCTGGCCTGCTATGGCATTGGTGTACCTAAGATATCGAGATTGAGAGTTATGCTCGATGGACTATGTTCAGATGTCCTATTGCCAAAGTTATATTGAGGGCTCCCTGAGAGGCTTCACCAAAACTACGATCTCCCATTACTTGGCCTCATCAGAAGAGACTCAGATTTGATTGGGTCTTGAGGACAACCTCAAAATTTGTTAAGCCTCGTGAGACAGGGGCATGCATGTAGCAAGCGAATGGCATTGGAGCGGGAAGGTGCATTACTAGGATGGTTATGCTGCATCACACGCTTTGAGACACAAGCCTATCAGATCCTCACTGTCTCTGAAGCAAGCACGATGGTGTGGATGTAGTTCTGGCGTGTGGACACGTAGTATAGCACCTTCAGAATCCATCTTGAGGCTCGTCCCTTCGCAACACCTGGTGAGTGTGCTGCACGCCCAAGCTGCAAGCACCACCAGCGTCGTCATCAGTCACTATGGCTAGAGCTACTACAATATGATGTCCACCTCTGGATCTTTACGTCCCTCATCATGGATCAAATAAATATCTCATCGACACTCGATCACACGGGACGCCACAGAAGCCTTACTCGCTCTCATGTCTGTGCTCGAGCTTGTGGTGTGGCGTGAGCATGCAGGACATGAAGGGTTTTGAATATACGACTTCAAGCAACATGTTTCTTCCTCTGTCGCACTATCAGTCATGTCGTGCGTCTCAAGAGCGCAACCAGCTGAGAAAGTCATGCCGCCTGGGATATCATCAAAGGCAGTTTCGCGTTTGACAAACTGAGGCGAGAGGCAAGCAACAAGCGGGAGCTGCACTCCTATTGACGTTAGAAGCCGTCCACATTAGACGCTCGCTGTGGTGGCGATCATCCTCGCTCATCACATCTTGGTCAGTTCAGCTCATTCCAACGCTAGGTCAGCGCGAAAGATTAGCACGCAAGAGTCATAACAGGAAGTAACAACGATCAGACACCAAGAAGCAACAACATCAGGACACCAAGAAGCAATGAGATCGCGCCACACAAGCTGGATCAGAGAAGAACATCTCGGGCTTCAAGTCAGGATCCATCAACGCGCTCGACATCAAGGTGAACAAGTCATAAGGTCAATCAGGCAACAAGGTCATATACATCGACAACTCTTCTTTGCAAACCAGCTCTCAAGCTGATACAACAATGAAAAGAAGGGGTTTGGTACAAAAATAACCCACTGTCTCGAGGACAGTGAGGCGGCACGTTGATTGTCGACCCGAAGGAAGACGTGCCTTGACAATTTCCCTGTTACACGCGACTTGGTCAGCCGCAGTATCAGGTCAATTAATGAAGGTAAACATCAAAAATTGTGGGGAGACTCCGGGAGGCCATCGTGATCGCCTCCCAGCTTCACGCGCACAGCAGACGCGCCCCGGGCATGAAGAAGAAGAAGAGGAAAGGAAAGGAAAGAGAAAAGATGAGCGGGGACGACGCTGGTTTTATGTACATGCCAAGCCACTGAGTCGCTGTCGCCCTCGTGACGTCGAAGGTGCTGGAAAGTGTCCAATAGCCTCAACAGAAGAGTCCCGTGGTCGTCATATCCCAATCGAGGTATTGGTAGGGGTCACGAGAAGGCTGGCGCTTCGAGCAGCGACGGCATGACGTGCGGTTGAGGTCGCAGAGATCGAGATTGAGGTTGGGGTCGAGCCTGAGAGTCAGCTAACACAAAGCAGCTCTTGTCAGAAGTTGATGCAATGGAGAGAAGGAGATGGTGTGAATCCAGGTATCAAATTAATCACAGTTGCATCTCTTCTTCGCAGACCAGCTCACAAGCTGATACGACGATGAAAAGAAAATGTAGGTACCCTCCACCTGAAGAACGACGACAACCGACACTGAAGAGTCGGCGCCAATGTTCCAGGGGTGTATCACGCACAGTGTTCATCTCCCCTGTATCCAATCCTACTAACCTAGTTGGCAAAGGTAAGAACCAGACCAAACAGGAGCAGGCCTCGCGACAAGCTCCGTTAGTCCTGAAGGGTCAGAGAATCCTAAGAAAAAGCTCACCGAAGTGAGCAAATTAGCCCGGATTCTTATAAGGAGAAAAAAAGAAAGGAAAAAGGAAAGAATGAAGCAGGTGGGAGAGCTTAAGAAGTGCTCCTGATCTCGCCACGATTGATGAGGCGCTAACCCCTTCAGGCTCACCGCTGGAGCAACAGATGACTGAAATTGCGATCTGCAGCAGTGATGTCAACTAAGTCAGCTGTAGTGGCGCTTCGGGCCACTGTAGCAAGCAGCAAGCAGCTGAGGCCTTACACGAGAGTGTTTGGCAAGACGATCTTGAGCTTCGACGAAGAACATTTCGAGAATTTCGACCGAGAATTTCCAAGAACAAAGCCCTCTTTGGAAGGCTGTTGCTTCAGGCTCTGCGCCAAAGCATCACACGGACGATTGGAAATGTCAAGCAGTTTGGTGGAAAGCAGATTGGATAGAAGTTTGATTGAGAAGCAAACTACTTGGGATATCTAAGCTAGAAATATAGCTGCCAACAAGAACGCAAATCACACATCTCAGTGATTGCGCGATGTAGTGGATGCAGCTCTCCAAGCACGTTGTTCTTCACTCTCATTGCCACCATCAGGCGGTCGAAACTGCTTGACGATGTCGACGCTTGTGCTCACCGGAACGGAGGAGTTTTGCGGATGTGAGCACATCGTCTGAGGTGTTGTAGGCAGGCAGCGTTGGAGAAGAGGAAAGAAGAAGAAGAAGTGAGCAGGGAAGAGTAAGGTCATATACTCGACCTAGGACAGAGTGTCCGAATGACAGCAAATTAAGATCGTCATGAACGATAGCTTGTTGGGAAGTTAGTACCAAAGAATAGCACCATGGCGGCAAGAATTGCTATGGTTGCTCGAAAGCACATCTGGTGATCCTTGGCATTCGAGTGAGAGGGAGGCTAGGGTGACTAACAGAAGCAGTTGGGGATCAATAGCTGATACATCTAGCCATTATATTCGTCTCTTCATCATCGCAACTTTCGGCAGACGGTGCTCGTTACTACTTCCAATTTAGCGGCTGAATTTTGGACTTGTTTTGAAGCTTTTACGAATTTTGGGCATGAATTCTAGCCATCCACAGCGACGACAAGGCCTACAGTTGGCCGAGTCTCAAGAAGGTGCTTGAGCAGCTTGTGTAATCCAGGATGAGCAAGATCGTGTGCCCTAGTAGCTTTGAGTGGTTCTAGATGGGTGCAATTGCAGACTCAAACCACTTTTGATGGTTGAAGCAATCATTAATCGCGTTGCCGTCAATTTGCTGAACATGACAACACACGCGGCGACGTGGATGGAGTGGCAAGGGAGCAAGCAGAGGGGGCATCATCTCACCTCAAACATCAAGCCGATTGCTTCAGCGCCTTCTAAGTTATGTAGCACAATTTGTCAATCTACTTCTCTCAAACTGGCGCGACCGAGCTTGACAAACTGTGCGACAACAACGACACATTAATCACGACGACGACGACAACAACAGCAGTCACAGATCAATCTCTTCTTTGGAGACCAGCTACACAAGCTGATACATCAATGAAAAGAGGGGGTGCATCAAGCTACAGGCTATTGGAAGGTCAGTGAAGTTCATCAACACCTTGAGAAGGAGACTTACCAGTGTTATAGTAGCGACACGGTGGACAGAGTATGCGCAAGCACAGAGGCTCTTGTCCTGAGTTCAAAAATATGGTTGGTCAGACCAGTACTCAGCAATAGCGCAAAAGTCGCCATGCCGAATTGGAGAAAGGTGAGCACGAGCACACAAAGGGTCACGAGCAGGCCTGGGGAGGGGCGCCCAGGGCTTTCGTTGTGTCCGGTGTAACTGAAGAAAAAAAGAAGAAGAAAGGAAGAGGAAGAAGAAGAAGAAGAGAGGTGGAGAAGATTTATATACCTCGTTGGCATGTTGATGGTCCCTGAATTTGAAATTGGTCGAACGTCATTAAGTCACGCTCTCTCACTCACACTATTATGATGTAGTGAATAAGCGTCTCAGAATGTCTACAGTACTCTACACATGCCCACTATGGATCGGTCTAATCCTCGTCGTGAGCTACAGCTCCCAGCACTTCCTCCTCTGAGATCTGAGATTCCTCCTCCACCTCCACCTCTACGACAACATCACAGCACACCTAACAGCCCTGAAATAGACCACCTTATCAGAAGGTTCCAAGCCTTCGTTCCGAGAGAACACACTCCGGGACGTGGCTCGTGCCCACGCCCTCCTTCACCCCAGTATCCTCCACAAGCCTACTCTCAGGGGTACGCCCTTTACCATCACACCCAGATCTCACCACAAACATCACCGAGATTTTCACAGAACAGATTACCACCACCTCCTCTACGGCCTCTCCAGCACTCTCCACAGCCCTCCCAACCTACTCAACAAGCCCATCATCACTACTGGCATCCCAATTTACCAGCGATCAATAGGAACGCGCCAATGAGATTCCCATCACAACCTCAAACCTCTCCAGCACTCCACCCACAACCCTTGACCTCGTCATATTATTCACCACCAAGACGACATCCCCAAGAAGGAGCAGACGAACGATTCATCACAGCGACGAGCTTTGGAAGTAGTGATAGGGATGTGGAGACTGCTGCGGCAATTTTGACCAGAATGTCAGCAAGCAGGCATGATACTCCTTTGGATTGGGAAGAGCAGGATGACAAGGAATCTTGAGAGCTCCACAGCATGGGAAGCTCATCAAAGACTGACAAGCTTGTCTTCAGGCTCCTTGTAGAAGGGGCCACCCCAGGGATGTTCACGGCGTTCCGGGACCTCCCAGTTCGATAATATCGATAACTTTACTCTCGAGGAGCATTGCCATCCTCGTACACTTCTACGCCCATTTCACGGCCAAGTCAATGTCATCTGCGCGCCAGAAGCACAGAACGAAGCTATTACTCACACAAGCAGGCAGAAGCAGAGTCCTGGAGGGACCTTCACATGGAACCCGATCTGTGGAAAGATGAATTTGTTTCCTCTTGCTGGTGAAGAGGTTGAAAAGTTCGACTTCGCTCGGCCAGATGACCTTGGGAACTGACTGTTGATCGCTGATTTGTCTGCAATCCTGCTTGTTTGGGATGGCATTGAGCTCGGCCGCTCTACTGCTGAGATGGAACCTTATGAAAGAGGAATTGGATAGAAATATAAGTGATGATGGTAACGATGGGATATTGGTAACGATGGGATGGGGACAAGCCAGATCACGATAAGACACGACTTTTATGATATTGTATGGTTGGCTCAGAATTAGCTGTCATTACTGTACATTAGCATAAACAGGAGCACGAGTTCTGGAAAGCCTCGCGAGATCACAACGAGACACGTATCTATGACATTGCATGGTAGTTTCAAAGTCTGATCTTTACTGCACAGCGCTCGCTTTTGATACTCCACTTCATCCAGTCATCCATTGTCAATCTGTAATCGTAGCTGAAACTCCGTGCTGTCTGCCCTGCCTGTTACAACACAATCATTCCATAGGAAGATCGTGACTGTGACGCCCACCTCTCCATCCTCCTCTACTGTGGGCGTAGCACCCTCAAGCCATCTCTCGTCGGTGCAGCAGCGCGCTTGAATGACTAGATATTTCGTCAGCATTACGGCGTAAACTGAAGTGCCAATTTCAAACTTACGTTATCGCACTCCTCCCAAGCCCTTCCTGCACCGAAACCAAGACCAATCCACGCAGGCCATGCTCTTCTCCTGAACAACAGAACGGAAGCGACAATACCGAAGGAGAGACCAAGAGATGAGCGGATGAGTACAGAGGAAAGGCAGCGGTCCCACTGGTCGAACCGTGTCAGCTGATATTCCATTCTTCACTGTGCAGGGTTTCATCGTAAAGTCCTCTTCTTTCTGGTGGCGTGGATTTCACGAATGCTCTGCTTCTGTTGTAGACAGTTCCTTCTTGATCTTATCCTTACCTTCTCGTTGAGAAGAGCTTCGCTCATTGTCTTGCCAGGTCGCACGACAGTAACAGGTGTTTCTGGTACTTGCGCTTCGTTTGTGGACATTGTGGCGGTAGTATTGGGCGCAATGTCTGTGGGTATAGAGAATGAGCTGGAGATGAGGCAAAGAGGTGTGCTGGCGCAGGGTTGAGCTGAGATGGACTGGAGAACGATCGACCTGTTGTTGCCATTGGGATGAACGTCGGAGATTGGTCCGCTGGACGAATGTGGCTTTCAAAAAAGTCCTCAGAAACACTGGTGAAAAGACACCATCATGTCTGACAAGCGCACGTCACTCCAGAAGCTACAGGCTCTGGACAAGGATTTCCAAGATCTACCTGCCCAATTGAAAGAGTTATGCGCGATCCTGAGGGCACCTGAGCTTCTAAGACAAGATGCGACTACTATCAAGACAAAGAGCAGGACTGCGAATGGAAGATTGGATTGGGCGTTGAGGTGGCTGTTATCAAAGCTGAAGGCTTCTAAGGAGTAGGTCATCAAGAAGAAAGTCCAAAAGCTCTACTGACCAGCGACCAGAGCACGAGCATGTTCACAAGCATGGATACTGCTAGCCAATCTAATCAATTCTCTACATCCTAACCCCACTGCTCGTGCCTTGAACAACGCTGGTATATTGTCCATAATCAGTAACGTCTTAAACGAAGTCTTCGCCACGTGGTACCAGACGACACCAGTCAATGTTTTACAAGCACCCCTTGCTGGGCAAAACGAAGGAGATGTGTCTATTGTAGATGCAGATTCTCCCGAGACCTCTGAGACGGGAAAGAAAAGCAGGAAGAGGAAACGAGAACTGCAAGATGAAGATGGCAATGAGCACAAGCAATTGAAGACAGAAGAGCACACTTTAAACGGGTTTAGCACGTATGATCAGACTAGAAAACGACGAGAGTTGTATCAGGCCTTACACGTCGTGCTTGGCGTCCTGGTTACTCCTGCTCAACCTGAGGTGCACAAACAAGACAAAGCCGATATCGAACCAATCAGGGCTGCACTAAGAATGCACACCATCAACGCCGCTGCGTTTCTGGGGAGATGGTTAGATGCCTCCGAAGACAATATCTCGTTCTCCGCAGCACTCCAGATATGGAAATCCAGGATTACCACTCCTGGCGAAGACGTTCTGATGATCTTTTCGAAGCACTGTCTCGCGCCAGCAACAGCGCTGCTGCAGCAACTCAAAGGAGAACGGGATTTTATCAAAGGTGGATCTCGAAAGACGCCCATAGAACACCAGATCGCTATCATAGAGAAGCTAATCGCTGAGCATGTCCTCTTGCCTGCGAGACGACGGTATCGAGAACAACGAAATAGCTCCAGGGAAGCTAACGACAATGATGGGAGTATACTGGCTGACGTGCTCACGCCACTTCATGGCAACTGGCTGATTTTTGACGGTATAGCGGACCTCTTTGAGCTTGCTATAAGAAGTACGCCCATGTCAACGCCCCGGAGAAGAATTGCCGAATCACCGTGGCTTGAAGCTATGTTTAATGCTCTCGCCGACTGTATAGATTGTGATCTACAGACCAAAGTTAAGAAGAAGTCCGAAAACAAGTCCATCTTCTCAGAACTTGTCCAGCTTGTCTCGAAACACAACGTGTCTCTGAAGAGGAGCACCACAAAAGCGATCCTGCAAAATTACGTGTTCGGGGATGAATACAACACAGATAGGTCACTATTGGCGCAGCTTGTCAAGATCGATTCTGGGCTGTTTGTTGACGACCTTAGTAATCTCAAAGCAGTATTCGCAGATGCAGGAAAAATTAAGTCCGATCGGGACGAGGTTCTCTTTCCGATCCTCAAGGCGCTGGTAGCGGCACGCAGTCTGCAGACTTTCGTTAAACTCTGGCACGATCGACTCAAGTACAAGTTTCAGGCCTGGTCGACAGAAGACGAAGATCGTAGCTTGTCAAACACTGCTCCGATTTGGGAGGACGCAAACCTTGTGCAGGCACTAAGTCAACATCTCGAAATCGCAATGACAACACGCCAACTCACCGAGCTGATTGAAGGGTTGGTCCACGAACTTACCACTGACAAAGAGCCCGGGCTGCTTGCAGCACATGCCTCCATGCTCAACTCCATTCTTACTGCACTCCGGAATGTTGACTATGTCAAACTGTTACTGCCAAGAATGCGCGAGTTTCTGGATCTGGCTTTGGCGAGACTAAACACGATCGACGGTTCACAGCATCGAGCTAAGTCTCGTCTTTGGACGCTGATTGCAACACTCCATCGCTTGCATACGTCAGCTGCTGCACCAGTCGAAACTGCCAAGCTGGTGATGACCTTCGACTCCAAGTTGGACACCATGATCAGTGCGAACTTACGACAACGTCAAAGAATTCCCTCGGAATCAGCCCAATACACATCTCCATCATCTTTGGCGTGTTTGGGGAGTGTCTGCGATGACATTCGGTCTCGACACATTGCTCTGACTTCTTTTGCCTCACTCAAAATCCTCCCTTCCTTCCTGCGAAGCATTACATCTGGACTCCCTGTCTCAGTATTGATCGACCTTACAGACGTGCTCAGCTGTTATCCAGTCTTATTGCTTCAAGCGAAACATTCCATCGCCCGAGTAACCATTGTAAGTTCTGCGTTCAGCACCTGGCTTCGAGCGATGAAGGCTGCTGGCCGCCTTGAGGAAGGCATGTACTCCACAAAACTCTTGACGCACACCAATCTTTCAGATAGTGATATCGTGAAATGGAATGGTGTTTTAGATGAGGTTGATTACATCAATGACTCTGATCCTGCATCAGTGCCCGATCATGGCTCACCCCAACTTGGCCTCCTTGGTCGATTGTCCCGAATGCCACTTGATCAATGGTCCTCGGAGAAAGAGAAGATGTGGACCGAGTGGATAGGTTATAAGATGCGGAGTGTGATCAACTCGGTGGAAAGCTGGTTAGTTGCGTTGAGTGCCCTACTACGGTTTCTCTGGCGCCACACCCCAACCTCTCTTTCTAATAGTTCTATCGACTTGGACAACATTGCTCTTCGCCTCGATGAATGCATCCACGAGTCATCTGTCTCAGCAGCTGATCGTTCAGCGTTGACTTTGCTGTTCTACAACGTCTGTCGCTTGGTGCTCGACTCTCGCCTCCAGGTGCATGGCGATAAATACAACGACATGCAGAATGAGACTACTCAATCGACAGACCATCTAGCGGATGACACGGGCTCCCACGTTGCGACACTGACCCTATTGAAAGCAATAGCCAGCGCACAATCAGCAGATGGGACAACCTTTCCAATAGATCAGGCTTGTATTATTATAGTTCTGCACAAGCAGATCCAGTGGATGACTGGGCAAGCTCGGGAGAACCCAGACTCAGTGGAGGTAGCGGCAATGCTCGATGTTCTCGCTTCATTCAGTAATCCGGAAGTCTTTTCTAAGCACAAAGAGATAATAGAAACTATACTCGACAACCAAAAGCTCAACACAATTGACGATATCTCTGTCAAGGAGATGCGCTTCCGTCTGGAATGTAGGCTAAATCGTGCTGAAAATGCTGCCCCTGATATTGAGAAGACATTGGCCTTGCTCGCTGTCGTCAAGTCAAAACAAAACGCACAAGTCGTTGAGACCGCCGTACTGGAGACTCTTACAGCTGCTGCTTCGGACGCTCGTCTCGAATTTGTTAAAGCGCTAATGCCGTCATCTGACAAGTCGTTCTTCGCTCAGGAAAAGCTACAGCTGCTACATGTGCTGGTGAAAGCTAGCTCAAGTAAACAGTACAGATCAGTCCTTCCTGAGGAGCTGATGGCACCCTTGGCATCCTCCTCACAGCTCTCTTTGCCAAAACTCACTACCCTTACGCTTTTCATATCTACAGCACAATCACTTCGGCATTTACTCGAATCACATTCTAGGCACCTGCCTCAATCCGTGATTGAGAACGTACTTCTCACCATTAGCAACACCTGCTCGCCTTCTTCCTCACCAAACATCCCAGCGACACCGCAAACCTCCCGTCATATCTTCACCCTCACAACAAATCTCCTCCAAACACTCCTCACCCATCACCGTCGCAAGCTCCGCGGGCGCTTCGAACTAGTCATGACAGCACTTCAAGCACTTCTACGCTGCCTCTTCACTGGCTCCGGCACGTCCACTTTCGGTCGCATACAACAGCCGACATGGTTACCACGAAAGTCGTCCTCGGTGGACGGCAAAGGTCTTGACGCATCTCATGTAACGCAATTCACGCGACTTCTGACCAGTATTTGCGATCCTACGCTTTCTGCAGTGCGCTCTGGTTCCGCAAAAAGTGGACCTGGCTTAACGGACGAGACGAGGAAGGCGAAGAGGTATGCTGGACAGTATGTGCAGTATGTGTTAATGGAGCTGTGCGAATGTCAGCTCAAAGGCAGATTAGTGGGAGGTGCCGATGGTGCGAGAGAGGCACTGACTCCAGGTGTTTGGGCCATGTTGGAGGTGATTGGCCAAGATGGGCTTAGTGCATGTATGGAGGGGATGGCTGGTGGTGGAAGGAGCGTATTGAGAGGGTGGTGGGAAGAGTGGAGGACGATAGGTAGAGGACGGTGGTGAGTGATGGGTCAAGACATCTGGCCCGTGGCAGGTAATATAATAAACTCGAAGCTGGATAAAGCAGGATGTTCAGCCTATTCAAGGACTTTCCTCATTACTACGATCTTCCTCCCTCGCTCTTCTAAACATACGCATAGATAGACCTTTGTTATAAGAAGCGATAATTTCTTGATTGTATGTTGGACTTTCGCGCCTTGCTTGTCGATTTGTGTTATTTAACGCGTCCGTCGGTGGTGCTGCGGCGTTGGTTGGTAAGTGGTGTAATACCATGATGACAGCAGAGGTAGTGTGGGTCCCTCCAGGCAATCGAATACTCTGTATCAGTGTCGTATCATTTTTGAATCTTCGTAGCAACAGGGAAATAGGCCTGACCGGTGTATATCGGAGCTGATGGTCCTACTCAATACAAGCAGAGCTCCTCAAGATGTCGAGTATTTTAGTACCTCAATCTCTAGGACACCCGCATCCTCTCCATTTCCACCACGCGACATTCGCCTTCCTCCATCCATCCTTCCAACCAGTGTTTCACACATCACATCCAATCACACTTGCTACTCCCTCTGCAACACAACAGTCAAGCCCATCAGCCCCAACATCGCCGTCTTCAGCCACGGATACTCGGACAGCAAAATCGTGCCATACCCGACATACGGCACGAATCCGACCACACTGCCGATGACGTCGCGGTCGCGATCAAGGTATTTTTGGCCGCGAGCGTAAAGTTCGGTGTCGTCTGCGGCGTTGTTGTCGCCTTTCGTTAGGAGGAGGAGGGGTTCGTCGCTGGGAAGCGTTAGCTTTGAGAGATTGTAATGATGTGAATGGTGGCTTGAGGTGTTTGAGAGGTGTTTGGGAGAGGCATGTATTGGGGGGTGGAACGAGTTTGTGAAAGGCGAGGATGTTACGACTGATCCCGTGGGTAGCAAAGCGTGAACATTGTCGTTTTGTTCGAGGACCACGGGACTGGGAAACAGCGCAAATAAGGATAGTCCAGAGGAAGCAAAAAAGGCCAAACATACCCGCCACCAAACCGCCTGACAACCCTATGCACAATAGGAATATCCTTGCCTCTAACCTCATACACCACAATCTCACCTAATCTCGCATCCTTCCTCTCCCCTACTCTCCTCCCACCCTTCTTCACTCCCATTCCGCCCTTTGCATCCCTCACCAACCCCTCTCCACCCTTCACACCCTCAGTCCCATCGTCCAACGCACCACACTTCTCGGCTCCGCCAATGCCAAAAACACACGGTATGCTTTCGGGGAACAAGCCGTTTCTGTTCCATAAGAAGAGGAGGTCGCCGCGTTGGAAGGCGGGTTCCATACTGCCGGACAGGACGACGACGATGGGGGAGTGCGAGTCGGAGAGGACGGAGAGGGATTTCCAGAGCATGAAGGCGGTGGAGAGGACGAGGGCGAAGTTGAGGGATTGTGTTAGAGTGCGGAGGATGGTTGGGGAGACCATTGTGGCGTATGAGTGGTGTGGAAAGGTTGTGGTGAGATGAAGGTATGTCGGGCGTGGTGTGGTTCTTGCGGCAGATGGTAGGGGCTTGTTTTTGCACTAAGTCGGTTGAGATTGGGTGGTGTTTGTGGTCGAAAATGGTAATCGTATGATAGTTTGCTCGCCGCTGCGGATTTAGCTGTAGGATGACGCGTGGATATCACGTCTGGATGTTTACCAGCCGCTGTTTGAGTTGTGTTTCAGAGAGCTGGACCCTGAAACACCACAGTGGTGCCGATCCGTCTCTATGTTTCAGCGCTTTTGATATATGTTGATTGGCGTGCCTGCTCTATTGTGGGTGCCGAGAGATACTACACGAAGTCAATGTATGGTTAAACTATTCTGTAATATGCTACTCTATCGCTAAATAAATCTAACATACATAATTGCTATATGCTTACAAATACATTACAATACCTTACAGACAACATCTACCCAAACGCTCATATTGTGTCGTGAACCGCATCAATCACCTCCCACCACCATCTTTCTCAGCCTCAAAGCGCTCTCTCCACCTCTTCTCCCTCGCATCTCGCTCTTCGTCCATCCATTGCTTCACATCTTTATCCTGGTACTGCGACAGACTCTTGAAATCCCTACTCTCCTCCTCCAGCTTCGGCAATGTGATCCACACTGCCTTGGTCATGCCAACACCACCCTTCTGAACAACGTCCTTGACAAAGCCAGCCCAGCTCGCAAGACACCGTTCGCTAACGGGCGCCCCAGCTAACAGCATCGCGAAAACATGTGGCATTGCTTCATACCCTTCATATATGACTCCAACGTTCTTCCTCATCTTGCCTTCTTGAGCATCAAGAGCCTGTGCCGCTGCAACCCGTGATGCTACCACATTGCACTCATCGAGAAGCATTTCCTCGCCAATACAGAAATACGCGCTCGGCACACCCCTCCATTGTTTGACTGTAGCAGCTAGAGGCGAGACCAGCGGATGACATAACATAGTGCCCGAACAATACAAGTCCGCTCTTGGAGGCGGACTAGGCCATAGTGGACATGGAGGTGGTGCGGAGGGATCTTTCGGAGCTGGACCTGTGCTAGCAGAGGGCTCGGAAGAGGCAGTCGAAGCTGTGCGGACTGTGGTGACGCCTGGCAGGTAGTCGTAGTGCTGATTTGTTTGGAGCGAGGGCATACACCTCGTCACATCGGCCCAGATTGAGTTCATTGACAAGCCGCCTGGGAGAGGAACGTAGACTTCTTTGCCGTGGAAGAGGACGGTCGTTTGCGATGTCTGGTGTAAATGGAGGAGGAAGAGTGTTAGTACTGCTGTTAGATTGGCACCGGCACTGTCACCTGCGAAGACGATGTGTTCTGGCTTGACTGGCTCGTGGAATGCGCCTGGCGGAGGATATAGAAGCGAGAGATATGCGACGAAGGCGTCCAGGATAGGAGTCGGAAAAGGATTTTGTGGTGCCATTCTATATCTGACGTTGAATGCTCGACCGCCTGCCTCTCGACTTATTCGTGCAGCTCCATCGCGATGAGATGCTGGGTCCATTAAGTAGTATGCACCTCCATGAAAATAGAGCACCACAGCCGGGCCTGTTGCTTCTGCCATCATCAAAGCATACCTCTCCTTATCACTTAGTTTCGCAAGTTTCTTGACATCCCTATCTGCCGTCCATGCCTGCCACTCCCCCTCCACCGCTGAAACAGTGGGTATATCATACTCCTCCTTCCCTGTCTCTTTCATCTCATCAATAGCTCGACATAACGCCTGTCTAACACCACCTTCCTTCTCTCCATCTTTCGGTAATGCCATAGTCACGGGAACGATAAGCTGATTCGCTTTGACAGCGGGCCGCTTGAGGGAGAAGTTCTGCTGTTCTGTGATAGAACTAGTACTGTTTTCCATTATGCCGCGAATGGTAGTGATGGTGAGCATGGTACGGAGATCCCATTTCTTTTCGGGTTGATAGCCGAGAGTATGCCAGAACGAGTTTCGCAGCATATCTGGGACTCGAGGGAGAACGAGGCGAGCGGCTTCACCTGCCATTGTGGTTGGTGGTGATGGTGGTGGAATATGGTGGTAGGCGGGCTCTACTTAGGTGACGTGACAACTCGACAGTGGACGCTTGCTGCAGAAGGGGATAACTCTGATGGCACGCGAACAGGATGAGTTGCTATCGAAGAGGTGTTGTTTGAGGTGCTGGCAATTCTGAAGAGGACATTGATGGTCATTTGATTGCGTCACCATTCTCGGCTGATGTAGAACCTACCAGGTAGTGCCGAGACACATCTTTTTTATGTCTTGTTCCAGGTTGTTAGTGGTTATCCACCTCACTTTTCTGCCAGAAATTGTAGACATAGAGTCGGAGAGTGTCTTGGATCATGTCCAGGTTTCATGTTCGTTTCAAGCGACCAATGTTTGTCCTTAGAGATATGATGATTACAATGAAGACTGGACAAGGCTGAAACTGATAATAAAATTGTTCGTCATTTCGTTATATAAGGTCTGCGTAGCGCATTGCATATGTATCGTTATGGAGATGAGCACCCTTGCTCATAGGATTTTAACATCGTCTTCTATCGGTTCGCCGCCCATCATCACAAAATCAACCACACTCATCTCCTCTTTTTCAACGACAACATTGCCTTTCCTGGCGACGACAAATATCTTGCCATCGACGCAGACACGTCTCCATTGGTCATCCTTCTCATCGTCTTCCACATCAAAATCGATCTTGAGGGCTTCAATATCCTCATAGCTAACTCGCTCATCATCAACATGTTTGCCACCATCGTAAGCAGCCTTCATAATGTCCATAATCGCATTACCACCGCCTTCAAGAGTGCCGAAATGGACCAGGCGGAAGTGGCCGTCAAGTGGCTTTGATGATGGTGAGATTTTAAAGGTAGCTTCCATGTTCGAGTTGAAAGTCGCGAGTATGTATGCATGTGCTGGTCTGGGTACTTCTTGCCAGCTATCACTTCCTGCTAAGCGGATAGAGAGTTTGGCGCAATAGGCATGTGGCGAGGCATTATCAGGAGGAAAGAGAAGATTTGCTGCAGCCATTTGGAAGCGTTCGTTGCCATGCTTGCGATATTCTGGAGTATCACTGTCGCCTACGAGTGATGCATGAAGACCATAGCTAAACACGACGGCTCCAAAGACGATTAGAGCCTGGTGGTCGGCTGGGATGATAGTATCGAAAGCTTCCGGATCCTGAACTGCCTGAGTGCCACTCGATTGATATGACTTAGAAGATAGTTGGGCTTTGTAAAGAGGTAGAGAGCGGGGGCTACCACGAGCGACTGCGGCCATGCCGAGTGTGCGATCCGACGCTACTCCTGTCGAGTGTGCCAGACTATTACCAGTACCCATTGGAAGCACCGCCAGCTTGGGCTTGATATACTTCTCTGAAGGAGGTCCATCATGCAAGAAGCCATTGACAAGGTCAACTATACCACCATCACCAGAGAGTAGTATTACTGATTGAGAAATACTAGCTTGAGCTCTAGGTAACAGGACATCTTTTGTCAATTCAGTAATGGACTCAGTGGATGTCGTTTCGTGTGCCTGGTAGTCAGTGCCGTCCACGAGACCAAAGGCATCAAGATAAGGTTTTAATAGAGAATCGTAGACAGTTTTGGCCAATTCTCCGCCAGACTTGCCAGAGATTATGACGTGGATGTTTGGCTGGCTCTGTCCTTCGTTGTTGTTCATCAATGAAGGTAAGAACCACTGGCTTCGTGCTGCAAAGCGCTCCAGGACAACTTCAGGCAGATTCGTCACAGGAAGAATACATAGGGATGTGCGCTTCTCAATCTTTTCTTCAGCAGGTTCTTCATTCACCTTTGCGAACACAACTTGATGATTTGAATGATGACTGTAAGGTGGGAACACATCAATCACGCAGTCTTCATTGATCGTGTGCTTCTCGTCACCTTCATCTGCTTCAAGCACGAAATCTGTCTCAACGCGTTTCACACTGAATACTGTTTTACTCATCTTGTAGTTCGTTATGTCGTAAATGTCATCAAAGTCATAAATCTGTGTTGATGGGGAGTTTCACATCAATCTGACCACATTACCTCGTCGTCGATGCCTCTTCATCGGAAAAGGGGTTTCATTTACGTAGAAGTAATGCATTCAGTTATGTCATCCTCTCATCCTCATCTTCACAAACATTGATTTATTCACTTATTCATACATCCATAAACTCACTTCATTCGATCGCATCGTACCCCTGACGAAATATCAATCCATCGCTCTCTACATAAGTACTCTCAACTATCATGGCGCCTCAGGCCGCCACCAAGCGCCTCACTCGCGAGTACCAGAACATGTCCAAGAACCCTCCACCGTATATTGTCGCGCATCCCTCAGAAACAAACATCCTCGAATGGCACTATATCATCACGGGTCCACCAGCGACACCATATGACGGCGGTCAATATTGGGGAACGCTGGTAGGTTTATAGTGTTCATGTTTGTCCCATATCAAGACTAACTTACTCAGGTCTTTCCACCTGAATACCCCTTCGCACCACCAGCAATTCGTATGCACACACCCTCTGGTCGCTTCCAGCCGTCCACCCGATTATGTCTCAGCATTAGCGACTTCCATCCAAAGTCCTTCAACCCTGCATGGGAAGTGTCGACCATCCTCCTCGGCCTGCAAAGTTTCATGACAAGCGAAGAGATGACAACCGGCAGCGTTGGAGGAACACACGCTGAGCGCCAGGCCTTTGCAGCTCGCTCAAAGTGGTGGAACAGCACTGGTGGTGGCTCAACGAAGAAAGAGATCCCCGGCATCAGCGGTTCAAACGCAAAAGGTGCAGGGAATGTTAAAGCAGGCGATGGTGGGCAGAAGTTCAGGAAAGAGTGGGCAGAGCTGGATGAAGAAAACTGGAAGTGGATGAAAGAGAAGCGGATCGATCCCAAGACTGGACAGGTAGTGCCCGACCCCAATGCTCCTCCATCGTGCGTACCTGGTGCTGATGCGCTTCGAAGGAGACCTCTGGGCAATAATGGAAGCGATGGAAATGGGACGGGAGCAGTGGTCGAAGGAGCACAGCAAGCGGCGGAGGCAGGGCAGAATTGGCTGTCGAGACATAAAGTGCTCACGGCGATTATTGCTATGTTTGTGTACGCGGCAGTGGCGAGGATTGTGAGCGGTTGATGTGGGACTGTAAAAAGCTGTGACGAAGTCATGATCGGAATTTGGCATTGGAATCAGGGGCAGGAGTACCTGGGCACACAGATCAAAGGGTGTGATGGTTGGGTGTGCTTCTCGACCTATACGAGATGGGCACGAGAAGATCTGCATGCACACACACGACTTTTTGTCGACTCTTTATCCTAAGTAGCACCTCGTTGCTACTTCGTCGTGCCTTGATCTCCAGAGAATATAGCCTCCGCTTTCTCCATGTCGCTAGTACGGTGGTAGAGGAAACCGGAGTCCTGACAACATGCAGGTGATGAAACGTCGATACGAACGATCTGCTTCGGCACTTTATCATCTCCAGCGTCCTATGCAAAACACCCCTTCCCTCGTTTCAATGCACTGACAGTGCCGCACTTATTGCTCCGATGCTGTCGTGCTCTCAGCCATGACTTTTGCACGCTGTGGCTTATTCTCGTTTCGAAACAGTACATGCAACCAAGCCCACCTAGAAAAAAGTGATATTGTGCAACAACAACACAGCACTCACCTGATGAATACCTATGCAGCACACCGGCCTGCAGTATGTGAACAGGCATCACAGAGTGATTGACCTCGTGACCACGTTGCGAGCATGACGATCCTGAAACACTAGCCCCGTTTCCATCTCGTATTCTTGAGGGGCAAGGATGGGGATCTGCCTCACCGACCCCAGTCCATCACGCTGCAATAGAATGACTGGGAGGATGCTTATATGACCTGAAGCCCAGTGCATCTGAGCTCTTACCCTTTACACTTTCGTTCTTGTAACTACACTACACTACACCACACTCTCGTTTCCATACACACACTCGTTCGGAATATTCACTCTACACTACTGTCATAGTCATACACTCCCACATCCACCGGCCAAACTCACAAAAGCCCAACCCGCAAAACATCCAAAATGAAAACCACACTCACCCTCCTCGCCACCGCCCTCGTCGCAGGCCTCACCACAGCCCAAGACACATACACAGCCTACACGACCCTCCCCACCCAAACATCCACCCACACTGCAGTCGTCACGATGCCTGTGTACGTCAACTACACCAGCACCGTGACCGCCAACCACGACTCTGTCACCGTCCTGCCAACCGACGCTATGAGCGTACACCACTCAACGCTAACAACGACGATGGTCCACGATGGGACGACATCCGTCAAGACCTCTGTTATTGCGTCAACTGTCACCGCTGATGCTGCGTCTGTTCACTCCTCCCATCACGCTGCCGCCTCCTCGGGCTCGGCGATGGGTGCTGCTCCGGTTGGCGCTACTAGTGCGATGGTTTCTGCTTCTGCTGCAGTTGCCACGGGCTCTACTGTTGCTGCCGTCAGCTCTATGCCTAGCGCCAGCGTTGCGCCGTATGTGCCTGGTGCGAATGGCGCTGGTGCTGTGAAGGTTGGTGCTGGTGGTATGCTTGGTTTGTTGGTTATGCTTGGTGCGCTGTTTGTTTAGAGCGGGACTCTAGGCTGTGTATCAGTTGGATTTTGTGCAATGCAAAAGAGAACAAGAATTTTGCGTGATGAAGACGGCGAGGCAAGGCGTTTGGGGTTGTAGTGTAACAGTTTTGACTCGATGCGGTGGTCATACATGATATATGGCGGCAGATTGGGAATGGGATTGGCAACGGAAGGACAACTGCCACGTTCATATGAAATGACAAGGCAACGATGCTTTTTATGTAGAATGGATTCTTCGAGATCAATGTAGCAGATGATACAATTAGCGGTAATCTAAGCTTCAAGCATGTATACCCAGACTCTCGCCAAGTTCCAGTATTTCATCATCTACCTTAGTCTTGTAGTGAGTGCACAGGTCAAACTAAGACAAGCACAACACGCGGACAGGAAGGATCATACGGTCAAAGAAAACATACTCCATATGATATCAAGCTAGTATTACACGCAAAGCAAATGAATTCCGGTCGTGATTGAAGGTTTTCTTGTTGTTGGCAGCATGGATACTGAACATCTCATGCAGTACAATGAGTATCCTTGTCGAGCAGAACCAACAATACCGGTCGCCCCAATTTCACAACCCTTATCTGCGTCCCATACCGAAATAAAAAAGCACAGCATATATCCCTTGGAGAAACCGCCCAGTCCAAGCACGATGTGTGATTGACCCTTTCCTCACGTGAACCTCAACGCCGTGCATCAGCCATCTCCCGCAGATGGTTGGTAGTGGAGTATCATATAATCCGTTCGAACAGAGAGACGAAAGAGATATCTAGTCCTCTTCCTCATCAGCAGCAGGAGCACCCTATGGAGTCGTTAGCAAAAAGTGGAGATAGTGATGAGCATAACAGACACGTACAGCATAGGCAGTCTTCTCCGCCTCGTAACGCTTCTTGTCGGCCTCGGCTTTCTTCTCGAAGGGAGCCTTCTGAGAGTCGCTGAGTTCCTTCCACTCAGCACCAAGTCTCTTGCCAACCTCGCCTTGCCAATGTTAGCGTGAGTTCTCCTTGGCATCAGCGAGGTGACTTACCGAAGGTCAATCCAGGCTCCTCAGCCTTGAGCTTGTCACGGCGGTCGTTGGCGAAGAACATGTACGCGGAAAGACCACGCTTGGGTGCGTTGGGATCTAAAGAGAGAAGGAGTAAACAAATGTTTGGGCGGCAGGAAGATTGAAAACTCGAGAACAAGTATAGTGGCGCGACATACCCTTCTTAGCCTTCTTGGCGGGTGCCTTCTCCTCAGAGGTGGACTTGGCCTTGCGGGTGGAGGGAGCCTTGGGCATATTGAGATATGGGTTGTGTTTGTGATGAAAGCTATAAACTAGTGAGGAACAACTTGGTCAGCGACGTGCGGGACGACAATATATATGTAGCGTGCAGAGAAGATCTTGAGCAGGGGAAAGCAGGGTATAGAGCGCAGCAGATAGAGCTTGTTGTAGATGCGCAGCGCAAGTCGTTCAACAGCTCTTGTTGTTCGCTCTGCCGCGATGCGCAACTTCGACTTGGAACGCGCTCTGAGGTGCTTTTGATCTCGAGATGACGAGCAGGATGTAGACTCACGTTATTTTGGATGCGCTATTCAGCTGTATTGAGGTATCAAAGGTTGGACGACTGTGCGCGACTAGTTAGCCCAAAGTTGACATCAGACGACGACATGGTGAAGGAAGAGAACGCGACAAATGAGCTTTCGTAGGCGACGAGAAGGTCATCTCAAGGCCCATTGATGCATAGGCGACGCGGAAAACGCGTTTGTTTGATGTTCGGAAGTTGTTGTTTGGGGTGGAGCGAGACGATTACCTTTGGCTGTGACGATTTCGCTACTAAGATTTTTGGTGGTGAGGGTGTAGTAGAGCAGGACAGTAGCAGCTCTCAGAGAGAGAGAGAGGGCGGGCAATCGCATAGACACCAAATCAGGAGAGTCATCACATGTCAAATCACCATCCACTAGCGCCAGCTGCTACCTAAATGTCAACAACACTGATCTTGCTCATTCATCAACTTGAATTTTTCTATAAAGTATGCCAGTATATAGAGCTGGACCCGCCGAATCGAATGAACCTACTTAGAGCGTCTTAGTCGCACATTTGCGTTAGGAAAAGTCGATTTTACTGTTCTGCCGATTGACGGTCCAGCCATAACAGAGCGGGGAATTAAGGGGTCATGTGACCTTTTACGCCTTTATCCTGCAGCCAGAGTTGGCTCTCTTGACGAGGTAGAAGAGAGAGAGAGCTATCTCCTGCTTGTACCTTGCATGCAGAATGACTCTTGATAACTTGGTGGACGAAGTCAAGGTCTTTTCGTTATCTGGCGATGATGTCTCCTAGTATCTCGTGAAAACTTCATCCCGAATCCAAATGGCCTTGCGACTTAACATTAACCTCCTACATGTACATCCAAAACAAGCCATGTCACACATTTTCAGTAGCAAACTGGCTTTTTAGCATCATATCTTTGTTATGGTGGTCATGATGGATCGAGGTATGAGTAGAGGATGCACAGGAGAGTGATCTGGTAGAGTTGGGAGAAAAGGACGAGAAAGGGAAAGAGAAAGGGAAAGGGAAAGAGTTGGAGACGTGAACGAAGAAGAGAGGTGGACGAGGTAATGAAATTCGCTGCTGCCGTCCGCTCTGTTTTATATGTCAAGAGTGCGTGTGTTTAGAAGAGCAAGGGAGATTGTGATTGTAATGAAGAAATAGAAAAAAGGAAGAAATATACTATACGTTCCTTAAGTGCGTATCTGAGATATAACTATGATAGACAAGAAAGTAAGCCGCAATGCCACAATATGTATCCATCCAGCCATCTATCCATCTTCCTAGCTGCTCCGAATATGCAGAAGGGAAAAAGACGAACTCTGCTGATATCCTTCCCATCGTCTTGAATATACATCACTCTTGCTCGTCATCCAAAGAAAGCGAAGACTCTCGCAATGGTCTTCCGCAGCATTATCGTCATCATTGTCCATGCCTTGAGCACCCTCACTTATCCCATAACACCAACAACCTCAGCACCACCCATCTCCATCTCATCCCTCAACGCACTCACAGTCACCCTCCCAGCACCAGCACCACCCCCAACCGCAAAGCCCATCCCCCCACCCAGCACCGGCGTTCCATCGCCTCCAGTACAAACCTCCGCCAACCCATCCCCATCACTCTCCACGCCACCCACCCCACTCACACCACCACCTCCTTCCTCCAGATTCCTCAAAATCTCCGGCAACACGCTCTCAACCTCTTCATTCCTTACTCCGAGCGCCCCCTCAATCAGACGTTTATACGCCTCATGTTTCTCCCCACTACTCGCCGCCACACTCTGCGCCGCCACGACTTCACTCACAAGCTTGCGGCGTTTGGCCTGCTGCATCGCCAACGCCTGCGCCAAATGCAACTTTTCCGCCTCGTCGACCGTGTCGCTACTGCCGTTGCTATCAGCTGCTTGCTGACTCAGTTTGAGTTCTTCCTCCGCTACGGCCGCGCGCAAATCAGCAGCTTGTTCGAGCTCGAGGAGGCGTTCTGCTTCTTGCATATGTTTTTCCAGCTCTTTTTGCTGCTCGTCGTCGAAGCTGGTGTCGTTTAGATCGGAAGATGATTTATTGGTGTTGTTGTTATCACCCATCTCGGCGAGGAGCTGGTTCTTGCGCATTTTCAGTGTTTCGAGCTGGGCGCGGCGTTGTTCGACGAGGCGTTCGGCTTCTTGGCTTTCGGATTCGCGCTCGCTGAGTTCGTGCTCGAGTGCCGTGGCTAGTTGTTCGGCGCGGGAGGAGATGAGGGTGGGTAGTTGAGAACTCAGAATGTTAGCGGCTTCGCTGCGGTAGAAGGTGTCGCGGCTGGTATGGCTGGTTTTGGAAGGGGTGCGTTGAGTTGGTAGGACGGTTGGTGAAGAACGAATGTTGATTATAGGAGAGCCAATGCCGTTTGTTGGCGGTGCTGGTGATGAAGAGGCTTGACGGAATCGGTCGCGGCGCCGTGCGTTTAGTTCTTTGATGAGTTCGTCTGCTGTCTCGCCTCGTGTGTTGGGCTGGTCGATGCTGACGCCGTGGTTGAGAAGGCTGCGGACGCACTTGCGCGCACCATAGCGCGCTGCAAGAATGATGGCAGTGTCGCCGTTGTGATCTGGACGGTCGAGGAGAGCGGCGATTTCGGTGTCAGGGTAGATTTCCTTGAGCTTGTCGAGGATCTTTTCGAGATAGTATCTAGCACATTGGTACTTGCTTTTGCTGCATGTCGTGGCGGCGATGTGGTGGAATACTGTCGAGCCGAACCAGTCGTTCATGTTGATTGTGGTGTGGAGGGTGTTGATTAGCTTCTCCATTGTTTGCTTATCCCAGTTATTCGTGAACATGACCGCGCGCATTAGTGGTGTCTCGCCGTTATGCGACTGTGCGTCGATTCTGGCACCTCTGCGGATCAGATCATTGACGACATGCAAATCACCCATTGCTGCAGCCCAGTGCATAGGAGTGTGACCTTTGTCATCAACAGGCCTGTTCAGGTCAATGATTGGTGGAGCTTCTGGTGGAGCTGGTAACGGATCGTTTGAGTTTTGCAGCATGAAGTAGTCGAGTAATTCGTCAGTCCACAGTAGATGTTGCTGTTCTGCATAAGACATCTGAGGTGGAGCAGGAGGTTCGTCCATAACTCTCTTCCGCTTGCGACTTGAGTACTGAGATCCTGTCACTCTTTCATCATCAGACATCATCATCATGCCTTGGTCAGGTGTAGGTTCTTGGTGGAAACTTCGAACTTCGTAGTTCTCGTCGACCACAGGAAGGCGTTGCTGAGCTGGTCGAGACGTCAGTACTGGTGGGTTGGGGGTATATATTTTTTTAGCGGGTCGTTTACCAGCTACTTGTCGACTTGCGGCTGTTGTGCGAGGTTGTTTCGGTTTTGCTGCGGTGGCATGTTTCGGTGCTGGTGGAGGGCTTCGATCGCCAGGGACGAAGTCGAAGATTGGTCGCAGTTTGTCCAGAACCCCATTCCTCTCCGCTAGAGCTCGTCCATCTGGTAGTGGTATCCAAGTTCCTATAGCACGTCAGATTTGGGTCTTCTTTCTTGTGCAGTAGATGTATTTTCTGGCAAACCTTGGTATTTCCCATAACCACCTTGCACCTTCTCATGCGTTCCTTTCTGGACCTCTCTTTCAAGGATTCGAGTTCTTGTGGGTTTGTCATACTCGGCGACTTTGAGGATGTGAGTAGCATTGATCCAGTTGTCGACACGGCGGCGCATGACATGGTTGCCCTCGATCGCATATTCGTAGACTGGTACCTGGAAATGAAATTAGCACAATGCGATTTGGTAGCAGGACTATAGCTCACATTGCTATAGGTGGCAGAGTATATTCGACTCATCTTGCTGGACTGTTGGGGGGATTCTTTTGAGGAGGGTGAATGGAGAGTGTCTATTGCTGATCCATGCACCATATAAAGACGAGACGAGGGAGTGCGAAAGAGTGAATTATGTTGCAAAGAGTGAAGGGTGATGTCGTCGTTGGATGCCCGGCGCTCGGTCTTGGAAGAGTAGTAGTCGGCGATGCGGGCAGGGTGTATGACGGTGCTTCCAATCTCTTTTTGGGATAAAGCGCCTGCAGCTGAAATTGGTCAGAGACGTGTTTGGAGACGCGTCGTGTGGGAAGTCGGGCGGCTAAAGTCTGGTTCAACGTCTACTGTGCTTGGCATTGGTGTTTCAGAACATTGTTTCAGATTTCGAAGTCATCCTATATTGTCTACATCTGTGCAAGGCAACTCTACTACTCCAGACAATGCCAATCAACACACAACCTAATGGCGCCATGTCTTCGGGCGGCCTTCCTCCCCTCTCCGTCCCCACTAGTCTCCCCCACGCCGGCCACCAACAAGACCTGAACTATGTGATGAATCTCCTAAACCAACTCAGCGACCAAGTCCGCCAAAACCGGGAACAAACAGAACACATCGTCGCCGGCGTCCGTCATATCAATGACCATCGCGACACTACATTCACATCCACCGCACAAGAAGACTCACCCACAACCAACGGCGACTCCCACGCAGATGCTCCTGCACAACAAACCACTTCCGACCTCCTCGCCCGCATCGCCTCCCTCGAAGCCCAACTCTCCACCTTAACCACCTCCCACGACCTCGCCATCGCATCCGCCTCCTCCTGGCAATCCATCGCCTCCCAGCAAGAACAGATCCAAACCTACATCAACACCAAAGTCCGCGACTACACTTCCCAGTGCCAACAAGCAATGTTCTCATGGCACCACCACTATCTCGACTTGCTTCAAAAGGAAAAGGACGCCAACTTTGCCATGAGATTCGAGCATAGCAAGTGGCAGGAGAGTTTGCGCAAGGTACTCGAGTATAATCGAGAGGCGTTGCTGGCAAGGAGTGAGGAGATTGAGCCGTTTGAGACGGAGAGGGCGGAGTTGAGGGTGCAGAATAGAGCGTATAGGAGGTTGTTGGGGTTGAGCGTTGCCGAGGATGAGGATGAGCTGGCGGCGCAGAATGCGAGAATGCCTGTATGAATGAGAGAAGGGAAGAAAGAAAGACGTATATTTCTCAGAGTTATATATGCACTGTACGCATACCGCTTGGCATATCAGTGTTTGACGAGGCCAGCGCATTACAGACTGCAGCCAACACGCTTGCAAGCAGGAGAACAGAAGAAGCATTGCAGACATGCTTGAGAAGGAGATGGAAGGTCTCGCTGGCTTAGGAAAGTCCAAGGGAAGGGCACGCACGGAAATTTTGGCATAATCATGCTTAGCAGTGTCAGTCATAGCAAGTCGGTGGAAGTACAGCCAGACATCATTTCGAACGTCATGGCTATTGTCAAGACCTTCGAATCTTCAATCAATCGCAGACCACATCAGGGAGTAGTGACAATGCGCACCGGCAACTTCAACAGCGCGCTCCATATCCTGAATGTCGTGCAGGCAGAACACCAGGACGGGGTGCCAATACCAGTAAGAGCAGACAAATGCAAGACTAGACAAAGGACATTTATACCTAATAGCTGAGAAGATCGATGTCAGCGGATACAATGCATGCCAGAAATCAACCTATAATCCAACCACCCATCTATGGACGTAAGCATCCATCACTATCATCCCTCCATCTCGTCCTCAGAAACAACACTCCATTCATTCCAATCCGGCCACTTCTACTTGAAAATGCCTGGGCTGGGGACCAACTACATTCGCCGAGCAGTGGCGGGAGGCGCTGGTCCACATGCTCCTCCTCGTGACATGAGTCCTGCAATCATAGAAGAATAGGGCTAACTCGTACCTTCGAGTATGGCGGAAACAACAACCTAGCGGCGGAAAAGGAATGTTACCGAAGCCTTATACACCTCTTCCATGCCGCCTGCCCTCGCAGCACTGTGCGTGGAGCGGCTAAAGCTGGTGAAGCGAGTACAAGTAAGACATCCGCCCGCCTAGTATCTCCAAAAGCATCATCTTTCTCTGCTCGATAACAGCACGCACTCTTCTAGCTCCGCGCCTCAGCTATAAAACAAAAGTTACACACAGTCTTGACGGCATAGTGACAAGCTACTCATCTCCCCATTACAAACACGTCCTCTCTGCAGAACCGCAGGGAGGCCTACTCTTCAATTTCTGACCTGCCTTCCAAAAAACAAACGGGCTTGATGCTCATTTCAAGAGTGACCTTCCAACGTGAGTGAATGCTGCTCGTTCTGGTCTGGTCAATCGACCTAGAAGCTGAGCTGAGCTTGGAGCCTGGCAACTTATGGTCGTCTCACTGGGATGAAGATGAGCGAATCTAACGAGAATGTGCTCGCATTAGTAAGAAACAATCTTGGTGTGACGACTACACCCCCTTCTGCCTAATACTACTACATATCACTGCCTATGGGAATTCGATTGTCTTCCTATATGAAACTCATTGCAAGGATTTGTGAAATGCAGTACTGTAAGCTTTGGACATGAGTTGAATTATGATTACAGTATACGGCTGCTCGAATTTCCGTGTGAATGAAAAGAGAAAGCGCATTGCCTGAATCCACTACCTTCGGTCCTCTAGCTTATCTCTCCTTTGTTCTTCATCTGAAAGTAAAACCGGCCCTCCTCGGTTTTGTCCTGAACTAATGTGCAACCTCTGAATGAAATGTGGGTTGGCACCGCTTATTCTTACGGTATGCGACAACGGTAAACAGAGCCTCTTGTTGGACATGGCTGTGGATAAGCTGCTGTGCATAAATATACCAGGAATGAGAACGGAGGATCAAGTTCACAAGTCATAAGATTGCAGGATGCTATAAGCGAAAGACGAGTCTCGCACGGGAGCTAGGTCTTCTGATTGATGATGATCCAATTCGAGAAAGATCAAGGACAGAAGGGAGCAACCAAGTGTCTTCGTAAGGTCGGAGACTGCCTCTGCATCTAAAGACTTAGTATCCAGCTAGGGGTGTAACGGAACAGACTCAGCGCGCAGCGAAGATGGATGGGATCGAATGTGATAAGATGTGGAAGCTGAGGAATCTTTGGAAGAGCAAGAGATTCGACATTATGGAACACGAAATTGTAGGATACTTAAGAACACTTGCTTCCTCCCAATGAAATTTCCAGCCAGATACTAATAATATGCACAATGCCAAAATGTAGATAAACAAAAGATCCTTCATAATCATAGTCCCTTGAAACTCTGCAAGCCAATCCGTTCAATGCAGTCCGGTCCAGTTCAATCCAGTCTAACCCAATACAACCGCAACCGCAATCCAATCCAAACCAATTTTCCTTTCCCTAAGTATACCTCGAATTGGCACCCGCACCATGCATCATCGTCGAATAAGCAGGCGGTGGGGGCGGCGGTGACCCTCTCGACCCAATAACGCCAGCACCATACAGGACACTCTCATGGTTTCCAGGAGGCGAACTAGGCGGCGGAGCATAAAATCCATACTGCGGCGGCATTGGCGGCGCCTGGTAGTTAGGTTGAAATTGGTTGTACGGCTGTTGCTGCTGCATTGGTTGTTGGATAGGCCACGGCGCTTGCTGCATTGGCTGTCTCGCGATACGGTTCCCACCATTCGCACTCGCAACGACTTTACCATTCCGCTTCGAGCGTCTAATACAGCTCGTACAGCAGGAGACCAGAATAATGAGGAGAAGCACCCCCACACCAGCCGCGATGCCAATGACGACGGCTTTGTTGTTGTCGATCCAGCTTTTGATCTTTCCGCCTGCAGTCGCGCCTTTGCAATTGCCATTATAGCATTTGCCATCACCAGCGCACGGCGTGCCGTCGAGTAGGTTCTGCTGTAAGCCGTAGCAAGCACCGGGGCCGAAAGCAGGCGAGGCGCAACTGAGAGAACAGCCGATGTCGTCACAGGCGTATGTTTGGTTTGCGGTGCGGGCGTTGAAGTAGCCGGACATGACTGTCTGGCACTGCATGTTCCTACTTGTACATTGGCCGGAAGCGCAGGCGAGGTTGCTGTTCGATGAGTTGCCGGAGGCGCAGTGTTGACCATCTGGTGCGAGGACGTCGCGAGGACAGATTCCAGTGGCGCCTGTACAATATTCAGCTGGATCGCAAGTTCCAGTGCTAGCGCGACAAAGCGTGCCGTTGCTACTGAATTGGCATTGATTGCAGCAATCGTCATTTGCGTCGTCGCAGACAGCATTGCCAAGGAACTTGCACGTCGTCGGGTTGCAGCAGGGATCGTCTGAGCAGCCGGCTGTACCACCACAGTCGCAATCTTCGCCTGCTTCGACGATGCCGTTGCCGCATTGTGCGCCACTGATGGTGACGATGTTCTTGTTTGTTGAAAGACACTGCGTGTTGACTGAGTTACGACCGATGGCGCTACAGATATTGCCGACGGTACATGGGGAGAAGGCGGTGATGCCGGCGGTGGTGTACGGATTCATAATGTAGAGTTGGTCTGTTTCGGAGCAAAGGCTGGAGGAGTGGGGACAACATTGTTGTGATTTGACGGTCGTGCCGTCGCTGCAGGTCCCTGCTGTGCAGTCGTGGACGGCGCCGAAGGTGTGACCTGTTTCGTGCCTGTTTCGTTGTTGATTAGCTTGGAGTTATATGAGAAATGTTGGAGGTATACTTACGCGATAACTTGCCACTCTGTTGATGTATAGGCCACGACGTTTGCACCACTGACCGTTTCTGAGCCACCACCCGTCGTGTTTGTTGTGAATGCGTCATTTACACATACTTGTCCGAGCCATGCTAAGCCAACAGCACTTCCAGTATTACACGATGTCAACAACGTCCAGTGAGAATTGTTATCTTTCAGTGTACCTCTCCATTGCGAAAACAAATTCAGTCTTGCCGAAATGTCTAGGTTCGCTACACCACAATCCTGGTTCCAAGGCGTAGCTGCTTGGGGTGTGCCGGGACATGACGAGTCCATGATAGTCAGATTCTGCAACCCCAGACTGATATTGAAAGTCGATTCCCAGGCGCTGGATGCAGCATTCATGACGCTGATGACGTTCTGGCGAGTCGACTGTGTCGAGTTGAATCTGTTTGTATATGTACAATCTGTGGCCACTCCTACAAGGGCAACTCTTCTTGTCGATGGACATCCTTGAGCTTGTCCAATACTTTGCGTCAAGTTAACACCAGCAGTGTTACCTGTAGTTTGAGTATCGAATTGACGCTTTCCGAAGACATTGGACATCGACATCGAGCCCCACTGGCCTTCCTCCTTGTTGAGCCTGGCTTGGTAAATAGGATGATCTGGTCGTATATTGAATTCCAGCTGATGTGACAGGCATGTTGCATCGGATGAAACACTCCGCTTCAACTCAGTATGCGTATGTTGCTCGATATCAGAATCTCTGAACAACACCATAAAATTGTCATCTTCCTCCTCAAGTTGCGGATCCAGCTCGTGCTTCGTCTGCATGTAGTTTGAGTTGAGCTGGATGTGGTGATTATCATGGTGCACAGAGAATGCTCCCTCGAACAGCGGTCGAACGCCATCTCTCAGAACACTAATCCTGGCCCAGCCAACATTTGTCCACGTATCGTCGTCGTTCTCTATACTCGTCGTCCCCTTAAACACCTTATGGTCCGCTCTGTCTATCGTCTCCGAACGAGTGATAGATCCATCAGCACCAATATAATTGACCGTGGCTCCGTCTCCCAGAACGTCGTGATTAGGCTCCAGACTCAGTCTAATCCTAAGATGTTGAGACCGCGGTTGCAGCAGAATATCAAAATGTGAATACGCATTGACTCTTCCTTTCGGTGACTGTATCCGCGTATTGTTTAAGACTTCCAGATACCGTAATTGATTTCGTGCTTGTGAATGTGCTGCTGTTATGTGCACGAATAAGGCAAGGGCAACTAGAGCCACCACCCTGTAGATCATCTCACTATCCGCTTCGGACCGACACTGCTTTGTTTCTTTTAACTCTTTGACGAGGGAAGCAAGTCACAATGCACAGATATAAGTCAGGTATGTTGAAGGAAGACAAAGAGGCGATTGCGCAGCCATGATGAGGTGGGAGTTTCTTGGTGCCCAGTGCCAAGGGGGAGAGAAGAAAGCGACTCGTAAGCACCGTTTTGTCTCGATCTGTTCCCGAGTTGCCACAGCACGCACACCTACTAATCAATAAACACCACACTGCACCCTCCTACATATACCACTTGTTATCTTGTACATCACATAAGTCGATATATATTCAATGCATACAACTTCTGACTAGGCATGATCATCATCTAGTATTCTCGTATCTTGCTCGCGTTAAGCACCACCTCGCTCATTTCCACCTCTTCATCGGACGGGGTGAAACGGAAACTCATCTGAAACCCCACGCCTGCTTTGCAAGCAAGAACACACTGTTCGGAGTACATTAGTTGAAATCAGGAGAAGGTCGTGATATAGAGTGCAAGTACACCTCTCTTCATTCACGGAGACCACACACTTTGTCATAGCCAGTACTGAGCTTGGGAGCAGCCCAGTGGATGTATTAGAAGGTTGATACGCATCAGCATAAAGCCTCTATTCTACGACGCAGCATGTATTGTACAGTTAACTCTTTATATAAAGCTAAGAGGCACGATGACCTTCTGTATTGAGAGCTATTTTAAGACATCGGCCTCTTGCTTCATTCCATTGTGAGCAGCCTTCCATGTTGGCACTCAGCATGTGATTCTGTGGTTGGCATTTTTATATACCTAGCACACCAATTCCAACCCTCATCTGACCCCGCCAACCATCTCTTTCCTGCGTGCCCCACCTATCCCTCCATTTGCCTTCTTCCTGTTTTGCTTCCAAAAACGCTTCTCTACATTCTGGTGGCAGATCAGCCAAGTCTTCTTCATTGAGATCTGGCAATCGTCCGCTGCCGTCGTAAAGTGGCGTTGTCTCTGGCTCTTCTGGACCTGGAATTGGCAGAGATGCGTATGGTGTGGTTTCGAGAAGAGTATCTACGATCAGGTAATTGCGCGTAAGAAGACTGGAAGGTGGCGGTAGCTCGAGTGGCGCTGGAGGTGATGTGATGGGCAATGGCGTGGTGGCGAGTGCTGTAGTAGGATCTGGTTGTGGTGGTATGGGGTTCAGGTCATTATTCATCTCTTCTGGGTTTGCTGGACCTTCGGAGGTTGTGAAAGCTGTTCCACTGACCTTGCTCTCCTCGAGCATGTCGAGCTTCCGGATTCGACTCGACGTTGGCGACTCTGGCGGGACGAACTCCCATCGTGCGTGGGTCGGCTGCATGATGCGTGGGTAACACATTAGATTCGTATGAGTATCGTAGACTCCATTCAAAGTCTTTCGGCGTTGTGTGGCAAGTTGTGAATTGAAGACGCTTGCGGCCCTGGCGTGTTCAAACATCCAGTTGCCCATGTTGATGTTAGTTTTGCGCTTACCTCCAGGGAGTAGCAAAGGTGCACTGGGAGCATTATTGTGGTATACACTGCTCGCTCCATGCCAGGCAACGTATTGATTCTTGTTGTATGTCTTCTTCTCCGAGGGTAGTTTGTCATCTGGTGCGGCTAGCTCGCCTTCAATATCACCACGCTCTCTTGCTTCCGTAGCATAGTAATCGTCTGTAACCTTCCTTCCACCAATAATGATCTTTGCGCCAAACTCTCGGAACACTGATCTCGCTGTGACGACGGTGATCGCTCGACCTTTATAGCTATGTGGTATGATCTCGCGATCAATCATGTCTCGTTTCTCTTCGTCATCCAAAACAACTTTGAACAGCTTCGTATGCCTGGCGAAGAAGAGATAGCTGTCTCTGAAGCCCATGCATCTGGCTGGCTCTGTTGACAACATGTACATGCGATCGCCTCTCCCAAGTACCTTGAACAGTCGCACTCGGTACTCGCGACTGCCAGACAGATTACCCCACTTGTCCACTTTTGTTTCGCCTTCTGCATCTTCTGGCAAATCGAGTTCATCGTTGTTCACCTCCACTGTGTTACCGTCCTTGTCCACAATCTGTTTTGATGCCTCTTCGGCCACCGCAGCAGCTCCTACTCTTGCTTTCTTTCTGAAACCTCCTTTGAAACCTCCTCGTCCTCTTGCTTTTGTGCGGCGTGGTGTACCTATTCGGAAGGGTTCTTCGCCTGGTACCTCTGAGTCGTCTAGATCCGGTGTTGCTTTGATAAGCGGCGTTCGTGATGCAACCCGTCTCTTTCGCTGTACGCCATCCTCCAGTTCTGGGGTGGCATTGGAATCTACCTCTTCCAGTTGCGCTTCGTCCTCATCATCCTCGCCCATGTCAACGCCGTCGCCTGCCTCGCCTTCCTCGCCTTCGAGTCCGTCGCCGTCAGCTTCATCTTTCACCATCGTCTCGTCCTGTGCATCGCCCATCTCTTCATCTCCTCCCTTGGCCGCTTTCGCTTTGGTTGTTAGTACGACTGCGGAAGGCATGTTAGTCTGAGTATGTCGTATAGCTTGATATGTTTGTTTCCACATACTTCTACCGCCTGTACTTTTGCGGGGATAACCTTTGTGGCCTTTGCGAAAAGGCATGGCGAATGTTTGTCAGAAGACCCTTTCAATTCCAATGGACAAAACGTCAGTCGCGATGCGCGAAGAGAGATCGTCTTGGAGAAGGAGCGGAGTGGGCTCCGTGGGCAAGTTGATCAGAGGGAAAGACCAGAATCTATTATCTTTTCTTCTAAACTTCTACTTCTACTACAGCATTCTCAAGCTACCATCATTCTGAGACCTGTGCTTCTAGTCCGCTTTCCCTTTACACTTAGAGCCTCTTCTCTGTGCTTCTCTTGAGATACCTCCTTCTCCAGAGCTCTTTATACGATACGCGCATTCTCGAGACAACCTCTCCGTCCCCTCACTTGTACAGCCGCATGATCTCCCAACACCAATACCGAGAGTATTGCTTTCCTTTCAATGCAGCAGACGACAATGAAGCCGGAGTTGGCATCAGCAGCGAAAGTAATCGACTATAAGTATGTGTGCGACTTCGGCTGACATCGCATGGCGCAAGGCGCAGCCTTGTTGCGGCATAGCTGTTTCCTTCATAAGCTGCAGTGTTCTCGTTCTCGTTCTCGAGACGTGATGAATCCAGTTGACGGCTTAGTGTCTCGCGTCATTTAAGGCCCATATTCTTCAACATGTCTGATCCTCCTCCTCCCTATCGTCGGTTTTCTACTGATATCACCGATGACTGTGCTTCTCCGAACAGTATGGAGCTGTATGAAAGAGCATACATCGCCGAAGTTCGTGCGATTCAACGTCGGCAAGACGATCGAAGCCTCTTGACCTGGAGTGACTCGAACACCGACGACTTAGAAAGATATAGGACGGAGCCTTCTCAAGAGGACGAAAACTCACTGATCTGGGCGGATTCGAACGCGAACGTCAATGAAAGCCTCATGATAGAGCGATCTCACAATGTGGACACGCCTCTTATGTCGAACATGTCGACCGCCCCTCACCTTACCAAGAGGTCCGGGAAGGTCTTTCGCGCTTCCTATTGGTCAGGATGGCGGAAGACTGCAATGATCAATATTGTAATCGTCGTGCTAGTGTTGTGCCTGAATATCGGCATCTACGCATACGGCAAGCACCATTTAAAGATTAGGCCTGATGGCCAAGGATCTTTGCTACAAGGCGATTGCAAGGTCATCAATCGGTACAAGCTCGGTGGCCATGCGGTGATCAACGTATTATCTACACTGCTTTTAGGATCGAGCAATTTCGCGACGCAAGTCCTGGTAGCGCCGACAAGACAGGAGGTCGATCATGCCCATAGGAATCATACGTTTCTGGACATAGGCGTCCAATCCGTGCGAAATATCTTTCACATCGATACCAAGCGCACAATCTTGTGGCTGATGCTAGGACTCACAGCGGTGCCTCTGCATCTACTGTGCGTTTTACCTATAGATTCATATGATGGACTCTGCTGATAGATTTGTGGCAGGTACAACAGTGTCCTCTACCCATCTTCCTTAGCCAATGAATACTACACTTTCGCTGTGACGACAAATTTTCTGGATGGCGCTCCCTTCGTCACCAACGATCCGAGATTATTAACCGATCCGAAGGCGAACATGACTCTGTCTGGTCTACAGAGTCTTGCTATGGAAGACAGGCTGACATATCTCAACAGATCTGAGTGTATTGATGCTTATGCTATACAATACCAAGCACGATACCGCAATGTGTTGGTGATGGCAAGTAACGAATCAACATCTCACAACTCCTCGGTACAATACTACGCATCCTATCCTAAGCTCACGGTTCCCTTTTCCTGGATGTGTTCGAGCTTTTCTCCACATGGATACGCAGAACCAGAGTCTGCACTATCTGTGGCCAATTGGTCAGGAAAACATCACTGGATGCTGGGCACAGAAGTCTAGTGAAGAACTGTGTCAGCTGAACTTCAATGCCACACTTTTGATGGCCGTCATCGCCCTGAATCTCGTCAAGCTGATCATCATAGTCTTGACCCTATTCTCATGCGAAGAGACTGTTTTGATCACAATCGGAGACGCAATAGCATCATTCTTACAAATTCCGGACAGCGTGAACAGCGGAAACTGCTTCTCCAATTGTACGGACTTTCGTGGGTCACTGCGATATAACGTGCCCAAGAGAAAATTCAGTATTCTGCGCAACTATCGTCGATGGTCATCTGCCATCTCAGACAATGAGAAGATGGCTTCAGTTTTCATGTGAGTGTTCTCACATTCCTCTTGACACTCAGCACAAGCACGTTCCCGACACCACCCAGGACGTTTACCGCCAAGTATACTGGGCTCGTTTCGTCGAGTGGTCTATTACCATGTCGTTGTCAGAATTCGTGGGCCATCAATGAGGTGGGAGTAACCTAAGACGGCTGTGGAGAGTGCCCATAGACCTTCTAAATTTAACGGATATATCAGATATCAAATATCTTTCGAGGAAGATCCTAGGATATTAGAGAAGGGTATAAGGTAAGTAGCTCGAAGAGAGTTAGGGTACACTTCACAGCGGTCCTTGCCCACGAATTCTGACGACGACATGTTACCACCCCTATGCTCCTTCTCGATCTCGCCCTTCTTTTGGCACTGAGGCTCAGCAGTTAATCAAGACCACAGTGCGCTATCCATATTTCTGATCCCATTTCTCTTCACTATCCTCACCACAACTCAGATAGCACACCCCTTTAGCGCAGGACTCGGCGCAATCTCGCCGACCTTACTACTCAGCAAGGTTAGTGGTGGTAAAATTGGCAATCTTGTCTGCTTGGCCAACGCTCCCCAAATTGGACTATCAATATGCTATATCTGCTTCAATCGCGCATTGACATCGATGTACATTTCTCGCGAATGGGCTCAGTTCTCGCAAACACGAAAGGGACTTCGTGTGACGAAACCGTCTAACAAGCAAAGGGGCACTTTTTGGCTCTCGTTGCCTTATAGAGTGTCGATTCCCTTGATGATAATCAGCGTGCTCATGCATTACCTGGTCTCGCAATGTTTGTTCATCGCCGACGTTGTCGCTTTGTCAGCTTCAGGTGATCCACCCAGCATCGATGTCGATGGTGGTCTGCTGACATTAGGATATTCACCGCCTGCACTCCTCTGTGTGACAGTAGTTGCTCTGGTCGCCTTTCTATTCCTCATCGGCTTGAGCGATCTGAGAAATCCTACTGGACTTCCGATTATGAGGTCTTGCAGTGGCGTCATCGCAGCGGCCTGTCACCGTCCTCGGTTCGACGTCGGCGCATACCAAGAAAAGGTCAAGTGGGGTGTTGTTGTTGCCTTGGAGGGCACTGCTGAAGCACAATGTTGCTTCACGACTTATGAAGTACGAATACCAGTGGAAGGAGAGGAGTTCTTTGCATAACTGTGAAGCAGGATTTGTGTTCTAGAAGGCCACCGAGCAGTGAGAAAACAACAGGCAAAGTGCCGGTCATCGCTGAGAAGGGAGAATGCTTGCAACGCTGGAGCGTGCACGACGTCACTCAGTGGAAGGAGAATCATCAATTTCCAAAGTGATGGGATAAGCCCAGACTTTATGCACGCGATGCTAGAAAATGCAAGCACGAAATCGTAACCGCTGAGGGTATGTGGTGATGATCCAGCCATTCCAGTTTCCAACTTTGTACCATCCCACTATGAACGTTTTCCGCAGTGCAATTCCCATTCCCTCTTCACATACCCACCTTCTTGAACCTTTAACACTCGACGAAGCGACAGCGCGCAATTCCTCCTCCTCCTCTGAAACTCCCAGCAGCTTTCGCTCATTGTCATGCTTTGCCAAATATTCCTCATGGGGTCTTCATCCTCATCTGGAAGAACTTGTTCCACGCTCTTTTCCCAGGAGTACGATCAATCATCGAAGTCAGGACAAGACAAGAAAGAAAGAATTCTATTTGAATACATAGCTTACTTGACCCTCATGCTCGAGTACTGCCATACCCGAGCACCAGAAATCAAGCTCGCTCATTTGATTACTGTTCTACTACATACTGTACATACGACTTTTCCATCATTTTCTCATCTCACATATTATCTCCAAGCTCCCTTCATAATCTTTCATCATCCTGAACTCTCTCTACCAGCTCCAACCCGTCTCCGTTCGCTCTCTCTATCCACTCAAATCTGACACAGCCAACATCACACACACTCATGGCTGCGCCATACTCGCCCTCCTCATCTCCCTAACCTCACTCGGCGTCGTATTCCCCCTCTCATAACTCTCCCAATTCTGCAAAATCTCCCTAATCTTCGGACTGTTCGTAAGTCTGTACACATCCTCAAAGTACTCCTTTGATATCTCAAACGGCTTGGCCGTCACATTGGGGATATACTTGCCCACCAACTTGCTGGGGTCAATGCTGGTTTTATTGATCTTCTTGAGCAAGAAGCTGCGGAACGGCTTGACGCCCGAGCGCAAAAAGGTCGAGTGGAAAGGCACGTCGATGCCACGGAGCGGGATGGTGGCGAACCCGCGCTGGAGCTCGATGGGTTTAGGTTTGGCGTTTGTTTGCTCGGCGCAGCCTTTGATGATGTCAACGAGTTGTTCCTTGACGTCTTCCAGCTCCATGGTTTGCATGAGTTTCTGAATGTCAATTTTCTGCGCTTTGAGGAAGTTAAGGACGTTAGTCAAAGTGTCGAGGGCACGGAGATCGCCGGCGCAGACGTATTGCTGGTTGTAGACGTTTAGGTTGACGATTTCGAGGAGCCAGCCGGTGGTTTCGGCGACGTTTTCCACGACGTATTGGAGTGCTTGTTCGGAGAAGGTTTTGCCAATGCGCGAGGGGTTGACGGCGCACATGGAGTAGTTTGAGCGGCCGAGTTCGTCGCGCTCGACGGCGACTTGCATGGTGAGACCGCGGTAGAAGACGACGGAGACGAGGGATTCGATGGGCATGACTTCGGCCATGGCGGCGAGAGCAGAATATTCACCGAGGGAGTGGCCGGCGAAACTGCTGTCGCGTTGTACGAGACCCTTTGATCGCATGTCCTCGAATGCAGCCTTCTCCATCAGAGTAAGAGCAGGTTGTGTGAATTGAGTTGCAGACAGGAGACCAGTGGGTGAGCGGTAAGTGTATGAAGTTGTGTTCTCGTCAACCTCCTTGAACATCTTCTCAGACTTGATGGTTCCATCAGCAGCCACAGTTTCGTAGGTCATGGCGATGTAGTTGGCGCGAATGGCCTTTCCGCGAGGTCCACCGAAGTGGATTGTGAGCTCTTTGGGATTGTTGCGGACGATGTTGGTAATCTCGAAGCCTTGGGAGATTGTCAGCAAATGATTGCAATTCTCAATTTAGGATGCTGTAACTTACCGTAGTTGTGCATGAAGTGACGATCGGCGAGATCCCACACTTCTTTTGCTACAGGACTGCTTGCATACAGTTCCATACCCATGCCTTGCTCTTGCGAACCCTGACCAGTGAAAACGTACGCCGAAATCGGTTGTTCTACCTCGGCCTCACATAGCAAGACCTTCTCCTCAGTAGCCTTGTTACTCGCTTCGACCTTGATGATCTTGCGACCAGCAACCATACCAATATGCTGAAGTCTGACCTCGATGAGATCATCGGGCAGAACCATACCAACGAGAGATGCGTGGAAGCTACGAACCCTGCCGATATTGTTCTCCGCAGCCCAAGTCTCTACGCGACTTCTGACGGCAGCACTGGAGTACATACCATGAGTGATAGTACCAGGTAGTCCAGCGTAGCTAGCGAAAACCCTGGCGACGTGTATAGGATTATAGTCACCAGATACTCTTGCGTACGGCTCATTAGATGCTGGTGCTTTGAGCTCGAGAGGTGTCTGACCATTGAGCGGGATTGCGTTCTCGAAATTGATGGGTTGATCAAAGGCCGAACCATACCTTGACAGGTAGTCAAGAACAGGGTTACCATGCGAAACACCAGCGTTGTACTCGACCGAGGCAATCTGGATAACTTCCTTTGTAGGCAACTCAAGCAAAACTTGACCCAGGGTCTCGACTGAGCTGAAGACAGTCTTGTTCTTGAAGTGAATCAAACTTTGCAATCGGAATGTAAGAGTCTGACCTGACAGTTCAATATCTTCTCTCTCAAGCTGGAACCACTCCTTCGATCTCAAAACCGCTACATCGCGAGTCGTGTTGAGATGTAGATTCATCGGCTTTTCAGTTGTTCTCTGGAATGTGTTCTCGTAATCAGTGTAGTTGCCACGATACAAGAATTGACTGACAACTTCCATAATGGGTTGTCCGTCTCTGGTGAGAGTACCGCAGATTTCGACCATCTTCCCAGAATCCTGGTTGAGCACAGCATTGACCTCAGCTGTTGTATGTACAGTGTCGCCATTCTTCAGTGGCTCAGCACCAGGCAGCATACGGAAGCTATTGGACAAATGAACAAGCTTGAGCAGATCTCCATCAATGGCTCGAGGGAAGATAGGTTTGGTGATGGCTTTCCAGCCGAGAACAATGGCGAAGTCCATAGGAGCATAGATCTCTTTGCCAGGACGGTCGACAAAGGCCTCACCAGTATTTCCCACAGCATGCACAAAGTCGGCAATTGCTTCTTTTGTAATGGTAGAGCTGCCTCCGTCAAACCTAGAAGTCACAGGAGTCTCGAATGGTACAGGCTCATCGCCGAACCAGACACTGTAGTAAAATTGCTTGATACGATCGTTGCGGCCTTCCATTACCTCCCTAATAGGTGCGTAGCCAGTGTCAGGGTTGTAGGTGAACTTGAAAGGTAATGGTACGGGTTTGCCCAGCGTGTTGCGGTGTTCCCAGAGGTTGAGAGAGAGAGAGTTCTTGCCCGTCATTGATACATCGAGAGTCTTGACAAGCTTGCCCTGCCAAGGCTCTTCGATGGTGATGGTGGTCTTCTCAGGCTCATTGACGTCTGTTAATGTCACAACCATTCCGTGCGCTGGATTGAACATGCGGCCTGTAGGATTTGTCTGGAAGCGTTGGCCTTGCACAAAGACATCGGAGGTGAAGAAGGCATGTCTCCAGGAATATTCGTTACCAGCAAGAACAGACAGGAATGCATCGACAGAGGGCAGAATGACGTTGGATGCTGACGCGAAGGAGTAAGAGACAGTGTTGCCACTCTCTTTGACAGTCAGGCCGTCGACGTTCAGCTCGCCTTGAGGCTCGATCAGCTTTCCACCAAAATACTCAACAGTTGGAATGTTGGCTTCGTTGCCATTGTAGACATCACGTGTGAGGAGTTTGATGTGACCCTCATGTACACCATCGAGAATATCCTTTACAGGCTCATCGACGATCTTCATGTACTTGGTGGCCATAGGACCAGCAAGGATCGCGATACGTCCGACATCCTGATCAACAACTGCCTCGAGATCCTCCGATTGCCACAAAGAATCCTTCTTGAACCAGAACTCAAAGTTCTCATCAAGAGAAGGCACAAAAGGTACAGGCTTCTGACCACGGCGTTGGCAGAGCAAGAGAAAATGTTGGACATCTTGGGCATTTATCAACTGCTTACTCGACTCGGGGTACTCTTTTAGGATACGATCCACCGTGGGATAGGGATCGTTGAGCTCGGAGTAATTCTGCAAGAGCGACGTCTTTGCTTCCGTACCGACAAAGCGCTCTTCAACACGACGGATGAAGTCGCCAGTTAGATTTCGCAAGCTGTTCTCGATCCAGCGTGATTGATGTTTCACGAACATCAGATCCACCATTCTTCGGACCACCTCGGCGTAGGTCATGTCCTCGAGATCGACAGATTCGCCGGCAGTGTTGCGGCCGAACCAAACCTTTTGGTAGTTCTCGTTAAGGTTCTTGATAATATAATCTCTCTGCTTTTGTAGCTCAGGAATACGCTTCGCTTTGTCCAGGCTGAAGATCTTTTGGTCCATCTCTGCCCAGAACTTGATACCACGAGTAGCAAGCTTGTGAATTGGTTCACCCATTTCAGAACGAACGGTGATAACACCACCAGCTGGACCCTTGTACGTCTTTTCCCAGTCTTTGTCATCGAGTCCTTCGGCATCTACAAGTGCTTGCTTGGCAGCAGGAGAGGTGTGTACCTCCTTAGAAGTCATGACACGACTTCCGAAAAGTACACCATCGTATGGCATGGGTGGGTAACCAAACTTCTCAGCCCACGAACCGGTGAGGTAGGGATATGTATCCTCTGCGCCACCGAATCCACTGCCAGCGACAAGGACAAGGTTAGGACACTTGCGCAAGCGACCGTACATTTGCAGAATAGGTTGATGGAAGTCCTCGAACGAGTGATGACCACCACCACGACCTCCAGTCCACTGCATCATAATTGGGAAAAGAGGGTTAGCCTTAGCGATATTAATGACTTGCTGAATAGCCTCAAGGGATCCAGGCTTGAAGCTCATGTGCTTGATTCCGAGTGTCTGAATATACTCGTTGGCAACATCGATAGATGGAACACCAGCACCGATAGTCAAACCTTCAATGGGAGCACCTTCAGCACGAAGCTTGGCGATCAAAGGAATCTGCCATGCCATGGCTCTAGGGTTGACGTAGATCAAGTTGATACTGATACCACGACCTGCTGGGATGACCTTCTCAATCTTTGCGAGGGCCTCAGTCATGGTCTTATCAGTATAATATCCACCACCAGCAAGCTCAATCTCGTAACCAGCATTGATCGTTGCAGCAACAAAGTCCCAAGCCACAGTACAAGGAGTCATGCCGGCAACCATAACAGGAGGTAGACCAAGAAGACGACTCATCTTCGTGTCAACAAACGTCTTGCCAACAGAAGTCTTCGCCAAACGTGGACCATGCTCTTTGAGCCAGTTCGGAGCGTACCTCACCGCGTGCTCTGCATCTCGGTCGAACAATTCCGGCTTGTAACCGACTTCTGTGTTTGAGGCATCAATGGTACCTGCAAGGATCGTGCGGACACCAAAGCCTTCCTTGTTGCGGTTCGTCAGGACACCGATGCCAGCAAGACCTCCAGGACCAAAGTCAACAAGATGAGTCGCATTGGGAAATTTCGTTGCTTTCGTCCACTGGACAGGATCGCTGGTGACCATTTTGATAAGGTCAGGCACAATATTGTCCGAAGACGTGCTACGGAGATCTTCGCCAGTGTTGGTGTTGTACACGGCAATGCCTAAGTCACTCGAGCTAATTTTGACGTCTGCAAGATCCTTTACTGCAAGGTTGTATGCTTCCGCTAGATAGGGACTGTGGAAGGGCGCTGTAATTGGAAGGAACCTGTTCACAAAGCGAAGCTTCCTGTCGGAGAATGGAATCCTTGTTTGATCCAGTCCTGTAGGTGCCTTGACCTTGCGCAGCCGCAGGTTGAGACCGTACAATGAGATTGGAGGCCCCGTAACAACGAAATTGCGGTTGCTATTGGTCAGAGAAACACCAATGTGTCTCTCCTGTGGCAAGAACTCGTTCGTCGCCTCGATGTGGCTCTGAACCGCGCCGAGGGAGAGATCACGAACTGACAACATTGGTGTCGGTACACCCTCGCCATTATCGATGGAGTCTTGAAGTGTGGAAGGCGCAAGGGATGTACGAGGATATGCTTGCTGACTTCGAGAACCGATCCAGAAGAGCATCTTGAGCGCATCTGCGGCGCGTTGATCAAAGCTCTCCCATGAGTCTGCAGCGGCTATTGTGGCAGCAGTGATGATACCTTGTGAGTGACCAGTAGTGCCCTTGAAGTGTTCGCGTATGTAATTTGGCTCATAGCCCATGACCTTGCATAAGACAACGTAGTGGGCCAGCTGCGTCAAACCAATCAAAGGGAAACTGACAGGAGCGGAAACGAGGTAGTCAAGGTCCGGCTCGGTGTCCTTGTTGTGAAGCCATCGCATCACATCCAAGCCCTTTGTGTACAACTTTGCCACTTCCGAGTGCCTTGAAAGTTCTTGCAATTGCTCGGCCGAAGTCTTAATGAAGTCCTCTACCAACGGCTTGTATGTGTCGTAAACCTGGCGTAGCTCGTCGAAATATTCTTCGATATTACCTTGTCCACCAAAGATGGCGTAGATGGAAGCATTGTCGTCTGATACCTCGCGGAAAAGAGCAGAAGCATGCTGCTTGATTGGCCTGTCAACTGCCGTTCGCGCAGCATAGTAGGATCGGATTGTTACAAGCTTCTTCTCTTCAATACCAGGCAGACCGGCAGCAACTGCGTGTACCTCGTTACCTCTCAAAAAGGCGCGTTCGAACTCATTCAAAGTATGCTTGAGGACTTCTTCAAAGTATTCTGGGTCCTCGCTTACAGCCAGTTGCTGTGTGATAAAGCCAAGATATCTCGCGACTAATTCTGCTACCGAGGAAGGTTCATCATCTTGAGCCAGTTCGTCCGTAGGTTCAGGCAGAAGCTTGTTGAAGGCTTGCTGAAGTTGGGTGGCATTGTAATGTAGTGCTGTAGGAATCAAGAAGGAATGTTCGAGAGAGCCGTGAGTCAAGGTGAGAGGACGTAAGGATGCGCCGGAACGTGGTGTATGCGCGCCAGTTTGAGGTCCAGAGGCGTACATGGCTGCAGGTTGTGTAAGGTGCTTTTTGAGGGGAGGAGGAAGGTGAACGAGCAAACAATGAAGTGCTGTTCACAAAATCAGGTGAATCTCTTTTAGCGACTGGCAGATCGCTCAAGAGAAGTCCTGATGGGAGGTTTCTTGTGATATTTGTGCCGAGTAGATGGCAACGCAGTAAGACGAAGACGGGATAACAGAAAGAGAGCGTGGGATGGAGGACAGACGGGATGAGATGCTCTGGTCTTTCAGACGTTCTTCTGACAAAGTTTCAGGTCACGCTGTCTGCCCAATTGCCTTTCAGGGTCAATGTGGGGTACCTTAGCTTAATGCTACGTCTCTTCTAGACGCTACAGCTTTTTTTTCTCCTTGACTCAACAATAACAAGACTAAACAAGTGCGACGTGTCGAGATCAATGTACTTTGCGCCCTAGATATGTGCCTTGTCCTTGTAGAGGAACCAAAGCAGTTTTAGAAACGAGCAGGACACTTACACCTTTTCCTGGAGTATGCTGTGTGCCTGAGCAAAGCTTTGTGTGGTTGGTTATATAGTTTGGTACAGCGACGTTTAAGCTCTACCCCATTGGATCACGCGCGCAAGAGGAGGACATTTTGTAGACTAGACGAGCTCAAATCTCTGGCATTTTACACCCTGCAACATCTCTTCTTTCACCCCTCACACATACCACTCCCTGACCACCTTCACCCTCGCCACCCTCTGTCTCAAGCTTGAAGTTAGAGGAATCCTATCTTGAGAAAAGCGACACAAAATAGCTTGTTTCCACCACCCACACTCCTTTGAATGAGCTCAAACATCCAGCACTGAAGAACCCTTACCAACACCTCGCAACTCTTCCTTCCTGTCCGCAACTCGACGTTATACACAATGCGTCCTGAAGTCGAGCAAGAACTAGCACACACCCTACTCGTCGAGCTTCTGGCATACCAGTTTGCCTCGCCAGTAAGATGGATCGAAACACAGGATGTTGTGCTCAAGGACAAGGCCACGGAGAGGATTGTAGAGATTGGTCCGGCAGACACTCTTGGTGGTATGGCAAAGCGAACACTGGCTGCGAAATATGAACAATATGACGCCGCCCGCTCGATCCAGCGCCAAATTCTATGCTATAACAAGGATGCCAAAGAGATCTATTATGATGTCGACCCTGTAGAAGAAGAGTCTGCACCCGTTGCGGCAGCAAGCGGCGCGCCAGCTACATCGTCAGCACCAGCAGCAGCGGCCGTCCCCGTCGCAGCTGCTCCACCTCCTCCAGGAGCCGGTCCTGCCGCAATGGTCGACGATTCCCCAGTAAAGGCCACAGACATTTTGCGCGCATTAGTAGCACAAAAGCTGAAGAAGCCTTTGATGGACATACCTCTCAGCAAAGCTATCAAAGATCTCGTCGGTGGTGAGTGAACAGAATATGATCGAGTTTTGCGTTTCTTTGAAATAACTATCTTCCAGGTAAATCGACGTTGCAGAACGAAATTCTGGGAGATCTCGGGAAAGAATTTGGTAACACACCGGAAAAGCCAGAAGACACCCCTTTGGACGAGCTTGGTGCTTCGATGCAGGCAACCTTCAATGGTCAGCTTGGCAAGCAATCTTCTTCGCTCATCGCAAGACTGGTCTCGTCAAAAATGCCTGGTGGCTTCAACATCACGTCAGTACGAAAACATCTCGAGACAAGATGGGGTTTGGGTTCTGGACGTCAAGACGGTGTGCTTCTTCTTGCGATCACTGCAGAACCTGCGGCACGTCTCGGATCAGAGACCGACGCAAAGTCATTCCTTGACGAGCAGACAAACAAATATGCTGCATTTACTGGCATCAGTCTTTCAGCACCAACAGCTGGAGGTGCTGGCCCCGCTGCAGGAGGTATGATGATGGACCCCGCCGCGCTTGATGCGCTCACAAAAGACCAGAAGGCTCTCTTCAAGCAACAATTGGAACTGTACGCTAGATATCTCAAGATCGATCTTCGACAAGGAGACAAAGCACACATTGCGTCAGAACAATCTGCAAAAGCCCTTCAAAGTCAACTCGATCTTTGGAACGACGAACACGGCGAATTCTACGCTGCTGGCATCGAGCCATCCTTCACACCGTTAAAGGCTCGTGTCTACGACTCAGCTTGGAATTGGGCCAGACAAGATGCAATGCTGATGTTTTACGACATCATCTTCGGCAGACTCAAGACTGTTGATCGTGAGATTGTCAGTCGATGCATCTACATCATGAACAGAGCGAACCCCACACTCCTGGACTTCATGCAATACCACATCGACCACTGCCCTACTGAAAGGGGTGAAACGTATGAACTTGCAAAGGAGCTAGGACAGCAACTCATTGACAACTGCAAGGATGTGCTAGGCCTCGCACCAGTATACAAAGACGTGGCACTTCCTACTGGACCTCAGCTCGCAATCGATGCTCGTGGTAACATGAATTACGCCGAGGTTCCTCGACCGAGCGTTCGCAAGCTCGAGCACTATGTTAAGGAAATGGCAGAAGGCGGCAAGATCTCGGAGTACGGCAACCGCACCAAAGTTGAGAACGATCTCCAACGCATTTACAAGCTTATTCGTCAGCAGCACAAGCTGTCCAAATCGTCGCAGCTTGAGATCAAGACCCTTTACAGCAATATCGTTCGCTCCTTGTCAATGAATGAAGGACAGATGATTCCTTCTGACCATGGAAAGATGAACGGACATGCTAAGCGTGCTGGTCGTAATGGAACTGCTGCCACTCAGCAGAAACAAGGCAAGGTTGAAACAGTGCCATTCTTGCATCTCAAGCGCAAGACTCTCCATGGATGGGACTACAGCAAGAAGCTTACAGGTGTCTATATCGATGGTCTCGAGCAGGCTGCCAGAGATGGTGTGACTTTCCAAGGAAAGCACGCTCTCATGACTGGTGCTGGTGCAGGCTCCATCGGTGCTGAAGTACTCCAGGGTCTCATCAGTGGAGGTGCGCGTGTTGTCGTTACTACAAGTCGTTTCTCGAAAGAGGTCACCGAGTACTACCAGGCAATGTATGCTAGGTACGGTAGCAGTGGTTCTCAGCTCATCGTTGTACCTTTTAATCAAGGTAGCAAGAAGGACGTCGAGGCTTTGGTAACATACATTTACGATGCTAAGACTGGCCTGGGCTGGGATCTCGACTACATTGTTCCTTTCGCCGCTATTCCAGAAAACGGACGTGAGATTGACAGCATTGATTCCAAGTCAGAGCTGGCTCATCGCATCATGTTGACCAATTTAATCAGAATGCTTGGTGCAGTAAAGGCAAAGAAGACCGAGCACGGCTTCGAAACTCGCCCTGCTCAGGTCATTCTGCCCCTCTCGCCTAATCACGGCACTTTCGGTAATGATGGTCTCTACTCTGAATCCAAGCTTGCGCTGGAAACACTCTTCAACAGATGGCACTCTGAGAGCTGGGCGAATTACCTCACCATCTGCGGTGCTGTCATTGGTTGGACACGTGGTACTGGTCTAATGGGTGGCAACAACATCGTAGCAGAAGGCGTCGAGAAGTACGGCGTCCGGACCTTTTCACAGCAAGAGATGGCCTTCAACTTGTTGGGTCTGATGTCACCAGCGATCGTTGACCTTTGTCAGACGGAGCCTGTATTTGCTGACCTCAACGGAGGTCTTCAATTCTTACCTGATCTCAAGGACTTGATGACCAACTTGCGCAAAGAGCTCACTGAGACTAGTGAAATCCGCAAGGCGGTCACTAAGGAGGTCGCTCTTGACCACAGAACCGTCAACGGCGAGGATACCAACTCCATGTACAAGAAGGTCAGCGTCCAGCCACGTGCCAACTCCAAGTTTTCATTCCCACGGCTGCCCGACTGGGAGTCAGAAGTCAAGCCTCTCAATGCCGAGCTGAAGGACATGGTTGATCTCGAGAAGGTCGTCGTTGTTACAGGTTTTGCTGAAGTTGGTCCTTGGGGTAGCTCGCGTACCAGATGGGAAATGGAGGCATATGGCGTCTTCTCGCTTGAAGGTTGTATTGAGATGGCCTGGATGATGGGTTTGATCAAGAACCACAACGGTCCTCTCAAGGGTAAGAGCTATTCTGGATGGGTCGATGCAAAGACCATGGAGCCTGTCGATGACAAGGAGGTCAAAGCCAAATACGAGAAGCACATCATTGACCATTCTGGTTTCCGCTTGATTGAGCCTGAACTCTTCAATGGCTACGATCCAAACAAGAAACAGCTTTTGCAAGAAATTCAGATCGACGAAGACCTTGAGCCATTTGAGGCTTCGAAAGAGACTGCTGAGGAGTTCAAGCGCGAACACGGCGAGAAGGTTGAGATCTTTGAGATCGTCGAGTCTGGCGAGTACACCATTCGCTTGAAGAAGGGCGCCACATTGCTCATTCCTAAGGCTCTCAAGTTCGATCGCCTTGTCGCTGGTCAAATACCTACTGGTTGGGATGCAAAGAAGTACGGTATCGAGGACGACATCATCAGTCAGGTAGACCCCGTCACACTCTTTGTGCTTGTGTGTACAGCCGAGACATTGATTGCATCTGGTATCACCGATCCCTACGAGTTCTACCAGTATGTCCATCTATCTGAGGTTGGTAACTGTGTCGGATCTGGTATTGGTGGTACAAGTGCTCTAAGAGGAATGTACAAAGACCGTTACATGGACAAGCCAGTGCAAAAGGATGTCCTTCAGGAAGCATTCATTAACACCATGGCTGCTTGGGTCAACATGCTGCTGCTCTCATCTACCGGACCTATCAGGACACCTGTTGGTGCCTGTGCTACTGCTGTCGAATCTATCGACATTGGTTACGACTGCATTGTCGAGGGCAAGGCTCGTGTATGTTTCGTGGGTGGTTTCGATGACTTCCAGGAGGAGGGTTCATACGAGTTCGCCAATATGAAGGCGACAAGTAGTGCCGAGAACGAGTTTGCACATGGGCGAACACCAAAGGAGATGTCTCGACCTACTACCACGACAAGAAACGGTTTTATGGAATCTCAAGGTGCTGGTATGCAATTGATCATGGATGCCAAGCTCGCGCTCGACATGGGTGTGCCTATCTACGGTATCATTGCATTCACCTCCACAGCAACTGACAAGATTGGCCGCTCCGTCCCTGCACCTGGTCAAGGTATCTTGGTCAACGCCCGTGAAGTCAAGGGCAAGTTCCCATCTCCCTTGCTTGACATTAAGTACAGAAAGCGTCAACTTGATCTCAGAAGGAAGCAGATCAAGCAATGGCAAGAGTCTGAGCTTATGTACCTACAAGAAGAAGTCAACGCCATCAAGAGTCAAGGCAGTGACATCAATGAAGCGGAGTTCATGGCCGATCGTGCTGACCACATCGCTTCTGAAGCAAGGCGTCAAGAAAAGTCTGCACTCAACACTTTGGGCAACAACTTCTGGAAGCAAGACAACTCAATTGCTCCGTTACGTGGCGCACTGGCTACATGGGGTCTTACCATTGACGACGTTGGTGTCGCTTCATTCCACGGCACATCCACTGTTGCCAATGACAAGAACGAGTCCGATGTTATCAACCAACAGATGAAACACCTCGGCCGCTCAAAGGGCAATGCTGTGGTGGGTATCTTCCAAAAGTTCCTCACTGGTCATCCCAAGGGTGCTGCTGGTGCCTGGATGTTCAACGGTGCGCTCCAAGTGCTCGACACTGGTCTCATACCTGGCAACCGCAACGCCGACAATGTTGACAAGGTCATGGAGAAGTTCGAGTACATTGTCTACCCCAGCCGCAGCATCCAAACCGACGGCATTAAAGCCTTCTCCGTCACATCTTTCGGTTTTGGCCAGAAGGGCGCGCAAGCTATCGGTATCCACCCTAGGTATCTTTATGCCGCTCTTGACCAGGCTACATATGCCCGTTACAAGACCAAGGTTGAGTCACGTCAAAAGCGTGCTTACAGATACTACCACGACTCACTCGTCAACAACACCATGTTCCGTGCCAAGGCTCACGCACCATACGAAGATGCACAAATGGGCAAGGTCTTCCTTGACCCTACTGCGCGTGTGTCGACGGATAAGAAGACAGGTGGTCTCACGTACTCTGCAGTTGCGCCCAAGCCTTCTGCTGCAGACAAAGCCAAGGCCGAGCACACCCGCTCCGTCGTCGAATCACTTGCAAAGGCAGGTGGTGCGAATACAAAGGTTGGCGTTGACGTCGAGACGATCGATGCCGTACCTGTTGCGAATGAAACCTTTATTGAGCGGAATTTCACGCAAGCCGAGCAGGACTATTGCCGCAAGGCGCCTGACTCGAAGGCGAGCTTTGCTGGAAGGTGGAGTGCGAAGGAAGCTGTGTTCAAGAGCTTGGATGTCAAGGGTAAAGGTGCTGGTGCTGGCATGAAGGATATTGAGATTTTGTCTGACGAGAAGGGTGCACCTGTTGTAAAGGTATGTTGAGCATTTTTCGATCTTTATAGTGAGGCCATGACTGACAACCTTTATAGTTGCATGGTGACGCGCAAGCTGCTGCTGACCAAGCAGGCGTCAAGAGTGTAAGTGTGTCGATCAGTCATAGTGAAGCTCAGGTCATTGCTGTGGCAATGTCGTCGTTTTGAGGAGTGAGAGAGCAATTGGTTGGGATAAGATTGGCAGAGCATGAAGCAGGGAATGTACAGCACGTCGTTATGTGATAAGAGATAAGATAGGTTACGGTAGTTTATGTTTTTAGTAGCTAAAGTTTTTAATGCATCACATCAAATTTCATGATATACTTCTGCTCGTCGCGAGCGTCAGCAAAGTATTATCGTACCATCGGTTGGTTGACAGCATTGACCGATGCTGCTGACTAAGTGCTGATGTCGCTGCCAGTCTTTGCGTACATTTTGAAGCTGCAACCTTAACCTATGTACGGATTGAACTATCAGAGGCTTTGGTACCCAGAACCATCTGAGAGATCTGAACTATCTCCGTGAACTCGCCTGTTTCGCTGATTTGTGCGTCCGCTCAAGCTGGTATCGAAAATCCTGTGTCAAAAGCCTGCCCCTGCCTGCCGTGTAAAACGCGCAATCACAATATTGCTCACTGGTCAACCACAATAGAAAACTCTTCATCTTGAGAGGATAAGACGAGGAAGAACAACAAGGAGGGGAACATAGAAAAGCACAGAAATACCAAGCGCCTCAAACAGGCTCTAGTTTTATAACACCAACTAGCTTGGGCCTGAGCCTGCCCTAATCACAATGAACGAGCCAAACGCCGCCTCAGACGGTCCAGCTATGCCAGTAGAAACCTCCAAAACTGACTACCACGTTATCATCACCAGAACGAAAGCCTATGTCCAACGTTACATGCTCCGCTACGACTCCTCACACGACTACGACCACATCAAACGTGTCTCAAACCTTGCGCTCCATCTGTACATAGAAGAAGTCCAGAGGCCACGCATCACTGACGCACCATCATACGACCGCACTCTGATCATCCTCGCTGCGCTCCTCCACGACGTCGGGGATCGTAAATACCACACCACCGCCGACGACTCGACACGTCTAGCTCAGAACTTCCTAGTGTCTGTGGACTGTCCACCCTCGATGGCACAGAACGTGCAAGACATCGTCAATAACGTAAGCTATAGTCACGAAATCAAAAACCCCGCCGCAGTGACAAATGTCCTGGCGAAACTGCCCGAGCTGGGCATAGTGCAGGATGCGGATCGGCTTGATGCGATTGGAGCAGTGGGTGTGGGGAGGGCATTTACGTATGGTGCTAGTGTGCGATGTAAGAAGGTTCTGGAGCTGGAAAACGAGGGAGGAGGTGAGGAAGCGGGTTTGAGCAGTAGTATGAATGATTCGATTGGGCATTTTGTGGATAAATTGGAGAAGCTGGAGGGGATGATGAAGACGAGGGCGGGGAAGGAGATGGCGAGGCAGAGGACGGAGAGGTTGAAGGTGTTTAAGGGGTGGTGGGAGGAGGAGGTCGGGATTGTTGAAGGTGAGGAGGGAGGTGGATGAGCTTGGTGTAGAGAAGGACGACAGGCAGGTTACAGGGAGTCCTACCCCAGTTCAGATGTCGATTTCCGATCTCGATACTACTCTCCCAAGCCCTAGTGTGAGGAGTGCTGGAGTACTTTTATATTAGCTAGACCTCCTCCACCCTGTCACACTGTTAATAAGGTAGGCCTAGGATGGGTGCCTATTAAAGTACAAACTCAGCTACATCCTAGGTTGTGAAGATGACTGGATAGATACTCAATTTTGAAACGGGGTAGGGTGCGCCATTGTCTGAGCACTTGGTCTGAGGATTTTCTTGCTACCATGTTGCTGAAACGCAGTCATTCATCTTGCACCGTGCAATTTGAGGGATAATGGAAACTACAGCTGCACTCGGGTCTTACATTACCTGCCCACGAATAGAAGTGTACGTGTGGTACATGCTGCCAAGACAATAATCAGGCGACCTTGTACTTGTACAGCCTCTGCCCAGCTATTGTGGCTGACCGCAAGTGACCATGGGTGACTGCAAGTAACTATAGACTGCATAATATGGAGTATGCTACTCACGTCCGTTGCCAAATATAGCAAGAACAAGTCCAGATGCTGCGCAGTCATGTTGCTGTGAGGCTGTGTGTGCTTTGGCTGACATATAAAAAGACTCCTGTTCTTCCTGTCGACATGGGTGTATCAGATCTCAACAATATTCTTCAAGACACACGAACAAACAGCTTAGCTCCAACTAGCCAAAGCAATCTTCCGATACCTCTCTCGCCTCAGACGACAAGATGTACTTCTTCACTCACTGGCTTCCTCTAGCACTCTTCGCCTCTACCTTTCTCACTGGCTTTGCAACTGCAGTCCCGATTTTGGACAACGGTGGAGTAGTTATCCCAGGCCCACCAGCTGATCCACCAAAGCCATCAGGTGACGGTCAAGGCGTCTGGGGAAGAGAAGATCCAGGAATCAAGGACAGATTACACAAGATCGAGTACAGCAACCTGCTCAAAGCCGTCCCCAGCAGTTACGGACACGCAGCCACCAACTTGCGCCATTACCTGGACAATACTGGCACCACTTTCGCGAACAAACCAGAGGACATCATGAACGATATTCCCGCCTTTAAGGCAGCTGTGTTGGGAACTGCCAAACACTATGCCAGCGCTGCCTTCTCTTTTGTGGACTCAGGCACCGGGGGCATCAAGGCCTTCAGTAGTGGTTGGGTTGGGTTCTACGCCACACCAGAGCTTGACAAAGACTGGTACTATGCTCTTGGAGGATTTTCTTACGCCGTTGCTGGTACTGTCAAGACCAGGAAGGTCGGCTCAGCGTGGGTTGGAGATCTAGCGTACAAAGTATACATTTTCGATCGCTATAACTGGGATGGTGACAAGAACACTACGATTCTGTGGTTTACTGTCACAGACAAAGAGATGGGCCACCTTCATGTTGTTGGTCTTGCTAGGGAGTACATTGTAAGAGGGTCAAGTGGAGTATTTGGTGTACCTGCTTGGAATGGTAAAGCAGCGTCTCTACCTCCTCCTGTCACGGGTGGAAGAAGCTGAGCAGAAATAATTTATCACCAGTGGTGGTGTTGAGCTGCTGGATGCAGCAGGGTTGCCTCGGCGGACTCGACCATGCTATGTCGAGCTGGAGTATATTTGCTAGCTCTATTTCTAATGAAGAGCATTCTGTAGTGATCAAGTACTTATATCGACATGCGTTTCATTGAAAACGACGCCCTTTTTGTGCTGTCACAGACCGTGTTTCATCATTGTCGCAGGTCGAGTCATGGCAAAAGCCCCTCATCTCACCCCCACATTGAGAACAACTACCGCGTGGCCAAGCCGAACAACAATGCAAACACCCGCTCCGCGCCGCTGCTCTATACCACAAGCAGTCCAACTACACTTGCTCACCCCTCGCACCCTCGCCAAATACCAACCCAAACAGCTCGCACCATGGCCTCCTCCTCCACCTCCCCCAACCCGGCCATCTCAGCTCCTCCCCCCTCTATCCCCACCCTCAAAGACCTAACCATCGAAAACATAACCGAAAACACCATCCGCATCAACAATCAATGCAGCGACCCACGCACCCGCTACCTCCTCTCCCGTCTCGTCACGCACCTACACGACTTCGCGCGCGAAACCCGGCTCAGCACGAATGAATGGATGCAAGGGATCCAATTCCTAACAGCCACGGGCCAAATCAGCACAGATGTGCGGCAGGAATTCATCCTCTTGAGCGACATTCTGGGTCTGAGTTTGCTGGTCGACAATATTGATCATCCCAAGCCGAAAGGCGCAACGGAGGGCACGGTACTAGGCCCATTTCATACACACGACGCGGCGGATTTGAGCATGGGTGAGGAGCTAAGCCATGATGACAAAGGCGAGCCTATGATATGTGTATGCAGTGTCAAAGATAGTCAGGGCAAGGGGATCCCCGGCGTCAAGATTGATGTGTGGGAGACGGATTCAGAGGGGTTTTACGACGTGCAGCGGGCTGGCCGAACAGAGCCGGATGGCAGGGGTGTGTTGCACAGTGATAAAGACGGCAAGTTCTGGTACAAAGCGGTCGTGCCGGTGGAATATCCAATCCCGCACGACGGACCTGTCGGCAAGCTGCTGAAGTGGCTGGGACGACATGCGTATAGACCCGCACACATGCATTTTATGTTTGAGAAGAGCGGGTATGATAATCTGATTACGGCGTTGTATGTGAGAGGGGACAAGTATGAGAGTTCGGATGCGGTGTTTGGGGTCAAGGAGAGTCTGATTGTGGATATTAAGACGGTGTCGAAGGAGCAGGCGAAGGAGTATGGAGTTCCGGAGAGTACGAGGTTGTTGGAGTGGGAGTTTGTGTTGGTTAGTGAGGAGGAGACGAGGGCGTTGAGGAATAAATTGGCGAAGGAGGCGATGGAGACGTTGGGGTTGGAGAGGATGAAGATTGTGGATGGATTGCCTGTGCCGGAGGTTGATTGAAGAGAGAAAGGGATAAAATGTACAATTACGAATTTAGAATATGGTTGGCTATGTAGTTATGAAAGTATTACCATGACTCTACAGCTCCAGTTACTCAAAACAATAAGTGCTTGATCGGAAAATGTTGATTCGCATGCAAAAGGTTATTATTTGGCACATCAGAAGAAGTATGATAGAACCGATTCGTTGAGACACATAATTGATCTCTGGTCGTCTCTTACATCCTCATCACTATCCACAGCTCAGCATAACCCCCTGCTGACGACTATCCTCTCAAGCAGCATTACCTAAGTCATGCTCCTTGATGTACTCACTACCCATTTCCTCATACATCGCCTTAGTAATCCACCCTTCTCTGCTCCGCTCCTTGTCACCAGCCCACTGAGCTGCACCTTTCCAAGCGTCCACAATTGGATCTGCTGCTCTCCTGACTTTCAATGGTGCTTCCGTGGGCAGACAAGACGTCAGATCCGTCCGCAGTCTCGTCTCAAACCCATCAAACATAGTATATCCTCCAGTCAAGAAAACATCGCCTAAAACGGCGGCACCACGACCTGTTCGATCTCCGCTCATGCTGTCCAAGCCTAGCCTTTGCGTCAAGATATCAGCGCAGATTTCCACAATTCCAGCTTGATCCACTCCGGCGATACTTGGCTGAAAGACCACTTCCGGCACACGAATTCTTTCGACGTTCAGATGGATTTGATGATTATCTTGTTGAGATTCCGGGGCAAAAGGCCATGGACCACGTGTGAAAGCATGCAGGAGACTCTTGGTCCAGTCAGACTGCGCATCACGGGTGCTGTTCTCTGTGAAATCCGGGTCATGAGCCAGGAGCTGTGCTTCAATCGCCTGGAGCTCTTTGGTCAGATTCTCGTCCGCGTCATCTTCGTCCTCACTACCTTCACCAGTAGCAATAGTCCGGTAAACACCCCAATCTGCATCATCAGCCCCGAATGTGTCGTCATCGTCACGATCAGGATTACCGCCACGTCTGCGCTTCTTGCCGGTACTGTCTGAAGCCAGATTTGCGATTGACTTCATCCTCATCTGACTCGCCAAACTCTTCCTGTTACCTAGATCTGCTTTCACCTTTGCGCGGTCTTTGATGCGCTGGACGATTGCTTGACGTGCTAAACGCCTCTCTTCGACCCAGGTAGAAAGGTCTGTCTCACGACGTTCGGTGTCAAGCCGTTCTTCCTCATCCTTGCGAGCACGTTCACGTTCCTTCTCGGCCCTTGCGCGAGCACGAGCTTCGTGGTTAGCTTTTAGTAGTCGTTGCTGTCGCTTGGCTTTAAGGCTTTCTTCATCAAGCTGATCGTCCGGAATGTCAAGTAATGGATACGTGGGTGGTTCCGCGGCTTCTTCGACAGCATCCTCACCCAGATCCTTGTTTCGTGATCGCTGGATCGAGCCTTCGAGGTCTTTCACGCGCTTATTAAGCTGCGACTCTTCCTCGAAATCGTCACTTTCGAGCATGATCTTGACGTCTTTCTTGTTTGTTGCGACACGAATACGATTCTGTAGGTCTTTGTAGTATTCAAGCTCTTGCTCTTTCTGAATGAGCTTTTCCAGCCGCATCTTGGCAGCCATCTCTTGTAACCTGCGTCCTGCTTCCTTCTTCTTCTCTGCCACGCGAGCAAGCTCTTCTTCGCTCTTCTGGACGATCACCTGCTCGGTAAATGGCCACTGGACAACGTGATCGCGGTCTTCTAACCCTGTCCAGTCTAGATAGTGGCTCATATCCTCGACGTAGTCTTGTGCGATATGGCAGTGGTCGTTGACAAGATCTTCGAATTGTGCTTCACTGATCTTCGTAGGGAAAGCTGGATATTTGAGCTTCAACAGTCTTGTCATGTACTCTGCACAGTGATAGCGACCCCAATTTAGCCTTGTGGCATGAGAAAGTAGTGGCTTTTTGTTGTAGACAGGGATAACGTGTGTTGCTGTGTAAGAAGATGAGACCACAAGACCTGTATTGCCACCGTTGTAGCTGTAGGAGAACAAGGAATCAATGCCATATGCTACCTTGGGTGCCGAGTAGCATTCGAAGAGAAGCTCGTTCATTGCTGAAGAAGTGTCAGCCAGTATTGATTATGGAATCCCACGCTTACTTACTACGTCGTGCGTACGGCAGGTTTGCCACGGGTTCGGTCATAACGAGTGGCCTATTAATGCCACGTGTTGAGGCATTTGCGCCAAGTTTCAGGAAGACATAATCGAGCACTCCTTCCATAGCGTCCCAATTGTTGACAATGTTACTCCCCGGGTCGTATATGCTTTTTGCTTGGCCGCGAGCAGTCCCATCTGCATAGATATCATTTCCGATAAATGTGTAGTACCGATTCAGCTTTCTATCCTTGTATTTTGCCCAAAGCGGAGAGATTGTATATCGTGGCTTGTTGTCAAATGACCACCCGGCGCGAACATTCGAGCTGCCTGTTGTCCAATCAGCCTCTCCGTCTGGTACCGTCTCCGGCGCAAGAGTGCCATACCATTATCAATCACTATTGCTGTATCTGCATTGCTCTTTTGCCAACCCGAAGGATCTGCGGCTTGGTAGCCTTGGAAGGGAGGATCGCTTGCTTGCCATATCTTAGCTGGAGGTGGTTTGGCTGTTCGCGCTGCAGCCTGTACGTCTGCCGTTGTGTGAACCATTATCAAGAAGGTTGTTTCAGGTTGTCGGTTGCTGTAATAGTCTATCAGCAGAGTATATAGAGACTGCTGGAGTCTCTACCAACCTTCGAGGTGGAATAGGACGTTGGACTGATAGTTCTTGAACATCTGCGCCGCAAGCTCTACATTCATATTCTGTATGTTGATCTCTTGCAAGCTCTTATTCAATACGATCACAGCCTCGTTGAGTTTCTCCTGTAAGACGTCAGTACAAGCGAATTGTGTGTCACTCCTCATGGAACATACGACGTTGGTGATGATCCTGGAGAGGAGGAGATTCTGCTGATGTTCATGCGGGCTTTCCTGTGCTATTAATCAGTATCGGTGCGATGGGGGATGGGGTGGTACTCTTACCATTATCACAGTGCAGTCGCAGCCATTGATGTCTTTCGCTCCTTGAATTGTTCGGTAGTAGGGTCGCAGCTTGAGGGTTTCGCCAATTTAGTAGCTCATACACGCCAAGATCTTGAAACGCGACTCCAAACGGCTATCTCAGTGATACCTGCAACTGCAGCTTGCGGTCAACGAAGAGCACGACACAAGTGGACTACCAGCCTCTTCAGCAATTACGAAACATGGCTCCAATCAACCCAGCCATAGACGACAAGAGTCACCAAATACTCATGGACAAAATGGACACCTTTAGCATTCACAAGCCCTTTCGCAACCCAAATTGGAAGCCCAGCCGACGCAACAAGAACATCAAACAGATCGTGTCCGAAGCGTCACGTAAAGAAGCTTCCCTCCTGGCTACACAGACCGCTAGTGGTATCTCCACGCCCGCAGTCGAGTCTGCTGGCATTAGCACTCCCGCCATACCAAGCATATCTCATGCGGCACAACTGGCACAAGAAAGTGCTGCAAAAGGGCCTACCATTACATATACAAACATCGAATCTGCACCAAGCTTGCATCCTAGCAGTCAACGAAGATATTGTGATATCACTGGACTTCCAGCACCTTACACGGATCCTAAGACGAGATTGCGATATCATAATGGGGAGATCTTTGGCATTCTTAAGACTTTAGGTCCAGGCTCAGCTGAAGCTTATCTGGCAGCAAGAGGAGCTCACACTGTGTTGAAGTGAAAGGACGAAGGGAAACATCCATAACCACAGAAGCAAGAAAAGTCCATGAATGCAACTTTGCCATGTCAATCGCAGTGTCGTCCCTGCAATATATGAGGCGACCTACCAGGGGCATCATCTCATATTGTCGCATCTAGGCTAGCCGAGGATGCCATGATTCCATGTTAGTAGCTACCGAAAGATACACTTACCATGAGTGCAAGACGGAAGTGCTAAGAGTTGGAGCTGGGATGACAAGGAGAATAAATGCAGAGCGAAGTACGGCCAGATTAAGGAGGCTCAATCGCCTGGAGTCGGAAGAAACAGCGGTGGTGATATGAACGATGCATCTGGTGAGCCACGACAAGTGTGTTCTAGACAGTACAACGTGGCCAGGCTCGGGGAATACGTTCGACATCAAATAAGCATTGACAGACAATATGACTATATGTGGGAAAGCGCACGATACAGGTGGCTGATATAGAAGAAGTATGTAAGACCATCAAAGTCAAGCAGAATCCACCCACTAAGTCCTTTCAAACAAAGCTCAGTATAATGCTCCGGCTTAATCGTGATCGATGCTTTGTCTTCGCCAATAATGATAGACAAAATACCGAAAGTCCATGGGAGGAACATTCAGTTGCAGCAGAACATGGTCTGCTGCAGTCAAGGCGCGTATGAAGGTAAACTTTTGTCAAGTGAATATCAAATACCTAGAGCAAGTGCAATCTCCAACAGGCATGATGCCAGCTCCTGTGCCAAATGAATGACGTTATTCGCTGGTAGGTCACATCAACCACGAGCGAAAGCAGAAGTTAGACATGCAGGACTGCATGGAGATGAGGTGTCCAGAGAGAAATTGAGGAAGAAGAATCCTACTTCTCGTACCGAGACGGACTTGCTCCTTAAGTCCGCCGTATCCTTAACTCCTTACGTCGATCATTGAAGACGCGTAGTTTGATACATTGCAACTCATCTAATTGCTTTTGCAACAGCAAGCCCTGCTCCAAGATGCCTTCCATGTGGCTCTCCGACACGCAGAAGATTGGCGCAGTCTTCTGTATTGCAGGTCCGCATACACTCCAAGTCCTCCCCTCTAGCTTATACTAAGTAACCCATAGGATGTGCCTTCATGTTCCTAGGCGTCCTCTTCTTCTTCGATCGCGCAATGTGCGTCAGATTGTTCGCTTACAGCCATGATATCTAAGCTGACATTTTCGACGTTTTAAGGCTAGCAATGGGCAACATCCTCTTCCTCCTCGGCCTCCTCATAATCATCGGTCTCCAAAAAACCTTTGTCTTCTTCGCGCGACCACAAAAGCTCAAGGGAACCGCTGCGTTCATCATTGGCATAGTGCTTATATTGGTCAGATGGGCGTTCGTGGGGTTTCTGGTTGAATTGTATGGCATATTTGTGCTGTTCGGGGACTTCTTTAGCACGATTGCTGGATTTGCAGGAAGCGTGCCAGGTACGTGTTTGAGAGGGAAGAGGAAGAAGGAATTCATCCTGACCAGATTGTGTAGTGGTGGGACCGTATATTGCGACTTTCTTCAGGAAGATTAGTGGTGCAAAGAGGAATGCCGAACTGCCTGTTTGAGCATGTTAAGGAAGAGAGCCTGGTTATGGCGAGCAAAACAGTCGCAGCAAGATCACTGGGGTCGCGTTATCATCCACATTTTAGTCACGGCGCAGCGCGTCCAAGATCTGGTCCACATGTGCGGTGTGGTCCAATACATTTCCACAAGTATTGTCCCACGAGAGCAGCTGGAGCTCTGGGGGGATCCAGCAGAGCAGCACTTTCACCATTCAATACCAGTAGCGAAATGCCACAGGAAGAAGGAGAAGCCTTGAGGCCGAGCTTTAAACGAGCAAGACACCGTATGCAGGTGAGAGGGTACTATATGGTCGGCTCGTAGTGCTGCTGGCCGCGTGTGATGAGCGGTCACATGAAATGAATCGAAGATTAATGTGGCGGGTAGATGTGCCTTGAACGTGAGAAGTCTATAACAGCAGTGAGGAACATGAGTCCAATAGGGAACGAAGCAGACCTACGAAATGGCAGAGGAGCATTTCTTCAAGAATGTCTAATAGAACAGCCATCACGTAGACTCTTAACATGAGGTTAACCAAGATTTGAAGATTCTCTACCATTTATGACCTGTGCCTGACATGTTCTAACGCCTGGTTCCAATTCCGTACATGATTTCATTGCGATTAACTTCCCCTCACCGGCCGCAACACACTCACATTACCACACAACATGAGTTCTGTTTCTTTGCCTGCCCAGCTACATTAGTCGCCACACCCAAGCCACTCCATGCGAGAGGACTTTTGTACTCACCTGTGTATAAAACATCTTACTCTGCGCGCTCAATCCATCACTCTTTGCAACCAACTGATCCAGCTTCTCCCCTCTCTCCAACACACTCTCAATGGTCTTATGCAACGTAATCTTTGTCTCGTCCAGCTCCTTCTGTATCCTCATAATACTATCCGCTTGCGCCGGATCCTGGTATTTCGTGATATACTCCTTCAACTGCGGCATTTGTAGCTGACCTGGGCCGTTCACTGAGGCAAATGTGGAGCGAGGGTATTTGGAGAGGAACTCGTCGACTATCTTGGACAGCAGTTGGTGAGCCACTAAGGCGGGATATTCGTGGTCGGAAATGATGAGGCCGGCGATGCCTTCGGAGCGGCCGTAGGCGTGGAAAGTGTATGCTGTGAAGGCTTTAGATGGGATCGTTGGCATGACAGATTGGTCAGCGCACATTGTTCTTCTACATCCTGTCGTTGGCCGGGCTTCGTTCGTTCGGCGACTGTTTTGCTGAAGAGGGTGAGGAATTCGCCCACGCTATGCGAAGAGTAAGTCATCAGGGGGGAAAGTTGCGGAATTCGAAAGGGACGCACCTAGATCGCGTGAAGCGGGAGTAGCTGCTCAAGTCATTCTCGGCGCATAGCTCGACGGCAGGCTTGACTTCGTTCTTGATAATCTGTAAACAGTGCGGGGAGAATCAGCCACAGAGACTTGGAGTGAGAGTATGAGGGTGGTTTGCGAGACGTACACCGATATAGAGAATCTTCATGATAGCGGTGTGATAGGATGTAGGTGAAGAGGTGGAAGGACAGCAGGTAATAGAAATACGTACTTCAACGAGAGTCACGCTCGTACCCAGGGATGCACATCTGAAACATACGGAGGTTGTCCGGGGTCCACGACGTCACTGACTAGAAGGTTGATAACTTAGTCTTCGGTTTGATATCTCAGAGCCTTAGCCTCTTCCGGACTCATGTTTACCACTCTTCTGGCACAATAGAGGTCCTACGTTTTTTAAAAACACGTCGAGTCATAGCCTACTTAGAGAGAATCTCGAAGAGTGGCAAATTCCAAGAAGAGTACTTTTGTGTCACAATATAAACACAATATCACTGCTTGAACTTCGTCACATTGAGGAATAATGGCTCCTGTTGCAGACAACTCGTTCGGCGAGCTGGAAACACAATGGGTGCAACAGATGTCAGCCATGAAAAATGCCATCGCTGAGCTCAGGTTACCACAGGCCAATGGCGCTCAGGTATCGTACGGCGAGGATCTTGACCTAGGTGACTTCGAGTCACCAGATATCAGCGGTAGCGAGGATGTATGGGACCTCGTTAGTGATAACGAAGATGAGACGTCCAGTGAAGATTTCTCTGATGCTTACGACCATACCGAAAGTCCGCCTGATGGCAGTCTTTACACTGCAGACTGGCTGACCAATGTGTGTGCGGTTGCTGCTGCAAGCAACACCAGCGGCCTTGATGCTGACGAGCTCCGCGGCCAAGTCTCCAGCTTATTAGCTTCAGACCTTGGAGACGATGAGCTGCAAATGACGCTTGCAGACACGCTCGGCTACGATGAATTAGATCTTGTTGCGGAGCTTCTCAATCACCGAAACACTATTACCAAGGAACTATCAGCCCCAAGCGCAGCCAAGACGACATCAGATGCAAATGCTCGACTGTTGAGTAAACAAGAGCAAGCAGAGCGATTGCGTCAGCAAGATATCTCGCACAAGAACAATCCCCTATCTGCAGCAGTTGACAGGACTGGTCCAGTATATCCTCATGTCTACAAAGCTCATGAAGCTGGCAACACACTGTCAGGCACTGGACGTAAATATGCTCTACCTGTAGGCAGCAAGCGTGAAGAGCACGATAAGTATGAGGAATATCACATCCCTGCGGCTCGTACGGGCATCTTAGGTCTTGGTCAGAAATTGGTCGAGATCGCTTCTATGGACGGTCTTTGCAAAGGCACATTCAAGGGGTACAAGTCGTTGAACCGAATGCAGAGCTTGGTCTACCCTGTAGCGTATAAAACTAACGAGAATATGCTCGTTTGTGCCCCGACTGGTGCCGGTAAAACAGATGCAGCAATGCTCACAATCCTGCACGCTATAGGCCAAAATACCACTCCGAACCCTGCCGAGGATGTGGACGCCACAGATTTTGTCGTTCAGACCGAGTCTTTCAAGATTGTATATGTTGCTCCTATGAAGGCACTAGCAGCAGAAATTACAGAAAAGCTCGGTAAAAGACTTGCCTGGCTCGGTATTCAAGTCCGCGAATTGACTGGAGACATGCATCTTACGAAAGCCGAGATTGTGAAAACACAGATCATAGTGACGACTCCCGAAAAATGGGACGTGGTAACAAGAAAGAGTACCGGAGATACGGAATTGGTGCAAAAAGTCAAACTGCTGATCATTGATGAGGTTCACATGCTTCACGATGCCCGTGGTGCTGTTCTTGAGTCTCTTGTAGCACGTACCCAACGCCAAGTAGAAAGCACGCAGTCTCTTATCCGTATCGTTGGTCTTTCTGCTACACTACCCAACTATATCGATGTGGCGGACTTCTTAAAAGTGAACCGAATGGCTGGTCTGTTTTACTTTGACGCCTCATTCAGACCCGTGCCTCTTGAACAGCACTTCGTTGGTGTTAAAGGAAAGGCAGGCACAAAAGTCGCGCGTGATAATCTCGACACTGTTTGCTTTGAGAAGGTCAGGGAGATGCTCGAACGAGGTCATCAAATCATGGTCTTTGTCCATTCGCGAAAAGACACCTACAAGACCGCCATGATGCTTTACGAGAAGGCTATGGAGCACAACTGCTTGGATCTTTTCGATCCAACTGGTCACGAGAACTATGATGCAGCGATGCGAGATATGAAAAACTCTAGAGGCCGTGAGATCAGAGAGCTTGTACCGAAAGCCATGGGCACGCATCATGCTGGCATGCCTCGATCGGACCGTAACCTGATTGAGCGATTGTTTGCCGATGGTGTGCTTAATGTGCTCTGCTGTACAGCAACACTTGCTTGGGGTGTCAACTTGCCCGCAGCCGCTGTTATCATCAAAGGGACTCAGTTGTATAGTTCAGAAGAGGGTAAATTCGTGGATGTTGGTATTCTTGACGTTCTGCAGATCTTCGGTCGTGCTGGACGTCCTCAGTTCCAGGACACTGGTATTGGCTTCATCCTGACGAATCAGGACAAATTACAGCATTATCTTACTGCTGTCACACAACAGCAACCTATCGAATCCAAATTCTCGAAGAAAATGGTTGACAATCTCAATGCCGAAATTGCATTGGGCACTGTCACCTCGGTCCCTGAAGCTGTTCAGTGGCTTGGCTACTCGTACCTCTTCGTGCGGATGCAGCGAAACCC